>Ga0310907_10000147_pt1 | contig 13613 bp, 10 predicted proteins | sample C48D4metaG_FD_203750 | JGI IMG/M metagenome (GOLD analysis project Ga0310907, IMG submission 203750) | Lab incubated soil microbial communities from West Virginia University Organic Research Farm, Morgantown, WV, United States - C48D4 | ecosystem: Environmental > Terrestrial > Soil >...
AATGCTGAATGGGATCAGGCGCGGGTCTAGACCCCGCCCATTCAGCAATCAACAATCAGCAATTTCAGATTGCTACTTCGCCACTTCCGGCGTTTTGAGCATGACGCTCTCGCCGGTGTATTGCTGAAGGATGGAGAGCAGCCCCGTATACAGGAAGCCGATCTGGAACAGCATGAGGAACGGCAGTGTCGCGTAGATCTGATTGACCAGCGCGTAGAACACGGTGGCGCTGAAGTAGAGACCGAGCACCAGCTCGATGATCGGCTGCACGCCAACCGTCTGGTGGTATTTCTTACCGACCCATTCATCGCTGTCCTGCTCGATGCCGTACTTCGGAGTCCGCGCGAATTCGCTCTGTTTGTGGAACAGCGCTTCGAGCACCGCCCGGGTGTTGTTCACCGACAGACCGATGCCGATCGACATCAGGAACGGCAAGTACTTCAAGCGCTGACGCCAGTCGCCGTAAAGCTCGCGCTGCGCCTTCACGTAGAAGACAGCAATCGACGCCGTGGCGGCAAAGAACAGCGGCACGTCGATGATGAGCATCTCCGTCCATCCCATGTTGTAGCGGACCCACATCGCCGGGAACATGAGAATTGAGAGCAGCGACATCAACAGGTAATTGAAATTAGCCGACAGGTGAAAGAACGCTTCTGCCTTCACGCCGAACGGCTGACGCGAACGAAGAATGCGCGGCAGCAGCTTCATGCAGGTCTGAATCGATCCCTTCGCCCATCGGTGCTGCTGCGACTTGAACGAGTTCATTTCCACTGGCACTTCCGCCGGCGACACCACGTCGGGCAGGAAGACGAAACGCCAGCCCGCCAGCTGAGCGCGATAGCTCAGATCCAGGTCCTCGGTCAGCGTGTCGTGCTGCCAGCCGCCGGCAGAGCCAATGGCTTCGCGGCGCCAGACACCGGCGGTTCCGTTGAAGTTGAAGAAACAACCCGCCCGGTTTCGGGCCCCGTGCTCGAGCACGAAATGCGCGTCCAGAAGGATGGACTGAATCTTCGTGAGCAGCGAGTAATCCTGGTTGATATGCCCCCATCGCGCCTGGACCATGCCGACGCGGCTATCGGTCGCGAAGTACGGGAGCGTGCGCTTGAGAAAGTCCCCCCGCGGGATGAAGTCGGCATCGAAAATGGCGATGAACTCGCCGGTTGCCTCCGCCAGGCCAGCGTCGAGCGCGCCGGCTTTATACCCGGTGCGGTCAACGCGATGCATGTAGCGGATATTGGCGCCCGCAAGCGCATGGCGGCGAACGGCGCGCTCTGCGATTGAGGTGGTTTCGTCGGTGGAATCGTCCAGGACCTGGATCTCGAGCAGGTCCATCGGATAGTCGAGTTCACAGACCGCATCGATCAGACGATCGGCCACGTACATCTCGTTGAAAATCGGTAGCTGCACTGTAACTCGCGGCAAATTCGAGAGTTCCGGCAGCTGAGGAGGCGCCTGGTCCTTGTGTTTCGTGTAAAGATACACAAGGTAATAGCGGTGCCATCCGTAGATGGCCAGGATGCTGAGGACAAAAAAGTAAAGAACGAGAATCAGCGTCTCAACAGGCGTCATATAGGAATGAATCCGTCACAGAACACAAACGATAATATTACTGCTCTGCCGTTTGCGAGATCAACGCCGGCACCTCAGAACGCCAACTCATGAACCGGCTTCAGCTGCGATCACTGCTCGATCAGGTGCAGTCCGGAGCGCTGGCGCCCGAGTCGGCACACGACCAACTCCTACAATATTTGCGCCACTCGCCTTACGAGAATCTCGAGTTTGCGCGCGTGGATCACCATCGAAGCGTCCGCCAGGGTTTCCCCGAGGTGGTGTACGGTGCGGGCAAAACTCCCGAGCAGATCGCGGCAATTTCTGAACGAATCGTCGCCGCGGGACACAACCTCCTGGTCACGCGAACAACCCGTGAAGCGTTCGATGCCGTCCAGCGCCGTGTGCCGGGTGCATCGTTTCACGAACTCGCGCGAACCATTACACTGCGCACCGCCGCGTTGCCTGCGGGTCGAGGAACCATCCTCGTCATTGCGGCCGGCACAGCCGATTTGCCCGTGGCAGAGGAGGCGGTCATCTCTGCTGAGATTATGGGGAATCAGGTCGAGCGCCTCTACGATGTCGGGGTGGCCGGGCTTCACAGGCTGCTCTCAGAGCAATCGCGTCTCAACGCCGCCCATGTCGTCATCGTTGTTGCCGGGATGGAAGGGGCCCTCCCGAGCGTTGTCGGCGGACTCGTTGACGTGCCGGTGATTGCGGTACCAACCAGCGTCGGCTACGGGGCCAGCTTCGGCGGAATCACCGCGCTGTTGGGCATGTTAAACAGTTGTGCCAGCGGAGTTTCCGTCGTCAATATCGATAACGGATTTGGCGCAGCGGCAGTCGCCAGTTCGATTAATCATCTGCCGTAAATCTCACCAAACCAGTAGAACCCCGCCGAACCTGGTAGAACCTTGCCGAACCGGGTCAAAATCCTCTATAGTTAAGGATTACCCTGTCCTCCGGGTCAATCTTCCTAAGTTACATCCCGATGCACGCTGGCGCCCTCAGGGCCCTCGAATTCGATCGGATCGTCGAGGCGGTTTGCCGTTATGCGCTCACTCCACACGGGTTGCAGCGGCTTAGATCCCTCGCGCCCGCCACGGAGGCGGAAGGAGTCGCCGGGGCGTTGGCGGCTACTGCAGAGACGGCGCGCTTCCTTGCCGACAATCAAATCGCGCTGCAGGCAGGAACGGATCTCGAGACGATTCTCGATTCTATCGGCGTTGAAGGACGCGCGCTGGACGCCGTGCATCTAGTCGCGTTGAGCGCGTTTCTTTCATCGGTTGATACGACCTGCGCTTCGATCCGGCGAGCGGGTGCGGCGACGCCGTCGCTTCGACGGATCGCTGACGCAACCACGTCGTTCGAAACCGAAATCGCTGACATCCGACGGAAGATCGATCCGAGCGGAGAAGTTCTGGACGATGCGAGTCCGGAGCTGAAGATGGTACGAGAGCGGCTGCGCAAGCAGCGAACGCGGTTGCGCGGGACGCTCGAATCGTACCTGCGCGGCAAGGACACATCGAAATATCTGCAGCAGCAGATCGTCACCGATCGGAACGGACGGTATGTGCTCGTCGTGCGGTCCGAACACCGCACCGCGATCCCCGGGATCGTCCATGGCAGTTCCGGCAGCGGCGCCAGTCTGTTTCTCGAGCCACTCAGCACGGTTGAAATCAACAACGACATCGTCGCGCTCGAACAGCAGGAAGCAGAAGAAATCCGGCGCATCCTCCTGAATCTGACGAATGCGTTCCGGCGGCGCGCCGCCGATCTGACGCGAACCGTCAACGCGGCAGTCGAACTCGATATTCTGCAGGCACGCGCGCGTTTTTCGAAACTCGTCGACGGTGTCGAGCCCGCAATCGCAGCGGACGGCCGCCTTGAATTACGCGGCGCGCGACATCCGCTGCTCATCGCGGAAGTTCGGCGTCACCTGAGCAGCGGTGAGCCCGACTCGCAACTTGATTCCCCGGACAACGGCTCCCGGGCCACGGACGAACACGGATTAACAGGGACCGGATCCCGGGCCACGGACGAACACGGATTAACAGGGACCGGATCCCGGGCCACGGACGAACACGGATTAACACGGAGTGGATCCCGGGCCACGGATGAACACGGATTAACACGGAGTGGATCGCGGGCCACGGACGAACACGGATTAACACGGAGTGGATCGCGGGCCACGGACGAACACGGATTAACACGGAGTGGATCGCGGGCCACGGATGAACACGGATTAACACGGACTGGATTGCGGGCCACGGACGAACGCGGATTAACACGGACTGCATCCCGGATCGCGGACGACGGATCCCGGAGTCCGGATCCCGGCACCGCCAGTCCGGTCCCCGTCGACGTTGTCCTCATTCCGCCTGTCGGTGTTCTGGTGATCACCGGTCCCAATACCGGCGGCAAGACCGTCGCATTGAAGACCGCGGGACTGTTGTCACTGATGGCGCAGGCTGGGCTGTTGATCCCCGTCGCCGGGGGATCGCAGATTCCCGTTTACCGATCCATCTTTGCTGACATTGGTGACGAGCAGTCGATTTCGGCGAGCCTCAGCACGTTCTCTGGCCATATCGCGAACGTTGTCTCGATGGACCGCGCGTTGGCGCTGCCCTCGCTCGTGTTGCTCGACGAGGCGGGTGCAGGAACCGATCCTGTCGAAGGCGGCGCGCTGGCAATGGCCATCATCGATCATTTCCGGCGGCGCGGAGCGACGGTGATCGCCACGACCCATTACGACGCGTTGAAATCGTATGCCTCGACGACGGAAGGGGTGATGGCTGCCGGCTTCGGCTTTGACCCGCAGACGTTCGCACCTACGTATCGATTGAACTACGGCTCGCCGGGCAGCAGCCTCGCGCTCGAGATCGCGAACCGGCTGGGGCTGCCGGCTGCCGTCATCGACCAGGCGCGCGCCCATCGCACCGCGCGCGAGACGCAGCTGGCCGAACACCTCGCCAAGATCGAACGCGACATGCAGTCGCTCGATCATGAACGGCGGCTGGCCGCCCGCGAACGCCAAACCGTCGCCGAGGAAGCGGCACGACTGCAGCACCGCGAACAAGAACTTCGCAATCGCGAGGAAACCTTCCGCCGCAAGCTTGACGAGCGGATCGAGGAGCGGCTCCGCGATGCACGCCGCGAGATCGACGACGTCGTCAATGGGTTGAAGACACGGACCGACGCGCTTGCCGCGGAGGCCGAGCGTCGAATGGCGCCTCGATTGGTGTCGACCGGCGATACCGGCGCCGCCCGGGCCGACGCGCGCGCAGCCATTGAGGCGATTGGCAATCGCCTCCGGCAGAGTGCTCCGCAAGCCTCTGAGACGGTGCAGAGAACGACCTCAGACCGTGCACCGGCAGTCGGCGATCGGGTGCTGGTCGGAGCGTTCGGGCTCGAAGGCGTCGTGCAGTCGCTGCACGATCGAGAGGCGGACGTCGACGTCCGCGGAAAAAGACTCCGGGCCCGTGTCGACGAGCTCCGCGTGGTTGCGCCTGCCGCTGCCGTGAGCGGTCAGCCGTCGCGGGTCCGAGTGAACGTTGACCTGCAACCTCGGGAAGGGTCGTTGACCGAGTTGAACGTGATTGGCGCACATACCGACGAAGCGGTGACCCGCGTCGAAAAATTTCTCGACGAGGCCATGCTGAGTGAGTTGAAATCCGTGCGGATCATTCACGGCTACGGCACCGGCCAGCTCCGTCGCGCGATCGGCGAGTTCCTGCGGTCGCATCCCTACGTGGCCAATTTCGCGGCGGCTCCGGAAAACCAGGGTGGAGGAGGCGTGACGGTCGTCGAATTCAAGGAGTAGGGGCCGAAAATCAACCGGCAGTAATTGGCACGCAATCGGCAGCCGTCAATCTCAATCGACAATCAGCAGTCGTACAAATCAGAAATCAGCAATAGCAATTGCATGGCTTTATTCCCCGCATCGTTCGTCGAAGACCTGAAGTCCCATGCCGACATCGTGCAGGTCATTCAGGAGCGCGTGCCGCTGAAACGTAGCGGCGCGGAGTGGAAGGGCCTCTGTCCTTTCCATGGGGAAAAAACGCCGTCGTTCACTGTCAATGGTGACCGCGGCGTCTTCTATTGTTTTGGCTGCAGCGCCGGTGGCGATGTCATCAAGTTCATCGAGCTCTTTGACAAGCTGACGTTTCCGGAAGCAGTTCGGCAGCTCGCGGGACGGTTTGGCCTGCCAGTACCAGAACAGGATCAGTCCAAGCAGGACGGCGAAGAACAGCGGGATCGCGATTCACTGCTGAAAGCACACGAAGTGGCCGCGACATGGTTCCGCGAGCAGCTGGCCACGCCGGCCGGCGCCGCGGCGCGGCGGCAATTGAAAGACCGGGGCCTGACTTCGGAGACGATCGAGACAATGGGTGCAGGGTATGCGCCAGTGTCGCGAGATGGACTGAAAACGCGTCTACTGAAAGAGGGGTTTAGTCTGCCGCTCCTGGTTCGAAGCGGTCTGGTGGTTGAGCGGGAACAGGGGACGGTTGTCGATCGGTTCCGAAACCGGTTGATGATTCCGATCTGTCGCGACAATGGAGCGATCGTCGCCTTTGGCGGACGAGCGATGGATGCAGGGCAGCAGCCGAAGTATCTGAACTCCCCGGAAACGCCGATTTATGTCAAAGGGCGGACGCTCTACGGTCTGCACCTCAGCAAGCCCGCCATCCTGCGGGCGAAGCACGCCGTCCTGGTGGAGGGGTATTTCGACTTCGCGCAGGCCTACCAGGGGGGCATTACAAATGTCGTGGCCTCATCAGGAACGGCCTTGACGCCGGCCCAGGCGAGGCTACTGAAACGATTTGCCGCGAAAGTCGTCCTCAGTTTCGATCCCGATGCGGCCGGTCAAGGGGCGGCAGCGCGATCGTCGGAACTGCTCGTGGCGGAGGGCTTCCAGGTGAACGTCGCGATGATGCCGTCGGGCGACGATCCCGATACGTTTATCAGGAAATCAGGCGCGGCGGCCTATCAGGATCGGCTGAAGAATTCACGACCGTATCTCGAATATCTCCTGGACCGAGCCTCGATTGGCCACGATCTTTCAAAGGACGAAGACCGCCGCGCGTTTTTGAATGCCATGTTGGCCGTGGCCGCCCGGATCCCAGACGCGGCGGCTCGGGATCAATTCGCTGACAGGCTGGCGCACAAGGCCAGAATTACGGAAGAGGTAGTCCGCGCGGAAATACGAAAAGCGGCGGTCCAGCGTCAGACTACCGTCGGGGAACGGATGATCTCCCCCGTGGGACAGATCAAACCGGCGGAACGAGGCTTGATCTGGGCAATCATGAAGGATCCACAGCAGGCGGTCCAGGTGCTCGGCGATTTGCACGACGGGGAGTTGGACGGTCTGGCGACAGCGGATATCCTGCGGCAGGCGCGATCCCTGCAAGGGTGTCCGCCGGCAGCCTTACCTCAGACGCTCCTCGAGCGTCTAAGTACAGAGGAGGTTCGATTGGTCGAATCGATCTCCGTCCAACCGGAAGCGCCGGCGCGAATCCTGACCGATTGCGTGCTGGAACTTCGAAAACACCGTCTCATTCGGGAACGTACCGCCGTCGAGCGGCAATTGGCGAATTTGCTCGAACAGGGCGTTCCGAGCCACGATGGACGGATCGACGAGCTCGGAACGAAGCAGATTGGCTTGAAACGTCAAATTGAAGCAATGAATCAGGAAATGGCGAAGTGACCATGGCATCTGGAAGCGGAAGCAAGGCGCTGGCAGGTAAAGGAGAACTACCGTTGTCGATCGAAGAAAAATACGATGAAGTGAGGCAGCTCATCTCCATCGGCAAGGAAAAGGGCTATCTGCTGTACGACGAAGTCAACGAACTGCTCCCGGCCGACATCACGTCGTCCGATGAGCTCGACGACCTGTTCAGTACGTTTGGCAGTGCAGGCATCGAAGTCGTTGATTCGGAGCAGAAGTACCGCGAAGACAAGCTGCTCGATCGAACGGGCGAGGGTGCTGAAGAACTCGAGCTCGACCTGACTCCAGGGGCCCTGGACAAAACCAACGACCCCGTCCGGATGTACCTGCGCGAGATGGGAACAGTTCCGCTGCTCACTCGCGAAGGTGAAGTCGAGATCGCGAAGCGCATCGAACGCGGCAAGCTCGCTGTCATCAAATCCATTTCACGGACCCCCACCGTGGCCCGCGCCATCATTCAGATGGGCGAACAGTTGAAGGCCGACGAGCGGAGTATTCGTGAACTGGTCACGTTCGTTGACGAAGAACTGACCGACGAAAAGATCGACGACCGCAAAAAGCAGGTCGTCCGTCAGATCGACGCAGTGCGCAAGGCGTGGCAGGCGGTCGAGAAGTGTAAGGAGAAGCTCGACAAGACGCCGCGCGGCACGACCTCGCGCGACAAGCGGAAGTATCGTCGCGTGCGCTGGGAGTCGCTGCGGGCGCGTGTCGAACTGTCGAAGTTGATCCGGAAGATCGAGTTCACCGAGAACATCAAGCGCCGCCTGATCGATGAGATCAAGGAAAAGGTGGAAGCGGTCATGCGCGTCAAGCGCCAGATCGATCACATCGAGCGCCAGATCAATCCGAAGAACAAGAAGAGCAGGTTGAAGGAAGAGGAGAAGAAGAATCTCCTGAGGCAGCAGAAAGAGCTCAAGGTCGAAGTCAAGAGCATGGCCGACGAGCTCGAAGAGACGCCGGATCAACTGATGCGCACGCTGGAGACGATCGCGCGTGGTGAGATCCAGGCGGAACAGGCCAAGAAAGAACTGGTCGAAGCGAACCTCCGCCTCGTTGTCTCGATCGCGAAGAAGTACACGAACCGGGGCCTGCAGTTCCTCGACTTGATCCAGGAGGGCAACATCGGGTTGATGAAGGCGGTCGACAAGTTCGAGTACCGGCGCGGCTACAAGTTCTCGACCTACGCGACATGGTGGATCCGTCAGGCGATCACGCGTGCGATTGCCGATCAGGCGCGGACGATTCGCATCCCGGTCCACATGATCGAAACCATCAACAAGCTGATTCGCACGTCGCGCGCGCTGGTTCAGGAGCTCGGCCGCGAGCCGACGTCAGAGGAAATCGCCAAGCGGATGGACATTCCGGTCTCGAAGGTTCGAAAGGTCCTCAAGATCGCGCAGGAGCCCATCTCGCTCGAGACGCCAATCGGGGAAGAGGAAGATTCGCATCTTGGCGATTTCATTGAGGATCGCCAGGTCGTTTCTCCGTCCGACGCGGTCATCAATCTGAACCTGAAGGAACAGACCGACTCGGTGCTGAAGACGCTGACGCCGCGCGAAGAAAAGGTGATCAAGATGCGGTTCGGCGTCGGGGATGGCAGCGAGCACACGCTCGAGGAAGTCGGCCAGAGCTTCGCCGTCACGCGCGAACGCATCCGGCAGATCGAGGCGAAGGCGCTCAGGAAGCTGCGCCACCCCTCTCGTTCGCGGAAGCTGCGTGCGTTTCTCGAGGGTAGGACGTAGATGGGCGAAGGTAAAAGGCCTTTCCTTTTACCTTTTCCCTTTTGCCTTTTCCCTTTAAAGTTCCTGAGGGCCCATAGCTCAGCGGTCAGAGCCGCCGGCTCATAACCGGCCTGTCCCAGGTTCGAATCCTGGTGGGCCCATCCTTCGCTCACGCGCGTAATGCCGAAGCGTGAGCTTCGGCTAGGCAGGCGCGTCTCGGGCGAAGGCTGTCTCGCCGTCGCGGCTTGAGTAAGAAAGGCCGTGAAGGCGGACCTCAAGATGCCGCAATTCACTTGCTGATTTTCTGATTCCGTGTGTGCTGATCAACAATCAACAATCACAAATCAGCAATCCCATTGATGCACCCAGACCTTCAACATCTCATTCAGCTCCAGGACCTGGATCTCGCCGCTGACCGGGCGCGGCGCCGGATCGCGGAATTGCCGGCCGCCGAGCACGCGCTTCAGACGCGGGTGGTCGAGAAATCCTCCACTTTGAGCACCGTCAAAGAACGGATGGCCGCGGACCAGACGGCTCGCCGCGAAGTCGATAAAGATCTGGCGGCGGTTCAGACTCGACTGTCGAAGTTCAAAGGACAGTTGATGGAGGTCAAGACGAACAAGGAATATCAGGCGATGCAGAAGGAGATCGCCGTCGCCGAGCAGGAGGTGCGGGCGCACGAGGACCGGCTGTTGGAGCACATGGAGCGGGCGGAAACATTTGCGGCGGAGTTGAAAGCCGCCGAAGGCGCGCTCAAAGCGGAACAGGCCGAGGTCGCGCGCGAACAGAAACTGCTGGACGCCGAGCGTACCGCGCTCGAACAGGAGATCGCGAGGCTGACCGCCGCCCGCACCGAATTGGTGGCGGTCCTTCCCCGCGACGCGTTGTCGCTCTTCGAACGCATCGCGCATGGGCGCAAAGGCGTGGCCCTCGCGGAAGCAAAAGACGGTCTCTGCACGGTGTGCCACGTCCGCCTTCGGCCGCAAAAGTTCAACGATGTGCGGCGCAACGACACGCTCACCCAATGCGACAGCTGCACACGAATCCTCTATTTCGTGCCGGCCGCGGCCGCCGACAGCGGCGCTCAACCCTCCGACCATTAATGGTGGTCGTGTATATCGACGGGGGCGCCCGGGGTAATCCCGGACCCGCTGGCTACGGTGTCTCCATCCAATCGGCCGAAGGGGCGGTCCTCGAAGAGTTGCACGGCGGGCTCGGGATCGCGACCAACAACATCGCTGAATACAATGGGCTCCTCGCCGCCTTGCAATGGGCACTCGATCATGATGTCCGCCGGGTGCACATCCGCGCCGACTCAGAGCTCCTCGTCAGACAGATGCGCGGTGAATACAAGGTGAAGAATCCGGGGTTGCAGCCGTTGTACGTCCGCGCGCGCCTGCTGGTTGGGCAACTCGAGGATGTACAGTTCGAGCACGTGAAGCGCGAATTCAACAAAGAGGCCGACCGGCTGTCGAATGTCGCGATGGACGAGGCGGAAGCGCGGCTGAAGGGTGACTGCTGAAATTGCTGATTGTCGATTGTTGATTGGTTTTCCCCGTGGTGATGGCTGATTGTTGATTGACGCAGCCTGCCTTTCAATCAGCACGCAGAAATCGTCAATCCACAATTTCAGATCTCACTCGAATGATTCCCACCATCCGCCCGGCGCGTTCCCTGGCGGCACGGTAGGAGTGAAAAACCTCCGGAAACGATCGCGTGCACAAGCCTGAATCGTAGATCTGCGACGCGGGCACCCCGGCGGCGACAAGCTGGTCGCGGTTTGCTCGCGGGAGATCGAGTTGAAAGCGATCGCCGCGTCCTGACGTGAACCATCGCGCAAGTGAATCCGGATCGTGACCGGCTTCACGAAATGTCTCGACCACCTCTGGTCCGACTTCTCCACAACAAGACCCGAGGCACGGACCGATGGCGGCGACCAGATCGTCTGGATGTGACCCGAATTGGTTCTGCATGGCGCGGACTGCGGCGATTGCGGCACGTTGGACGGTGCCGCGCCACCCGGCATGCGCGGCGCCGGCGACCTGTTGTCGGCGATCGCCGATCAGAATGGGCGCGCAATCAGCGACGCGGACGCCGATGGCGATGGTCGGATCATCGGTCACCGCCGCGTCGGCCTCCGGCCGTGGTCCGGACAGATACTCCCCGCGTTTCGAGAACGCGACGTGTGCTCCGTGCACCTGACGAAGCAGCAGAACACGATCGAAGTGAATGCCCATGCCGCGTGCAACGGCCTCCCATTCGTCGCGCGAGTCGCGGAGTTCGATGTTTCCGATCGTGAACAGGTGATCAGCGATGTCGGCGAGGGGGCGGCACCGAAGCACCGGGCCCCACTCGGCTTGCGTCCACTCGAAACCACCGCTAGGCTGGGGCTGAACCATGACGATCCTCGGATTGGGCATTGATGTCACCGACATCCCACGCATCGCGAGCGCGTTCGAGCGATACGGGGAGCGGTTCCTGCGCCGTGTCTTCACCGATGGGGAGATCGCCTATTGTACGCGGCGCCGCAACCCCGTTCCTCACCTGGCCGGACGTTTCGCTGCCAAGGAAGCGGCGATGAAAGCGCTCGGGACCGGTCATTCGCGCGGCGTGCTCTGGAAGGACATCGAGGTGTTCCGCACGGTTGGCCCACCGCAACTCCGGTTGCACGGAGGAGCGGCGGCGCGCGCGGAACGGATGCGGGTCCGATCGTCACTGTTAACCATCACGCATTCCGACGCCATCGCGATGGCCGAGGTCCTCTTACTGGGCGAGTGACGGGAACCGGCGTTGACGACGTTCGCCCGGTCAGGGCGCCTCGGCACATCCATCGTCTCCCATACGACAGCCGCAAGATCTGCTGCAACAGTGTGATCGGCGAACATCACGTGATCCGGCGAGTCGCGGCACATCGCTTGCGCTTGCTGCTGGTGACATCGGCCAGCGCGAGAGGAGCAGCAACGATGACCATCAAGATCCTGCCGAACGACAAGGGAAACCCGCCGGGAAAGCTGGCGGAGGCTGAAGTGCACTTCATTCAGGGACCGCTCGAAGGGCTGAAGCTGGTCGGCTTTGCGGTGTGGGAGCGCAAGACCGGAACCGGCCGAAACGTCACGTTTCCGGCGAGGCAGTATTCCGTCGGCGGCGAGCGGCGCAGCTTTGCGCTCCTGCGACCGATTGCCGATGCGACATCGCAGAACCGGATCCGCGATCTCATTCTCCAGGCGTACACCGAGTACGAGGCTGAAACCGCAGTCGCATCATGACACTCGCCGAAGCGTGCGCGGAGGTGGTTTAGGACCGCCTCTTGGTTAGTCGAGCACCGGAAGCAGTTTGAGGTTCTCGCGCTGGCGTTTGGGCGGCAGTGTCCACTCTTCGCGCAGCGCTTTCGCGAACTCCGCCTGGAAGAACGAACGCTTCATGCCGCCGTCGATGATGTCCCACGGAAGGACCGCATCATTCGAGCGATCGCGAAAGATGTAGAACGACGCATCGATTCCACTTTCGGCAACAGCGGCGCGCCACTGGCCGCCATTCCGCTCCGCGACCTCGATCGCATCTGCGACGCGCCGATCGCCGAGTGAAAGCAGCGCCTGGTAGTACGAATGACGCTCCGATTTGATGTTGAAGTAGACATTGTCGAGCCCCGACAGCAGTTGCCGCAGCCGTTTCCCTTTCGCGTCGGTCACGGCCGGGTCCTCCATCGGCAGCCACTGATAGGCGGTTCCCGGCTTTGGAATCAGCGGATTGACGCTGCCGACAATCCGGCCGACGTGCCCGCGCGCTCGTGCGTGGTTCAGCATGATGTCGCGCATCTCGACGGTCAGATCGCGAATCGCAATCAGATCGGATTCGGTCTCGGTGGGCAGTCCGATCATGTAATACAGCTTCAGGTTCTCGATGTCGTTGGCGAAGATCAGATTCGTCGCCGCGAGAATCTCGTCGTTGGTCACTGTCTTGTTGATGACGCGACGCAACCGATCGGAACCCGTCTCGGGCGCGATCGTGATCGACCGTTCCCCGCTCTTGCGCAACAGGCGCACGATCGGCTCGGTCAGATCGTCGAGGCGAAGCGATGCCGGGCTGATCGAGTACCCCATCTCCAGCAGTCCGGTAAGGATTCGTTCGATCTCGGGGTGGTCGCACAGCGCGATCGACACCAGGCCGGCCCGGCTGGAATGGGCTCTCGCCTGTTGCGCGAGTTCGAGGATTCTGTCGGCGGGAAATGCTCTGACCGGCAAATAGTTGTACCCGGCCCAGCAGAAGCGGCACAGATTGGCGCACCCGCGCACGACCTCGATCAGAAAGCGCGATCCAAACTCCGTGTCCGGTGTGAAGATCGACGTCGTCGGCGGATCGAGGTGATCGATGCTCTTCACCGCTGCCTTCTTGACCGTCGCTGGCGCGCCGGTGCCGGGTTTTACTTCAAACCCGCCGATCGTGCCATCTGCTTCATACCGGACGTCGTAGAAGGAAGGAATGTAGAAGCCGCGCTCGGCCGCGAGGCGCCGCAGCAGATCACCGCGATCCGGGTATTCGCGCATCGCCCCCACCAGCGAGGGAACCAGCACCTCTCCCTCGCCGGCAGCAATGGCATCCGCGAACGGCGCCAGTGG
>Ga0310907_10000152_pt1 | contig 13467 bp, 10 predicted proteins | sample C48D4metaG_FD_203750 | JGI IMG/M metagenome (GOLD analysis project Ga0310907, IMG submission 203750) | Lab incubated soil microbial communities from West Virginia University Organic Research Farm, Morgantown, WV, United States - C48D4 | ecosystem: Environmental > Terrestrial > Soil >...
CAGCAAAACGGTGAGCTGGCAGTTCGACACCCAGTACGAAGGACAAACGCTCACGGTCTACTACAGCGGCACACCGCAATCGGCGGAAAAAATCACCGGCACCATCAACGTCCAGCCGATGAACGTCAGCGGCGAGTTCACCGCCACCAAAACCAAGTAAGCGGCGGCGCTTCGTTGGGCGTCACTTCAACGGTTGAACGGGTATTCCTGGATCCACTTGAATCGGCGGCCGACGATCGGCAGCTTGGTGTGGTCCAACAACTGCAATGACATGCGGATCTTGTGGCCATCCATCTCGCCGTCCAGTGAGAGCGTTTGCGCGTCGCGACGATCGAACAACAGCCGCGAGTGCCACGTTTGATTCGCGGGTCTGGTCAACGTGATCACTTTGGCACCGTCATCGGTCTTCGCCGGATAGAACACGAACGTGCTGTCCATTCGTTGGAACACGAGCACGTTTGCGTTCTGAACGATCACTCGCCTCCAGCGGTCGTAGTCGGTGACGAGTGACGCGCGCTCAACACCATCAATCGTCATCGTCTCCACATCCCAGATCCCGTACAGCGCCGGCTTCGGCGCGCCACCGCCGTACGTGAACCAGCTCTTTCGCGCCGACACCACATTCATCCCAATGAGGTACGCGGCGAACACAATCTGCCCCGCCGTCATGATTCGCCGCGGCCTGAATCCGACAAACAACGGCGGCTGGGTTGATGGAAGCGCCGGCCGGTCGAGAACCAGGACGTTCAACAGACGCCGAGCGTCGGGCGCAAGGAGGACGAGGGACATCAGGATCAGGTGAAACGAGAACAGCTTCACCGGGACGTCGTAGGTCATGTTCAGGACGAAAATCTGAATCGAATCCGCGAGCAGAATCAGGGCGCCGACAAGTGACAATCGCGGAATGAACAGGCACACGGCGGCCGACAGTTCTGCGACGCCGGCGAACCGCTCGTACGCCGATGAGGCGCCAATCGAGGCCCACAACACGCCCATCGGTGAGAAATACCCGAACGGTTCGACCAGCCGCGTCAGCGATGGCGCCGGCATCTGCAACGGGATCGCCTTGACCATTCCATACACCAGCATCGTCGATCCGGTCGCGAACCGCAGGAACAGCCGGAACCATTTGTTCAGCGTGACGTACTGTGTGCGCTCCCGATCGAGCACTGACCAGCCGACCGTCGCCGCTGTCGCGATCACGAGCAGGCACAACGCGGCAATCCAGTTGAACGTCTTGTCTCCGCTGCCACTGCCGGTAATCACGAGAGGACGAGTGATCCCAAACACGTGGACCGCGGTCCAGGTCACCAGGTTCTTGAATGGAGGCAGCTCTTCGAGTGAAGGCATATCCGAGCTCGGAATAAACCCCCCGAGCATCTGCGTCGTCAGCGCGTAAAGACCGAAGTAGACGAAGCAGAAACGGAAGGCGACGCGCGTCATTCGACTCCACCGCTCGGTCGTAGGCGCGGTCGTTTCGACTTCGATCGTGGTGGACGAACCGAAACTGAGCATGTGCCCTCCTTCACCGAAGACGACGGGCCGGTCCCTTGCCGAACACGTGCTCACGCGCACGTTGAGCGGCCTCGAACAACCCAACGGACTTCAATCGCTCGTTGAACCGGCCGTCGACGCGAAAGTAATCCCACTGCGGAGCCACGGCAAGATGGACGAGCGCAGGATCGCGTCCTTCTATCGCTGCGTCCAGGTAGCGAAACGCCTCGTCGAGAGTGCCGACCTCGGCGAAGAGCAGCGCGAGCTGCATCGGCGGCCCCTTGGCGTTCAACTGAAGCGCATAGCGCACGATTGCTGGACGGCCGCCACGCCGGTAGAGATTCTCCAGTTCTTCGACGAGCGGCGCAGGGGCACCGGCAGCGCGCGCGTGCGCCAGAGACTCCGTCATGTGACGATCGATCTCTCCCTTCATCAGGTACGCCCCGGCCAGGTACTCGCGCGCCAGCAAGTGCGAGGGATCGAGGTCGAGCGAGCGGTTCGCCCACGCGATCATGTCGTCGTAGCGCCGCTGGTTCCAATATGCGAGGGCGATCTGCAGGTGCACGGCTGCCGATGATGGATTGCGTTCGAGTGCTTTCTGTTTGGCCGCCAGTCCTTCCGGGAGCTGTCCGAGTGCTTCGAGCAGCCGCCCGTATAACAACCATCCTTCGGTGTGATCGGCGTTCAGTTCGAGCGCGCGCTCGAGGCTCCGACGCGCGCCGTTCCAGTTCCAATCACTGAGGAACAGCACTGTGCCGAGCGCCACCTGCGCATCCGCATTGGCAGATTCCATCGCCAGGGCTCGAAGCGCCGATGTCCGGGCCTCGGCGTAGGCTTGCGATGGCGGCGCGATTCGCAACTCGGCTTCAGCGCAATGCGCGACCGCCAGGCCGGCGTGTGCCGCCGCGTAATTGGGATCACGCGCGACGGCAGCACGAAACGCTTCGACGGCACGCGGAACATCCGCTCTCGACGCCGCCATCAAGTGCGAACGGCCGCGGCCGATCAATTCAGACACTTCCGGGTTTGCAGGCAGTACACCGACGGGCCATTTCATTGACAGCGGCTCAGCGTGGGTGGTTCTGCGCTCGACCTCGGCAGCGAACCGATACCCCGCGCGAGCGACGGTTTCGATGTACTCGTCCGGACCGAGCGCCTTTCGTAGTGCGGAAACGTAGACCGCAAGTACCCCCTCCTCTACCGCCACGTCGGCCCATACGAGATCGAGGAGTTCACGTTTGGTGATCAGGTTCCCGGCGCGCCGCACGAGCGCGACGAGTACGTCCTGCGCTTTCGGTGCAAGCGGTACAGCGGCGCCTGATTTCAACAGCCGCCGTTCGGCCACGTCGAGAACGTACTCGCCGAATTCGTAGACCTCGTGCGGGCTCGTCATGCTTAGGCAAATCTTAAGCGTTGCTTCAGGATTTCAGCGTCCTCAGGAGCTTATTTCTGTTTCGGTAAGGAGGACATCATGCACGATCCATTTGTCGGTCCCTGGTCGCTGAACCCGGCTCGCTCGGAGCTTACGCCCAACCACAGGCCCAGCGAAGCGACGATGACGTGGCAGATCGAAGGCGACGGCGGCTACCTGCTACTGGCGGAAGGAACGAATGAGAAAGGGCAGCGTTGTACGGAGAAGCCGCAGAAACTGATCCCGGACGGTAAGCCCTACCCCGTCGACCTTTTGCCCGGGCTGAATTGCACGACGACGCGTCCGGATCCCAACACAATCCGGGCGGAAGTGCGACGCGAAGACGGGTCGATTGCTGGCGAGGGCACCTATCAGGTCGCCGCCGATGGAAAGACGATGACGGCGAGTACCTCGGGGTTCGACTCTCAGCTGCGCCCGTTCACGATGCGGACGGTGTGGGAACGGAGGTGAATTCCACAGTGCGATCGACGGCCGCACATTCGTGATATATTGTGCGGCCACATATGGCTCCACACACTGACATCAAACGCGGCAGCGCCGAGCTGATGGTCCTCGCGGCCCTCGAGCACCGCGCCCGCCACGGCTATGAAATCGCCAAGTTGATTGACGATCGATCGAGTGGCGTGCTGCGGTTCCACGTCGCATCCCTCTACCCGATGCTGTACCGGATGGAACGGCGTGGCTGGATCGACGGAAAGTGGATCGAAAAGGCCGGCCAGCGTAAGCGACGGTACTACCGGCTCACCGGCGCCGGGCGGAAGGTGCTTGCCGACCAGCGCAGCACCTGGCGCGAACTCCTGAACGCGTTGCAACAGGTCGCCGGTCTCGAAACCGGCAGGTGATTGTTCATGGACTTCCGGAGCTACGTTCGCGAGCACCTTCCGGCTCTCAACGTCGTTCGTGAAGAGGAGATTGTCGAGGAACTCTCACAGCATCTCGAAGATCTCTACCAGGACGGGGTGGGATCGGGTCTCGACCACGATGCCGCATGGGCGCGAGCGACCGCGGCGCTGCCGAAAGCGGCCGAAGAGCTTGCCGCCGCCATCCGCACCTCGAGCCGCTCGCCGGCCGGCCGCGCACACGATATCGTGCGCGCCCACCTGGACGAACCCCCTCGTCGCTTCGGAGGCCCCATGCTCACCTCGTTTCGCCGCGATCTCCGCTATGCGCTTCGAACGATGCTCGGCGAACCAGGCTTCACCGCCGTGGTCGTCATCACACTCGCACTCGGGATCGGTGGAACCGCGGTGGCCTACAGCGCCATCGACGCCATCGTGTTACGACGACCTCCCATCACGGATCCGGATCGCGTCGTGAGCGCGTACATGCTCTACGCCGCACGCGCGACCACCAATCCAGCCGCCGGCAATCAAGTCGGCGGCGCGTCGTATCTAGATTACGTGGACTTGCGAGACAGCCATGTCCTGCACGGACTTGCGGCCTTCACCGGTGTAGAAGTCACCGTCGATCTCGACGGCGAGCCTCAGCGGATCCCCGGCCAACTGGTCACCGGCAACTTCTTCGAGGTGCTTGGCGTGCCAGCGGCAATCGGCCGCACGTTGAACATGGACGATGACCGGCTTGGATCGCCGGTTCGTGTGGCCGTTCTCTCGTACGGCACATGGCAGCGCCGGTTCGGCGGTGATCCAAGAGTGATCGGTCGGTCGCTCTCGCTCAACGGAAATGCCTACATGGTGATTGGAGTGGCTCGCCGCGGTTTCGCCGGTCCCCTCCTCGGTGATGCAGCGGAGGTGTGGGTGCCGATGGCGGTGCAACCGGAAGTGCGACCGCCATCGGCAGGCGCACTTCGGCAGCGGTTCGCGGACATGCGGTTACTGGAGGCCCGGGACGTGCGCTGGCTGGCCATGATCGGAAGGCTGCGTCAAGGGACGTCGGCAACTGAAGCCGCTGCAGCTCTCGACGTCGTCGGTCGGCGGCTGCAGGCCGCCTATCCGGAGTCCAACGGCGATCTCAGCGCGACCGCGCTGCCGCTCGGCTCAGGTCCCGGCTTGCGCCAGGAGGCACAGCCGCTGCTGCGACTACTTGCTGTCGCGGTGACGCTGGTGTTGTTGATCGCCTGCGCAAACGTCGCCAGCCTTCTGCTTGCACGTGCGGTCACACGCCGGCGCGAGGTGGCAGTGCGAATTGCTATTGGCGCCGGCCGGCGTCAGCTCGTGAGTCAATGGCTGACCGAGTCGATTCTCCTGGGCTTGATTGGATCGTTAGGTGGACTGCTTGTCGCCTATTGGGGGATTCCGATTTTGTACGGGGCGATCATTCCCCAGGGAATCGACGTCAACATCAATCTCCGCGTGTTGATGTTCACGATCGCGATTGGTGCGATGGCTGGCGTGATCTTCGGCCTGGCACCTGTTATCCAGTTGCTGCAACCCGAGGCACTCACGGCGCTGCGGGATGAAGGGGGGGCTGTTGCGAGCGGGATACGGGCCACACGCGCTCGCAGCGCCTTCGTCATCCTGCAGGTGGCGCTCAGTCTCGTGCTGCTCGTAGGTGCCGGCCTATTTCTGCGCACATTGCAACAGGCATATGCCGTTGACCTTGGTTACAACGTCGACCGGATGCTCCTCGCCGCGATCGAGCCAGGGGATCGCTACCAGCCCGCAGCAGCGCAAGCGTTTTACGCAGACGTGCTGGACCGAGTGAACGGTCTGCCTGGAGTCGTCGCCGCGGGGGCGGCACGCGTCACCGTGCTGAGCGGTGCATCGCGAACGGTCGCGGTCAGTGTCGACGGCCGCCCCGTACAACCCGATCGAAGCAATGCCATCCCTGTGCGGGTGAACGTCGTGAGCGATCGGTATCTCGATACGATGGGCATCCCCCTCGTCATGGGTCGCAACTTTCAGAGGAGCGATCTCCCGACCGGCACACGCGTCGCGGTTGTGAGTCGAGCGCTGGCCAACCGGCTCTGGCCACACGAGGACCCGGTCGGCAAAACGCTTCTCTCGTCAGGCCCGCTGCTCGTCGTCGGCGTTGTGCCCGACACGGTGTATCGCAGGGCGACAGACCGGCAGGTGCTCCCGGTCTACTATCTGCCGCTGTCGCAAAACTACGAGGCCTCGGTGACTTTGCACGTGCGGACCGAAGACGATCCGATGACGTTGCTGCCGGCAATACGGCGGATCGTCGGCGAGATCGATTCCCGAGTCGCACTGGTGCGACCGCGCCGCCTGGAGGAGGAGTTCAGCCGTTCACTCCTCGAAGAACGGACGATGGTGAAGTTCGTCGGCGGGCTGAGTGGTATCGCCCTGGTCCTTGCAGCGGTCGGGCTCTACGGTGCGATGTCGTACGCGACGCGACAGCGAACTACTGAAATCGGCGTCAGGCTTGCGCTGGGCGCGAAACCGGCATCGATTCTCAACATGATCGTGCTGCGCGGGCTGCGGCTCGTGGCGGCCGGAGGAGCATTCGGGCTTGCCGGCGCCTTCGTCGCCGTGCGCTTCGTCAGGAGTCTTCTGTTCGGTGTCGAGCCCACCGACCCGCTGACGTGGATTGCCGTGTCGACTGCACTGATGATCGTGGGCGTTTTGGCCTGCGCCGTCCCCGCCCGGCGCGCCATGCGGGTCGACCCGGTCAGGGCGCTAAGGAATTCTTGATTCTGCCCTGGCCAGTGTCGCGGCAGATCCAGTGGCCATCGCGTCGTAATAGCTGGTGAAACGCTGCGGCTCGGGAGCGCTGTTATAGGTCTTCAGATTGTTCGCCCACCGGTATCCGATCGGCTGATACAGAAGCTCGACGCTCACGGTGAACGGTCCGGCCGTCACCGCGATTGGGACTGAATAGCGAACTCGATCGGTGCCGCCAGTAAAGTCCGGATCCTCGAGCGCACTGCCGCGAACCGCAATATCTCGCTCCGCCGTTCGTTTGTCGAAGCCGCGAGGCAGCAGCCGGTTGTCTTTGAGATAGTCAACCGCCGTCAGCAGACCCGTCGTCACACCGCCGCTCGGATCGCCGAGAATGCTTTCGTAGATTTGCACTTGATCGCTGCTGCCGATCTCGGTGTAGTGCGGCTCAAATTTTTTCGCGTCGGCGTCGTTATCGTTGCCCTGGATCGATCCGTCCTGGTTCAGGGCACCGGACTCGAAGACACTGCGGCCGGCGCTGTCGCGAACGACCAGATGCAGCCACGCCCGCCGCGACGGATACGCCGTCGGCAATTTGTGACCGCCGAGATTTTCGATCGCCACGTCGGCGCGGACGCGGCCATCTTCGATTCGAACGTCGGTGAGCCGAACGGTGGCAGCGTGCGACCCGAGATACTCGACCGTCCGCTCGGCGGCGGCGGTGAGTTCCTGCGGGAGCGCGGCCACATCAAGCGTCTCTCGGTAGCGGTTCAGCATCCGCTGCATGAAGAAGTTCGCCGCAACGAACAGATGCCGCGATACACCTTCACGCGGGCGCCCGAACACACGCGTGATCGGTACCGGTTCGCTGACCTTCGGCATGTGGCAGGACTGGCAGCTCTGGACATTGCGAAACTCGCTGTGCAGCCATTCCTGATACGGCACCTGTTCGGGCAGTCGTCCGATCTCCCGACCATCGGGGCCGAGCGCGGTGGTGAACAAGGTGTGGCACGTCGCGCACATTTCCGATTGGCGTACGTGATCCGATTGCGTCGGCTGATACCCCTCTGTCGAGCTGAGCATGATGCGGCGGTGCCCCTTATCGACTTGATAGGGACCGTACTCGGGTCGCGCCGCCGGATCGGACGGCGGTTGTACGACGAATCCACCATTGAAACTGTCTGCGGTCCCCAGTTTCTCGGTGCTGATCTGATGGCACACCGAGCACGACACCCCGTCAGCGGCCTTCATTCGATCGTCGTCGCCGCGGTCGAACGGAAGGTGCGCAAAGATCCGGGCACGCTGACCTCGCACCTTGGCTTCATACCGCACAATCGGCATGTGGCACACCGCGCACTCGTCTTCGATGTCGGCCGCCGCGTTTGGGTGATCGATGGTTTCGCGGCGGACGCTCGCCTGCCAGTACGGATCGCGCGACGAGTTGGCCATCATGCTCGCGCGCCAATCGAACCCGATCGACACGTCTTCACCCGACGCCGAACGCATGCCGTTATGACACGCGACGCAGCGGTCCGACGTGTGGAACTCGACGGCGGGCTTTGCGTCGGCTGCGCGGATCGTCGTCGCGACGATGGCCGCCGAGAGCGCCAGCGCGGCGCACGCGAGCACCACACGCGTCGTGTTCATTTCCATCCCTCACGGAAGCCGCCGTCGAACCAGTCCCACATTAAATAAAAGACAAGTTGTTTCGAGCGTCCGGCCGTATTGGTCGCTGGCCATTGCAAGCCGACGTTGACGCGCACATGCTGTCGGCGATTCAGCGACACCTGGAACTGAGGTACAAGGTCGATGTTCGCGCGTGCTCCGTCCTCGAAGTCGCGCTCGCTGACGACTTCGAGCATTGGCGACCACTGCCGGCCGAGACCGTTTTCCTGGCGCCAGGTTCGGCCTCCCGCGAGGCGCCAGTAGAACGTCCGCGGCGATTTCTCCGTCGATGTTGGTTGATCGGTTCCAATCTGTGCTTGCACGAACGACTCGCCGGGAAGAATCTGACCCACCGCGCCGAAGAAGCCGAGCGTGGTTGTGCCACTGCCGAGATCACGAGCGCTGTTGCCGGTGGGAAAGACGATCTCGCCGAATCCACTCACGATCGTGTTGCGGCTCGTCAAGAACACATGTTTCAAGCCGACAGCAACATCGCCGATACCGCTGGCGCGCTCGGTGTCGGTCGTCTGGATGCTGGCGAACGGAATCGCAACCTCGAGCTGGTCGCGCACCGCAAGCCGTCTTTCGTACGCCAGCTCACTCTCCCAGTCGGGCCCATGATCCGTCGTCGCGCCCACCGTCAGAACCGTTTCGCTCTCCGGAAATGCTTTCTCTGTGCGCAGCGGGCGTGGCAGATTCAACTCTCCGCGGGCCCATCGGTTGTCAACGCACTGGCCGCGCAGGTAAGCGATGACTGCGTCGATTTGTTCAGCCGTCAGTGCGTCGACAAACGACGGCATGATCCGCGAGAAACCGCGGCCATGACCACCTTTGGTAATGATCGCCCTCCAGTCGACGTCGCGCTCAGGCGTTGTGGTCGCGCAATCGGTGAAGTCGGGATAGGTTGACGGCTTCTCAAATCCAATCGTGGTGTCGTCGGCTCCGGCACCTCGTGGACCATGGCAACCGGCGCAACCGGCATTGAAGATCGCCTCGCCAGATGTGAGACCGAGCGCAGGCGATTCCGGCTCCTGACCGAGGACCGGAACGACGCACACACTTAGAAGGACGAGGACGAGGAAGAACCGAATGTGAAGAATGGTTACTCTATGCCAGAAGATGGTGCGGTTGCCAAGTTTCTCTTACTTCACCAGGAACAATCGATCCTGCCGACGGAGCGCCCATCGAATCTTGCCATCGGCGCTGACCATGGCATCTTCCTCTTGCGCCATGCGCACCGGTTGTCCGCCCCACTCCGGGACCGGCGTCGTCGCCTGCAATTCGATCGAGAACCACATGCTTGGAATCACCTTCGCATCGCCTCTGCCCACGACGAGGTCCTGATAGTCCCACAGTCCGATGAGCGGACCGGCACCGTGGCCGTGGAGCCCAATCGGATGTGAATACAGGCTGCCCTGTATTCCGCGCGCCTTCATGCGCTCGAGCGCTGCGGTCAGAATCTCGTTGCCGGTTCGCCCCGGACGGATCTCGGCCATGGTGATGTCCTGCAGCGCGTTGGCATTGGCGAGCGCCTTTCGCACGCCCTCGGGGGCATCGACTTCTCCTTCGCGCAGCACGTACGCCAGGTGCTGCGTGTCGGTATTGAGCCGGGCCACCGTGATCCCGACATCGCAGTGCAGCACGTCACCGCGTTCAATCACCGGGTCGTCGCCGAGACTCTCTTCAGTGACGCCTTTGCGCTGGATGTCGACTGTCGGCTGAAACCAGGTGCCAAGACCGAGATCATTCACCCGCTGCCGCCACCACCATGCGAGATCACTTGTCCGCGTCGTTCCAGGCTTGATCGTTCGCGACGAGAACATTTCCTCGGTCAGCGACCAGACGAGTTCCTGCATCCGGGCGAAGAACGCCTCTTCCTCGGGCAGTCGCACGGCAATCATCTCGAGCGGAAGGCTTTCAGCGTCGCGGAATCTCGCTGCCCACTTCTCACCGAGCGCCGCGGTCATCCCTTTGAGCTCGCCGCTCGACAGCCCGTCGGCAAACGCAAACACCGTCGATCGATCGATGCCAATCGTGCGCGGATTCCGTTGCTCGACGACTTCTTTGAGCGCGAGCCACTGTTCGTCCCCCCACAGCTCGGCCTGCTGCCCGCGGCCAACATTCGATGCGGCGTTCTTCGTCGATCGGCGCGCCTCGTACACGCCCCCCTGCGACGTTCCACCGAGCGCGATCCGTTCGACGCATCCGGCCGATGGCGCCGCGCCAGTCGATGCGCACTTATCGAAAAAGACGTAAATCGTCCGGCGGCGCGCGGCGAACGTCTCCGGCGCGACCAGCGCTGAAAAGACCGGGTCCTCGTTGTATTCGCGCATCGGCACGACCCACATGTCGATGCCGTGCTTGCGCAAGAGGGCTGGCAGGAATGTGTCGACACGCTTGCGGAGCCACTGCTGCTGAAGCGCCGCCTGTTCGCGAAGCGTGCCGAAGGGACGCTGCGCGCCGTCCTGCGCCGCCACGCTGGTCAGGGCGAGCGTTGTCAGCGCGGCAAAGACTGCCAGCCGGCATGGCACGGAGGGGATCGACGATTTAAGGCGCATGAAATGGATTCTAAGCCGACATCCGCTAGAATCGAGCGCTGCGCCGGCATTCCAGACCCAAGTAGGTATAGTTTGCGAACATGACGCTCCGATCTCTCCAGACGATCGATCCCGGAGGTGTTGCTGCGCGGCTTGGCGCCGAAGGCGAGGGGATCGTGGTCGCCATCGTCGGTACCGGCATCGACGGCAAGCACCCGCATTTCGCGCGGCACGCGAATCTCGTCCTGCCGCCGCCGCTGCAGCATTACGACCTTACATTGTTGGCGGGTAAATCAAGAACGGCGTTCAACATCGCCCGCTACGACGAGAATGCCGCCGACGATCTGCTGCTGACCTATCTGGGGAAGATCGGTAACAAACTGCTGAATGATGAAGCGTTGATCGGCCATCGATCGTTTAGCACCCATGTCGCTGGAATCGTCGCCGGATACGCTGAACAAAGTGATCAGGGAATTGAGTGGGACGCTCACGAACCCGTGATGCGCGGTGTCGCACCACGGTGCAAACTGCTGATCTTGGATGTTCTCGGTAAGAAGGACATCGGAAACGAATGGTATGCACTGATCGCACTGGACCTGGTGCGGCTGCTCAACGCGAAAACGGGCCGGCTTGCCATACACATCGTACTGACGCCGCTGAGTTTTCCTCATGATGTGCAAAACTACGCGTGCGGACACACTCCGCTCTGTGATGCCGTCAATCGCCTCGTCGAAACCGGCGTTGTCGTCGTCTGCGCGGCCGGAAATTTGGGGTACGTCGAGCTGGCGAAGAATGGCGAGAAGATCGAGCTGGTTCGGCTGGCAAGCATCACCGATCCAGGCAACGCCGAACGCGCTATCACTGTCGGCGCAACGCATCCGGTTGTTCCAAGATGGTACGGTTCATCTTTCTTCTCCAGCCGCGGCCCGACGCTCGATGGCCGCATTAAGCCCGACCTTCTCGCACCCGGTGAGCGGATTTGGTCCTCAATTCCGTCGTCGCCAGCCTCGGAAGGTGGGACCGACAAACAGAAGCTGGTGAAAAGACATTTGGCAACATACGGACAGCTCGATGGCACGAGCATGGCGGCCGCGCATGTCGCGGGAGCCGCCGCAGTGCTATTGTCGGCACGTCCGGACTTGATCGGTCATCCGGAAGAAGTGAAAAAACTCATTCTTTCTTCTGCCACTGACCTCGGACGAGCGCGTGAGTTTCAAGGGCATGGCCTCTTGAATCTGAGCAGAGCGCTTGGAGATACTGCGGAAGTCCACGACGCACAGAACCCTGCGCAAGATTCCGCCGCAGTGGCAAACAGCAGGTCGGCGCAGATTGTCGTCGACAACAAGCCGGTGTCGGGTGGACTCGAGGCAGGGGCAAAGCCGTACACGCTGGCGGTGTCGTACATTGGCGAGCAGCGCGATTACGTGTACAGCGTCGTTCAGGCGTTCCGCGATGCTACCGGCCTGGACAGGGAAAACATTTTCTATGACAAATACCACCCCGATATCCTGAGCCGTCCCGATCTCGATTTGTATCTGCTCGATGTTTATGGCGAGAAGTCGGAACTCGTAGTCGTGTTCCTCAGCGCCGGCTACGAACAAAAGAGGTGGACCGGTGGGTTGGAATGGCGAGCAATTCGCAGCCTGATCACCGATAGGCAGGCCGATGCGATCATGCCGGTGCGGCTCGACGACACTCCGATTAAGGGAATCCTCGGAATCGACGGCTACTTGTCTGTTTTCAAGCGCGAGAAACCGGACTATCGAATGGACCCGGAGTACGTCGCCGACCTAATCGTGAAACGGCTGCGGGCGAATCGGAAGCCGAGGATCCATTAACAAGTGGCTAGCTCTCCGCAGTTTCCAGGACAACCAACCCGCCTGTCGGGCTCAATCTGATTGGCGAGGTCACACGCCTCGCCGCGAAATGTGTTCGCACGAACAAATCGTCGTCACTCCTGAAGCCGACGTGGTGAGCAGATGTGGCCGCGCGCTGGTCGCATCCCAAAAGTCTGTCAAGAGATCTCGAAACGCCGACTGATTCTCTGACGAGCGCGCTCTGCACGACTCATGCAGTACGTCCGGCCGCCCGTTCCTCATTCGCTATGCTCGTCGAGCGTCACGTCGACCATCAGCTCGCCGGCGAGCGCCTCGAGCCGACCGCGCAGCCACTCGGTCGTCACGGCTGCCGGCAATCTGAGTTGCACGGCCGCGCGGAACAGTTGCTCGCCGGTCATCGGCGCGCCCGACACACTGGTTTCCAGCTCTTCGATGTTCACCTGGTGCTGCGCCAGCACCTTCGAAATGTCACGGATGATCCCAGGGTGGTCGTTGCCGACCAGCTCGAGCCGGACGGTACGAAACGTTTCCGCCGGGGCGTCGCCGCTGCTCTCGACAACGACGGTGAGTCCGTCATTCGTGAGCGCGCGCAACCCCGACGCCAGCGCTTCGGCGTTCGCCGCCGCGACGCTGACGCGCAGGATCCCGGCAAACTTGCCGGCCAGCCGCGCCATCCGGCTTTCTTCCCAGTTGGCTCCAGCCGTGAGCACGACTTCCGACAGCCGCTCGACAATGCCCGGCCTGTCGTTGCCGATCACGGTTACCACCAGCGATGTACTCATTCGTCCTCCGCGTTGACTGAAAATCGTAACGTCGCCGGACGTTACTGTCACTCGCCGAAACGGCCGACCTGCGACGCCGAACGTAAAAGGTGGCTGGCACCTTTCCCTGAAAGGTGCCAGCCACCTTTTACGTAAATC
>Ga0310907_10000155_pt1 | contig 13431 bp, 10 predicted proteins | sample C48D4metaG_FD_203750 | JGI IMG/M metagenome (GOLD analysis project Ga0310907, IMG submission 203750) | Lab incubated soil microbial communities from West Virginia University Organic Research Farm, Morgantown, WV, United States - C48D4 | ecosystem: Environmental > Terrestrial > Soil >...
ATGTTGAAATATAGGTTGCTATGTATATCAACCCAGGGTATAGACCTAGCATTTGACTCCTATCGCCAATCATCAATTATAAAAGTGGAAGGAGTATTGTATCCTTGTTTGTTTCCTTTGTGCATGGATACTCCTTGGAACTCTGATTTGAAACCATAGTTGATCATCGCTTTGTAGGCCAAGTGTCGTTCCATGTTACTACCGGCAGTAATTTTATATATACCTTTTTCTAATGCCATCGATTCTACAGAATTTAACATTCGAACAAAATTTGAGTGAGAATTATTATTTGTTGATATAGCTGCAAACTTGATATAACAAACATTGCTGCCTGCCTCCGTCCCCTTGCCGTAGTGACATATCGCAATTCCAGTTAACTTGTTTCCAGAAGGATCATAAAGTAATATTGTGTCACCTAACTTTTGACTGTCAACAGCAAGTATTTCTTTTTGCAAATCTAGTCCTGGAAAAATACCATTGGTAAGATATTTACAGTCATCTAAAACTAATGACTTTACATCATTTCGTATTTCAGTAAACCTGACATCATGAGGCTTTTCATGTTTCTGAGATAATTCTAATCTCTTCTCGTCATTTTTTTCAGTAATTGTTTTAGTCATTATGGATGTTAGAAATCTTGGCCAAAAATCATATTTTTGATACAAATAAACATGTTTTGGGCTTTGAGCAAACGTAAACAATCCTGCGTACTGGATTTCAAGTTTTGCTAATCGTTCTAATACAGGGATAATCAAATGCTTGGCAATCCCTTTGTTCCAATAGGTCGGATGGATTGATAGGGGACCAAAAAACCCAACGCTACCCCAGTCAGTAACAAAATTTGACCCGACCAGGTTCCCATCAATCTCTATTGCAAACGCAGAATTTGGGTCTGTGGTATATCTAGATCTAACAAAATCTGAGTCGCCAAAAAAGGACATGGGATCATCTAGACCCATAAAGGTACCAAATGAGAGTCTGAGTATAGTGTCTGCATCATCAAGGTCATCTTCTCTCAAATTTCTCACATTGACATTCATAAATATTCTCTAATACAATCGTACTTGTATTATTAATATTATTTCTTTATTGGAAACTGCTTGGGAATTGATTACAATGCTTAATTTTGCAATTAATTTAGGGATTGGGTCGGTACTTCGGTAGGTGGAATTGGCAACTATTAACTAAAAGAATGTGAAATACCAAAATCCACAGCTTAAATTACTTTGAATTAGATTTATTTAGCCAATCTAGACTTCCATTTATTCTTGACATGAAACCATCTAAACTCATAGCGATAAAAATTTTTACTTTAGGTTTCCACGACCAGTCTAATCTGGGCTTGTATTATGGGAGTTTACTCTCATTATAAATTTGACCGTTTGTTACTATTCAAAGGACTTTGATTAATAAGGTTGTCAAAAATTGAACCTACAAAAATAGCAATAAAAATTGCTGAATTCGTATATTTCTGCCTTGCAAACTCGAAATTCTTTTTTTATCTTCAAATGATGAAAAGAACAAGTGGAAAGGTGGTAAGTATAGTTGAAAATAATCTTACTCTTAACGTATCTGTAACTAAATTTGAAAACCAAGAGCTAATAGACTATTTAGAACCTCAAACATAGAAATGGGAAGAGACGGTAGCAGAACACATTACATCCATCTATTACATCCCATTCCTACGAAAATCTTATCGTATCAAAGTTTATGTTGACTTTGTATACCTAAAATAGTATTTATATCATATTCTTATTTTAAACAGAATAATAGAATATGATAATATTTAGATATTTTTGAAGCTGATGTCCTGTAAATGTTTTTAGATGAACATGAACTATATCCGATGTTAATTCTAGGCTATGTGATGTTTCATTTGGACAGATTTGGTTGGTCTTGAGGTAACCTATCATCTAGTAAGTGTTCAGTATGTTATGTTCCTATGTCCTATGATAGTTGGAAAAGGAATCAAACCAATTTTTAATGGATTTGAGGATTCGAAGATTTTCGAAGTAAAGACTAAAAACAAAAATAGAAAATGAATTTTATTCTCAAATCTTCTCTGTGTATTATTTGTTTGACTGGGATTTAAAACCAAAGATGTAGACTTGGGTATAGACTTGATCTAAAAGTTACCTTTCTCTTTAATCTATTCTATAATTAACAAAAATTTATTTATTAGGTTTACTTTTGGGACAAGAATTCGAGAATGAGGCAATTTATTGGCTTGAGTAAGAACTAATATGGTTTAACAAGAATAATTAACCTACCAATGTATTTTATTACCAATAACTCTAAAATATAAAGGCTGGAGGGGAGGAGACAAATCATAAATATAAATTCAATTGATTTTATTCTATCCCATTTCAAAAGTACCACTAGCAGTATATATCCACGCAAAATGATGACCTGGACTTCGAGAGGTCACATGTCAATCAATTCAAAAGATGAGATATCACAAAGATGCAGAGAAGCAGATTATAAAGAATGCCTGATAAATGCCTATCCTGAAATTATAGAAATTAACGGAATGCTTATTCAATCACCCAATTTTATTCTCATAGATCTGGATCTTTCACTTTGTAAAACTTGCGTCTACCCAATTAGAAAACTCGATTATATCTTAAAACAAACTCTAATGCAAATAAAAGAAGAAATCCACGGCCAACCTACCGTGTTATGGACCGGTAGTGGATATCACATTTATTTACCGGTACAGGTTCCGATTCTAGAAACTGAATTTGAATTTTCTAAAAACAGATTTCAGAATCTATTTTCATCGAATAGTCGATACCATGATTACTATATGTCAGAAGTTTTTATGCAATTTGCGGAGAGATATTTGACAGGCGGAAAGTCTGATCTTTCACATCAGCACAGATTTTCAAACAGTATGGTCAGAATCCCGGATACTTACAATATGGATAGTTTGAGTAAAGGAATGGGTCTAGAAGAATCGCGGGTTAAAATCCTCCAAGAATGGGATGGAAATCTGATTGAAGTAAAACCAATAATACAAGAGTTTAAGGTTTGGCTGGGCCAGCAATGAAATAAACAAGATTTTAAGAAGAAAAAGGAAAAAACATTTTAGCAAAAAAATTCATGAATATTTATAATAGGAGTGACAAACTCTCCATATCATTTCTAATCCTCTTTATGCTTTCCTAATTCCATTATTTAGATCGTGAGATTTAGCTTTCTCTTAGAGACTGAATCCATGTTATTAAAAATAGTAAAGTGATCTTACTCTTTCTCTTCTTATTTCACTTTTCAAGATTCATCTAGGCTTTTGTCTTCTCCTAAACTCTCCATATACTTTATTTCGAGATTAATTCTACTCCTCGTAAAAGTATATTAATCAAATTGTCGCTATAAAAAGTGGCAAAATAAAATAATGATCTATTTAGGACTATACGTTATACTACGCATCTTTAGCCATGAAACATAGCCCTAATCACAATAAAAAGGATTCAAAAATCATAGATGGGGAATCGAAAATAAATACAGTTATCCCACCACCTACACAAACTTTTTTACCATCTATTTCGTCGTTAAAGTTTCCTTTCAGTTTAAAGGATGATCAGTTAGCAGCAGTCAACGCCTGGATGGAAAATAACAATAGGGGAACTATCCTCTACAGTACAGGAACAGGGAAAACTGAAATCGCATTTGAATGTGCCAGAAGATTAGTGGGTCAACTCCTCTCGCACAAAAGGAGAGGATCGTCATCAAAAATGGATGAAGAGTACTCCACCGATTTGATATCAAATGATGATAAAAATACCACTTCTGTTTCTAAACAGTTTGAAACTACTGCAGAGCCCATTAGCAAAAAAGATACACCGTCTTTTTCTTTTTTCAATATTTTGTTTTTGGTACCCCGGATATCCCTATTAGATCAAACTCTTAATAGATTAATTTCATATGGCATCCCTAAAGAGAAAGTTGGGGTGTATTTTGGAGAACGCAAAGAAAAAAAGGAAATAATGATATGCACTTACCATAGTGTATTAAGAAATCCACTACTAGTTCGACGTTCTAATATGGTGATATTTGATGAAGTGCATTTGATAAGAGACACTTCAAAGTCATTTATTAAAATTTTTGATATTGTAATCGAAGACTCAAAAAAGGCAATCTTAGGTCTTACTGCCACGTTAGATGAGAGAGATTTTAAAAACAGCACTATACTTGCAATATTACCGCCAGTAAAAAGATATTCAATTGAGAAGGCAGTAAAAGATAAAAGACTAGCTAAACCCGTAGTAATTCCAATAAAAGTTTCTCTGACAGAAAATGAAATAAAAGAATACAATGTCTATTCCGCGAAAATAAAGAATATTTCAAATAGATTCAAAAGATATGATGTCAGTTCAATGACTGATCTTTTGAAAAAAGGTGGATTTGCAAGTGGAATGGCAAAAGCATGGTTTGCAAACATTCGAAAGAGAAAGTTGTTGTTAAGCTATGCTGATAATAAATTATCCGCAGCAGCAAACATAATTCAAAATAAATTTCCAGATGAAAAAATTATGGTATTTAGTGAGACAATAGAATCCATTGAAAAGTTGAGGGATATTTTGAAAGAAGGGGGAGTAGAATCGAAGATTATTGATGCTAAAGTCAAAACAATAGATCGACAAAAGATTCTAAATTCCTGGGGTACTACTTTTAACGTACTCTTATCCGTGCATACTTTAGAAATCGGTTATGATGTTCCTCAAGTTAGGATAGAGATCATTTTGGCTACAACATCTAACATAAACCAAATAGTCCAAAGAATAGGCCGAGTGCTTCGAAAATATGAGGGCAAGAATATTGCATTGATATATGTAGTATATGTTCCTGATACAAAAGATGACCATGTGATCGAAGTAGTAAATAAGGCCATAACAATTGAAAATGAAGGGATTAAAGTTGTCAAGAAACAAAACCTTAAGACCATCTCAAAGAGCATGGAGATGAAAAGAGCGGCAACTTCACTTCCACCTCCACCTCCACCTCCCACTCTAAAATCTTCTTTATTATCGCAGAAAACACTATCAATTACCCCTTTATCAAACAAGACAAAGAAAGGGTCAAAAAAGGTATCTAAGAAAAAGAACGTTAAAAAAGAAAATTATGAGAATAGAATTCACAAAGCATATGATATTGTAGAGTCAACTCTTAATGAAGCATCTCTAATAGTTGAAGAGCATTTCAAACCAATTGTTAAAAAAGAAAAGAATAACTCAAATCTCGATAACGAATCTTTAGGATCTAGTAGGAGAATTTACAAGGTAAGGAGTTCTATGGATAAAGAAAAAAATTATCTTGTAAACTTGGAGGAACAGAGTTGTACTTGTAATGACTTTATTTACAGGCAAGTAAAATGTAAACACATTATAGCAGCTGAATTTATTTCCACATAAATTTAGTTATTGTAAATAACTCCCTTTTCGTCTCGTCTCGTCTTGCAGATAAACGACCTACTCTAAGAGGGTGCCTATTTTTTTTCGAAAAATTGATATGCCAAATTTGAGTGTCAAAGCAACTCGTATATATGCTGAGGAAAAGTATGAGAATCAAAAGATAATATCATTTTAATATATCTTTATCAAATAACATCAATTCCATAGTTTGTAAGCCACTAATGCATTCAAAAGACTGTCAAGGTAATCAAGATTTTTAGAATGTTTTATCCTTATTCCATTCAATACATATCATGATACAATCCCATGATTGACAAAAAATGTATGATTACTGTTAGAGAGTAAAAAATTTCAATATTGGTAATGTAACATTTTTATCGTAAAAGATACTATGAAACCAAAACTCGAATTACAGCACACAGAATCAATATCAATATTAATATTGATACGACAATCGGCAAGCAAAGGGTATGAACTAGATTCTTCTGAGTGCTAATCAGCCTTTACTAGTAGAGTTCGTAATCTGAAATGAGTTAATAATTTCGTTTACAACTGGCAAGTATAACTCATAGTACTTGTCTTGAGCCACAAACTCAATAATGTAAATTTTATCATCCTTTATGGTCCAAATTTCTGTAGCGTCTTTGCTGTTTTTGTCGTAACTATAGTCTAAGAATATTTGATGAGCGGGGTTACCTGCTAAAGTTGCATTCTGATTCCAACTTTTAAGGTCAAAATTATGACAATAAATCCCTATTGCACCTATTCTCTTAGTGGCTACAGTCAAAAGTTTATTTTTGTTGTCTGCTTCAGGATCATTTTTTTCCATATATTTAAAGATATTATTATTTGTGAAATCTCCAAAGGTGTCATAATCTTCAACAACTAATCGGATACTATTGTGAGAAGCTCCTATTTTGGGATTATAGTAATCACTCTGAATAGGAGCTAAGATTTCAGCTACAACATTAAGTGATTTACTCTGATTATGAAAAATTGTTGCTGCTCCTCCCTCCTTTATTGTCCAATCTGATGGATAATCTATTTTTATTCCATAAGTTGAGTTAGAGTATGAGACTGAGGGTAAAGATAAAGAGAAATTATTCTCTTTTGTAATATTTTTAATATTACTATTATTGTCTTGAGTGGTTAGGTCAAATTCAGGTGTTTCTGTTAAGGCGGAAATATTCCAAAATTTGTTCTCACCATTTGTTAAGGATAAAACAAATATCATGATAATAATAAATGAAACTGAAACAGATATGGATATCGATAATGTTGAGGATTTAATGACCAAGTTATTCTGATTTATATTGGATACTATTTAAGCTGTCTAATGACAATCGTCCTTGCAAAAACATTGATTTCAGAACAGAATAATGTTGTTATTGATTGAAAATTTCATTTGTTATGTGAATATAAAAATATTAAAGTCGAAAGTGATAGTTTATATCACATTTTACTGTCTTTTTTCTATTCTATATTAAGAACAAATTAAAAAAATTAGGAGGACGTTGTATTTGTTGTGTTGGAGTCTGTAGCATTCGCTGAAAGATCTATGATGTCACCAAATGTTTGTCCTCTGTCGTCACTTATTCTCAATAATGGCGTGTCTGTCCCATCAGAGCCTTTATCCCACCAAGTAACGAATACTTTATCACCTAATACACCAATTTCTGTGCGCTCTGATACAATCCCCTTTGATTCACTCAAGTTGATATCTTTACCAAATGTTTTTCCACTGTCATTTGATACTCTTATGAATACATCAGGCTGATAGGTCGTATCGTTTTTGTCACCTCCAGTAGCAATTACATAGACATTGTCGCCCTCAGCGGCGACCTTGAGTTCATATGGGGAAGTTTTGACGTTATCATACGACTTCATTCCTTGAGGGAGTGATGAAGATGTGAGACTGGAGTCAGAATTGTTTGTCAATTTGAATTCAGGACCAAATGTTTTTCCATTATCATTAGATGTCCTAATATAAGCATCGGCATCTCCTGTCTTGTTGTCTGCGTAAGTAACGTAAACATTATTGCCAAATGCAGCTACATCTGCTTCTACTGAAGTTCCATTCGTAGAGTTACTCAGGCTAATCTTATCACCAAAGGTCTTACCGCCATCATTAGATGCCTTGAACATTACCTCATAATTTCCGGTAGTATTTCCCCACCATGCAACGTAGACATTGTCATCAGACACGGCGATAGGAGCCTTACCGTCGCTTCTGTCGATACAAGGCCAAGAGAAGGCATGTGCAGATTGGAGGGGTACTGCAGTTACCGCAGTGATTATTGTTACAAAACATAGCGATAAAATTATTTTTATCTCTAATTTATTTTTCATTATTAATCCTATAGACGGGTATTATAAAAACAAATATTCTTGTTTAAAATAATAAAAATTGGATAAAAAGTCATCTGATGATTTTGAATTTCTAGTTGCTTTGTTCTACCCCATAAGTAGATATCGTGAATCCCCAAATTAATAAAATAGAATTCTGATCCATGAGATTGTGTCACAAAGCATTAGGACAATTTATCTAAGTGTTGAAAATGTCGTTTAGGTAACCTTTTTTAAAGCATTGATACTTTGTTGATAAATTATTTTTCTAACAGAATAGCTAATCAAAATCTTATGAGGTAAGAAAAAAAGTGGTATGAAAGTCAGTAATGACTACTTATCTCATCCACAGGGAAAATACTCAACATAGGTTTCCTACTTTATTGACCAAATCTGGAATTAAATTTTGTCAGCATAATGAAATACATATTTCAAGAAAGTTAATAATCATAACAAACACATTCACGAGAATTCAATACTGGCCAATGTTAGAGGATGGTCCGAGAAAAGGTAGGCTTGTCTGATTGTTACCTTATTGTTTCTGATACATTCAAAAATGTTTCAACGATTTCGGTAAAGGTTTTGGGATATTGATACATCAAGCCATGTCCAGCACCTTCGATTTGGACAAGCCATGATCCTGGGATCTTATCTACAAGAATTAGTGAGTTTCCAGAAGGAACCGCTTCATCTTCGATACCCGTTATGATTAAACTGGGTTTAGTCACTTTTTGGAGTAAATCGCAGATTCCAGACCAATAAGTAGAAAGCCAATGCTCATTTATCTCAAACTGTTTTTTTACTGTAGAGGAAAGGATAGTTTCAGAGGTCTTTGGAATCGATTCTAAAAAATTTGGATTTTCTTTGATCCATTGGAGTGGAAATGTAACTTCTAAGAAGGCAGAGGCATCTTTCGTGCGATTATTTACAAAATCCGTTAATATACTAATCACTTTGGGATTTTGAGGAATGCCTTCATGCCCGCCACATGATGAACCATACAATACTAATCTGTTTATCTTTTCTGGGTAAGTAATAACCAACTGTTGAGCAACAAAAGAACCCATGGAAAATCCAAGCACGTCAGCTTTTTGTATTCCTAGAGCATTCATTAAACCAACAGTATCATTTGCAAATTGTCTTACGGAGAAAGGTTTTGTTCCCTCTGTAGAATTCCCAACACCTCGATTATCAAAGATAGTTACCTTATGACTTTTAGCCAATTCATTCAGAAAATGTGAGGGCCAGACATCCATTACCTTCCCACTACCGCTAATGAGTATGATTGGCTCTCCTCTTCCAAAAGTCTTGTATGCCATTTCTATATCTCCCACAATGACTTTTTTTGTGTTGACTTTATCAATCGATACAGACTCAGAATTACTATCAGGCAGTGTTGATTCATTATTACTAATAGATTCTACCTGGCCGCTAGCTGATATCGAATTTGAAATTTGTAACTTTTGACCAGTGATAAAGCCTGTCAATCCAGCCATAGTTATGATTGCGATCGCTACCAAGATTTGGCCAAAGAAGGACGGTTCCCCTTTCATGAGTCTTATTTGTTTTATTCTGTATATAATATGATTAATCGTTCAACTTTGCAATCCCATATTGAATGGAGATATTTTTGGATAAAACTAATCACTAAACGTATCAACTTGCAAATTCATTTTAATTCTTTTGACATTCTGATCAATTATGAGATGTTTGCGTGATTAGATGAAATTTGGTTCGCAATATAGATATACAACAATGGTTTCAAGTTTGAAAACAAGGTAAAAACATAAAAAATCACGTATATTCTATGGTTGTTGCCTTAAACAAATTTGGCATTGTTATCAATATTATGTGAATATTAAGAATATCAGTAACACTTAGCTCACAACAAAGTTGATAATTTTAGTAAATTACAGATCGCAATAAGAAGGAAGACTATTGGACGTTTTAGTAACCAATTGATTCACAGATTGATCCATAATTTCAAAGACTGTGATGGAGGCTGTGGAAGGATGGTGGGGGGAGGGGAAAATTGAACAAGAAATTTGGGTCTTAAATTCAGTATATGATAAGCAAAGACTCTGATTACCAACGTAGAAAAAGCATGGATAAAGCTTTTCAAAGGTTAGGAGTTTAATTTGCTTAAGATTACTAGAATTGATTCAATGGCATTAACATTAGAGCTTTAAAGAAACATACACGCCCAAATAAAACTTAGCAGAAAATAGTTCAGGTTATAATGTTTCTTATTATCTAATAGTATTGATCTTAAATATTCAACCTCTGCTTTACAATCTACGCATATAATATCTTCATCCTGCAAGTCTTCCACATAGATAGCAGTCGAACAAATATTACAAAATACAAAATCAATAGGACACCTGTCTCTTTCTGGGTTTGCAGAGCTGGGGGAGTCAAAAGGATTCTTGATGTCCACTCTTTTAATTTCACCCCCTATCAATATAATCTGTCATTTTCCTATTCTTGTCAATAATTACAAATAGTTTGAACCTGGAAGATTTTTTATATATGATCTAAATTGGAACTGTAAATTTAAGATACATCTTATATTTTCAGTATCCATAAATATATTTGAACCAAAGGCAATAAAGTTCGATGAAATGATAGCAAATTGGTTGATTTTCATATTTTGTTACATGTTTATACTCAATGCAGGTCTTACTAGATTATCTATTTGTTATAAACAAAAAAACATACAAAACTCATGTGGATGGAGACAGCTAATCTCTCACACTAATTTCTTCTCTTAAAATAAGAAAGTTAAACTAGAAAACATGCCAAACTAGCCGGTAGCATGCAAATATGCTCTCTATTTGCATAATATGTTAGGTTGATAAATTTTTTGATATATTTTACAAAAGTTATGTGACCGAATTTTTAATTTTTTGGTGCCTCGTTATAGGATTTACAATTGGGGCATTGTAATATTATATTGTGATAATTGTATGTCATTACATTTTCTGCTAAAACAAATCCACAGCAGCCACAAACGTGGGATTCCAGTTCGACCCCTTTGACTAACGCATCCTTATCATCACTACTAAAAATTGTCCTTTTCTCTGCGTTAGACGGCGATATGACTTGAAGTTTAATTATTTTAGTCATATGACATTTATTTGCATTGTCGGATTTAAGGTATACCCGGATTTTTTACTATGAAAATAGCTGAATAATTCTACTATGATATTGAAGTTTATATCGATCAAACATCTGTTTCAAATGGCATACACGAATATAGATGATATTTCAATTTTTTCCACCAAAATGGCATTTAGTCATTTGATATTGAATGGTTAATATTTTCATCTGACAATTGGAATATACTCAATTTGTTGTCTAGTGTGTAACCGAAATGTGGGTGTAATTTCCTTTAATAGTTTATTGTCCCTTATCCAAAATATTCTACATTTATCTCAAGTACAATATCTTGTGTGATATTTGACTAATTAGTCAAAATCTATGGTTATTTCAATACAAACCGGCAATTCTGGATAAAGTGACAATTCTTATTAATAACAAGGATATTTTATAGATGATGGTAAAAGGATTAGGTTTGATGGTAATACCTGTCTTGTTTCTGATAATCGGAATTTCTGCCATAACATTCATGTTCATTCCTTCCATGAGCACGTATTCAGTAATGAATGAAAACCAAAATAATAGTAATACAAATCAATCACAATTTTCCATTACTACAAACCTTACATTATTGAAACAGCTGGATCTTCATACTCTTTCTCAAAGTCTGAATAATACCATATCGGATTTAATGGATATAGCAGAAGCTTCAATGAACGGATCTAATTCTTTTGGAAACTTGCCTATGGTAAATATTACAAGTGAAATGAAAATGAAATATCATGGGATCCCTAGCGACCTAGACCTAGAAAAGAGAAATGAAGCTAAAAAACTACTGGCTACTAACAAGGCTTTACTATATGTAGGGTTGCTGTTACCAAATGGAGATCGCTATTTTGGTGAACCATACTCACCATATCAAACTAATAGTTCTATAACCAACTTTGCGTATAGGGATCACTTTATTGGTGCCGTGGAAACAAATCAACCATACTTGAGTAATACATTAAATGCAGTATCTACAGGTGAACCACTTGCGATACTTGCGAACCCAATTTATTCAGATGCGAAAAACAATAATACATTGATAGGAGTGCAAGTGTTAGGTTTGAACTATACCTACTTCAATGATCTGGTAAAATCAGCAATGCTACCAGAGGATAGTAATAAGAGGTTTGTAATAATAGATAGCAACGGTACAGAAATAGCTGATTCGTCCTCTGACAACAAAAACATGGAATTGTATAAGGAGCTTCAAAGTTTTCAAAATGCCAAAAATGGTGAATCAGGGATATTGGTAGAGAAAGTAAATGGCAAAAACATGTACATTTCCTATACTCCAATAAAGTTTGCTCAAACTAACTGGATTGTATTGTTAATGTCAACGAAAGATTGATTCACAATTATGATATGAATATAGTGGGTAAAGACAATATTCCTAACCCTCCAATAGATTTCATTTTGTCACATTTCGATAGTTCCTCTGGCCAATTTCCTTGTAAAATGATGACCTTTAGATCAAATGGACAGTTTACCGTAAATACAAAACAAGAAATCTTGAAACGTTGTGAGCAATCTGACTTTAAAGATTGTCGCATTAATGCGTATCCTGAAACTATAGTGAAGGAAGGCATGCTAATTCAAGCGCCAAACTTTGTCTTTGTTGACTTGGATCTAGGCAATTTTGATAATGATATTAACAAATTGAATAAAGTAAAAAACAGTACTTTGAGAAAAATGGAACAAATGCATGGTTCACATCCGACACTTTCTTGGACTGGGAATGGTTATCATATTTACCTGCCTATAAACGTTTCAGTTCTGGACAATGAGTATGTTTTTTCTAAGGATAAGTTTCCAAAGTTATTTTCTTTGAAGGGAAAATATTCACAGTACTTTGTATCTGAAGCCTTCATGCAATATGCAGAAGATTTTTTCACAAGTGGAAGGGCCGATCCCAACCATCGACCGAAATACAAAACTTGTTTAATTAGGATCCCTGATACTTTTAATTCCAAATGTCTGAATAGAGGATTAAGCTTGGAGGACTCCAAAGTAAGAATCCTTCAGAAATGGGATGGAAAAAGAATTGACGGTGATGCCATCACGCACGAATTTTTGATATGGTTAATAAGACAAGAGATTAATCTGAACAATTCATCTTCTAATAGGTCCAATCCTACTAAAAAAAATAGAACTAGATACCTTGGCACAGGAGAGAGTCATCATCAAGACAAATCTAGCTTTAGAATTGAATGGATTGAACGGCTTTTACAAATTCCTATAGACGATCAAAGAAAATACTGCTTGTGGCGAATTATTAGTCCGTACCTACTGAATGTTAAACATATCTCAGAAGCAGAAACTGCCAAAACGATGGAAAAATGGTTATACCAATGTAGTCATCTAAAGAAATTAGATTTTGAACCTAGAATCAAGATATATGGTATAATTAAGGGCAATAAAGGATTCAAGCCAATTTCTTACTCTAAACTTAAGGATGAAAATGAAGAACTTTATTTGTTCCTACAGAAGAAGAATTTAGAAAATATTTCCAAATAGATTTTTTATCAAA
>Ga0310907_10000156_pt1 | contig 13393 bp, 13 predicted proteins | sample C48D4metaG_FD_203750 | JGI IMG/M metagenome (GOLD analysis project Ga0310907, IMG submission 203750) | Lab incubated soil microbial communities from West Virginia University Organic Research Farm, Morgantown, WV, United States - C48D4 | ecosystem: Environmental > Terrestrial > Soil >...
TCATATTGTTGATAACTCTTCCTGGTTTGGGTCCTGTCTCCTTTCCTACATCTCAATGGTTTACCAGTTTAGGACCAATTCCACAACATATTCTAACAAATCTATATATGCATGGCTTTAGGTTCATTCTGGACCTTTACATTCCTGTGTTAACCCAGTTGATTATGCTACTTTAGATAAAAAAATTTAAAGTTCTTCTAGTAACCTTTCAAACTCAAGATCGGTTCCGTAAGTATAAAAGTCAAAGTTAATGTCAAGGTAATTGAAACTAGTTTACGATTTCATATGTGAGGTGTGTCACAGATATTATCTTATCCTCCAAATACCATTTTTCTCATTAGTAATATTTTTCTATGGTCCACTAATTTCGGAGATATATAAGAAGTTGATGATGGAAAAATACAGGATATTGAAAGAGTTATTGGAGACTTACGCAACTCCTTTTCTTGAGGTGATTGAAATATTACTGAATTTCCCTTATTCCCGCAAGGAAATGAACCACCAGTGGCGCTCCAAATAGTGTCAAGAATCTTTAGAATGGGACAGTTCAATATTCTAAACTTTAAAGTTGATTTACCGTTGTTTTCAATCTCAAAAAAAGCAATTTCATAAACTTTCATGATATCAAATAAATTGGTAGAGAGATTAACGTACTCTGATGTAAAGAATCGATCACTATCTAAGTTTATTCTAACTTTATCAAGACTCGCGTTATGCCATAACTTGAGATTTAGCTTAATATTGCACATGATACAGCTTTTGGTGATATCATTACACGTAAAGCAGAGAGTGTTCTCATCTAATACCTTCATATAAGGGTAATGATCGATACAGGTCTCAGGTTCCGTTTGTGAGTAGACAGAAATCTCGCTATTTTCAAACTGTCCCTCATTAACCATACTTTTGCATTGCAGCTTTACTTCATACGAATTTCTGTTTCGAAATCCACACAATTTTTCAAGAAACATTTCCAAAAGATATTTGCGCTCCTGTTCAGAATCTAGAATGATCATGTTAGAAATATCGTCTGGTCTTGTTGACTCGGTTTTTATTGGATTCTTCGTTTTGTTCTCTAAAAATACAGGTTCAATTTTTAGACCTATCTGAATTTTGCGTGTTCCAATTGGATTCTTCATCTTGCCTCTTTGAGGAAAATAAATAGCACAATTGCTACCAATATAACTATCTGAGTATTTTGTATCCATCCCGCTGTTATGCTTAATAGCACCTGTCGTAATTCCTTCCATAATCCTCCATTCATAGGTCGACTCTATGGGAATTTTGATCATATTTATGACATTATGCTTGCATCTTATAGGAAAAATAAGAAAACTCTCTGTGAAAAGTGCTAGTGGAAATCCTTCTTCTATATGAAATGACACAGTCCCATACTCTTTGTTTGTCAGATTGTCAGATACGAATATTTTTTTAAGTTGATGCTCCATCTTGATAGGCATTATTTCTAATCCAAACTCCTCGCTTGTAATTTTGTAAGAAATCTCGTTAGAAATCATTAGTGATGATGGTAGATACTATTTCATTTATTAAAATTGATCACCAAATATTATTATCAAGTATGAAAAACATCTAGCTTCTAATCGAATTCGTAATAGTTTTGACCAGTTTAATGGTATCCCAGAAATGGCTCAGAAAATTTTGAAATATTTATGATGATATTTTTTCCAAGAGAAATTCTGCAGATTTCTTTAATGCCTTTATTTGATTATTGTATTTGGTAAAGCCGTGTCCTTCGTCTTCAAAAATCATATATTCTACGTCCATTCCCTTTTCTCTTATTCTTTCAACTATCTGATCAGATTCGCTTTTAACTACTCGGGGATCATTAGCTCCTTGTATCACCAACAGACTAGTCAGTGGATTGATATTATCTACAAAAGTAATAGGGGACCTCTCCCTAAGAAAAATTTCCTCTTTGACTGGATCTCCTACCAGCTCATTAGTGAGACTTTTCCAATGTTCAGGTACTGTGTTGACAAATGTTACAAGATTGCTTGGACCAACAATATCCACTGCTGCTCTGAATCCATATTGGGGTAGACGAGTTATACAACTTAATGCTGCAAATCCTCCATAACTAGCACCAAATAACCCTATCCTTTTAGGATCGATCCAATCCTGAGACATGAGCCATTTAATTGCATATTCTAGATCCTTTAGTTCATTGCCACCCCAGTCATGATATATTTTTTTTTCAAAACTTTTACCATACCCGGTACTTCCTCTAAAGTTGGGTGCAATCACTGTTAATCCATTGTTAGAAAGATATTGATATAACCCGGAATAATCATAGTATGGCCTTTCTTGAGCTGTAGGACCACCATGAATTGACAAAATAGCACCATATTTTACCTTATCCTTTTCATTTATTTTTTTGAAATTAGTATTATTGGGAACATATAAGAATGCAGAAACCTCTAATTCATCAAAACTTTTGTATCTTATTAATTGTGGCTTGACTAGTATATCATCAGATAAATTACCATATAAAGATGTAGTAACGCGCGTACAATTGTTATCCTCCTCATTCTTTTCGAGATCTATCAAATAAATATTGGTTGGAGACGTAGGCATATCCATCATGATGCCGATTCTTTTTCCGTTTGTAGATAATTTGAGATCTTCAATAACGCCGTTCAAAGGAATACTCTTGTTATTTTTCTTAATGGTTGGAGTAATTTCCATAATTTCTTGATTCACCATGTCTTTCTTGTACAATTTACTATAACCATCCACATTTTCTGTCCATAGGAGCAGTTTTCCATCTAAACTAATGTCTATTAATTCTATATCGTAAGGAGAGGTTAATATCCATTCCAGTTTTGAGGTATCAATATTGTAGAATGCAAGACCCATAAACTCTCTATTTAAATCGGATAAAAGGTAAAAGCCATTTTGATTAACGGACCAGGGTCCAACAATAAATTTGCTTTTTTGTTCATACTCTAAATTAATTTTTTCCATACTTCTATTTTCTACATCGAGAATCCATATAGCATAATCAGTTAAAGTTATTAATTGAGAACAGTTTAGTTTTTTATTATTGGGAGACCAGTAGCCAGGAATATACCAACCCTCATTATCCGTAATGCAAAAATCTTTTTCACGATTCATATTTCTTATATATATAAGCATGTCTGAGGGATTCTTTCGATTCGAACCATAAGTAATGTATTTTCCATCATGACTAAAACATTCTGAACCCCACTCATGTCTTATCGTTGGATCCGATGTTATGGGTTCATACCATGAATTGAAAATATCATCAATTTTATATATCTGGAAATTTTCATCCCCTTGATGATCCGCGAAAAAGATTAAACTGTTATCTATCGGAGAAGAAAAAAAATGTCTTAAAGAATGATCAATAAAATTAGTTAATGGATAAGGAGAGCATTGTCCCTCATAAGTCAAACTAGAGTTATATCTCCATAAGTTAAACTGCCCATTGATGTCTGAAATATACATTATCCAATCATTATCTTTCTTGAAGAAGTCAAAATCAGTGTATCTAATACTTGATGCAAATCTTTCAAATGGGAGCTGGTGGTTAGGTTTATGCTGCTTACTGCTAATGAATTCAGCCATCTTTCTATTTCAAATGTCATAGATGATAGATATGCATTTAGTAAGAAATTTGACGGGCGAACATGATCAATATTTTTAGCTCGCAATCAATCTTGCCTTTTGACACTACATTATTATTTGTTTGAATATTTTCAAGTTTTTCAGGATTAATAATCCCAAAATCCTAGTGATACCATTAATATGTTAGCGGTAGAGTAATTATATATTGGATTGCCATGAATTTACTAATTGGTGTTTTTCTGGAAGAATTAAGAAATTTAGTGGGAAACTTTCACTTTATGAAAATAACGAAGGCACTTTGATTTTAAACGGAGATCCTTTTCTTATTGTTGAATTTGATGAATACAAAAAATTTCTAAATAAAGATCAGTCAAAGAATTATGTATGTTTATTGGGAACTACGTCGAGTATTTCATCTAATGATGTTATAACCATCATAGGTCATGAAAATCACAGGCATATTGATGATTACATTACCATTAATATTACGGTACAAAATTGTTTACCGGGATGTCAAGTATCAGGTTTTGCAAAAAAGAATTAGTCAATCATAATTCTGGTTTATCTATGGAAAGCGAAAGTATTTTTTTCTACTATTGATTTGAGAATCCTATTTAAAATATCAATACCAGAACTATTCCTAACAGACGTAAACTGTCATTAACTAATGATGCAATTTTGAACTTATTTTAAATATATTAGAGATGAAAAAATACGTTAGTATGATGGTATATTTCCACCTGTAATATTAAACATATTGACGATAGTACAAAGTAATTATGAATCATGTATTGTCCTAGATAACATGATTATAAAAGAGGAGGAGGAGGTTAGTTAGTATGCCAGGTTGTTATTGCTTATTGGAGTTGCTTTTATGTGATATTTTAAAACATAATCAGGATCTTTGTTTATAATTGCAGTGTATTTGTAAATCACCAAATTAATATTAACAGTATCCTCTTTACCATCATCGGTAATTGCAATATGACTTCCATTTCCAAAATTATTAGTTTGATTATACTTTTCAGATATCCAATCAAGAATACCTATTTTTCCTGTTTTTTGAACATAATAAGGCTGAGAAAACAAATAAAGGGTATCTGATATTGGTATTACTAATGAGATATTTTTTCCGTTAAACCTGATTGTTTGTCCCTCGTCTACCTTTTCGTTAACAAGTAGATCTATTGATTTATCATTTATATCAACTGAAAAATTCCATAAACCTTTTCCGAATAGATTCTTATCATTGTTAATAAAAAGGGAATCAAAAGTTATATTGACTAAAACTTTGGAGGAGTTGGAGACATCATGAACTGTATCATTTTTTGTGACTGAAAATCCATCATACGAATAAGCTTTTATTGGAATTGTAGAAAAGATAATAAAAATAAGAGCTAAAGAGGGACCAAAAATTTTTTTGAATTGCATTTGATCATACATTTCCAAAATATATGGTAATGAGAGTATTTATGATTATGTTAATATCAAAGAATTCAAATTTCTTATTTGTTTATTGTCTTTTACCTTTAGCAGAACCTTAAAATTAATTTTAATAAATAATTTACTTTTAAATATGAATGAAAGAATATGTGTGGTGCGGATAGTGCAATTTCGGGTTCCGTAAATCAAGTCTTAAACATGTTAAAGCCATGGATTCTTTTACCTTTCTCTCTTTTTCATTTTTCTCTTTGCGCTTTACGGCAATTGCCTGTAAGGTAACTAATTCTACACCATTTGTTCGATGCCTTTTAGGTGGTATAATATGATAGCATGATGTTTAGTTTTATGATAATTATTACATAATGGATACTTGTATTACGCTGCGTAATATATATTAACATGTTATAACATATAGTAGTATGACAAATTCAAAAAAAATAATAAAATTGCCCATAGTTTGTACAACAAAGCCAATTCGAAAAATCTTCAAGCGCTCATCGTCTAGTGCAGAAACTATCTGAAATAACTTTACGGAGGTGTAAAAGGTTAATATGCAAGCGTCCTATTGTCTAGAGAACAATTACAATGTAGATAATAATTTTTGTACTGCCTTTGATGAATTTAATGATATAAACAGGAAATTATTTGGTGTACCTGAGATCGATAAACTCTTATCTTTTTCAGATAAGAAAAACATTTGTATCCAAAATCAATCCCGTCAAAGCAGTAATTTTTTGAATCGTGTTATTGCAAGAATTTGCATTGATTATCATTCATGTAAAACAAGTGATAAAGATAATAAGGTTGAAAAGAAAAGAACCATTCTAATAGATGCAGGAAGCGGTAATAATCTAGGAAGTTTCTATATCAATTTAGTTAATCAAACAATAAAGAAGGAAACAGACCTTAACAGTATCCTTGATGGGATTATCATTGCGAGAGCCTTCACATTTTCGCAATTGGCTAATATGTTAATTTATGAACTTCCCAAGATAGTAAAAGAAATAGGTAACAAATTACAGATCATTGTATTGGATCTGTTTGATACTTTGGTTTCTTCAAATGTAAAAAGTAGAATGAAAAAATTTGAGAATAATGGTTATTCAGAAACACCAAGAAATGCTATTCAAGAGAATATAAACATAATCAATGAAATGATTGATGTTTTGATCGGTCTTTCAGTAAAATATTTCGTAATTCTAACTTGCGATGATTGTGGGAATATTAAGGACAATTCTATAACATTCAAATTCAATAACGCTATCAACATAAAGTGCTCTACCGATAAAAATAAAAATAAAAATAAAACTGAACAGATTTTTAAAATAGAACAAATAGTAGCATGCCAGAACAACAATTCTATAAATATAGTTAATACCAAACAATTGGCATATCTAGACAGGGATAAAGTCTTCCCACCAACAAGATTAGTTAATTTGAGTGAAGCCTGATGGGCGGTCCTGTCTCCTCATTTAGAATGTTAATAGACCTTGAAAGATCAGAATGGATAGATTTTAAAAAAGAACTCTGTAAAGCAGACAGACAACGATTTGATAGATTGTTTTCAGTCCCTAAACTATATCATTATGCGTCATCTAATTTATCTAATCCAACAACTATTGAACCAATTATTCTAAGTCTTATTTTCAACAATTTCAAGATAGTTCATGGCACATTGACTACATCGATACAAATCGAAAACAACAATATCAAAGATGAAGATTTTCAAGTCTGTCAGTCAAGCAAAGAATCAGAAATTGAAATACAAATTGGATTTAACAAGATAATACAGGATTGGAATAAATTCATTGAATGTCTTAATGAAGATGATGAATTTATTTTCATAAAAATGATAAGTAATTGCTATGACCGCTACCATAAATCAATCAATTCAAGTATCAAAGAGAATTCAGATTCCATTCCTTCCAGACATTTTGCGTTTATTATGGCTCTGATTCTTTATCAACAAAAGCAGATCGATTCACATCTAACAAAATAATTTTTGATTGTAAATACCACTAATTTTTGAATTTCAGATTAAATTCCAAAGTTTATTGAGAATAGAGATAGGAAGCTCGTCAATATCTGTATAAGAAAATATGTATGTAAAATGGAAGCGTACTCTAAGTAAATGATATAGGAAAACGACGATCTTTTTTCTTTCTATATGATATTATATTGTTACAAGAAACATCGGAAGCACAAGCATAATAGTATACAAGATACACTAAGTACAGTAGAGACAGTAAACTAAAAGATCTAACTAATTGATACGTTTTGTATTTCTTTAAGCATTGTTTAGTTTTTTGTAGACCGACTGGGTACCCAACCGTACAAATGAGACTTATTATCTGCATTTTCAATCTTGATAATTGTTTCACCAGCCGAATTAGAATGATATGTATGAAAAGACAAACCTATTTGAGCCATTCTGTTTGTTATATAAATTAAGTATCATTATTATCAAAAAAGATGATATATTCTTGAATAATTGATTAAATGATTATTTCATAATTCTCAAATGAATTAAGTATATCATTTATTAACTTTAGTTACCAATTTCTTACCATGTCCTAGAGAAATAGTATTGAAGGCTACATTCATGTGATAAGTATCTATCGTCAAAAACAATAGATTCGCAACTACTTGTTCCATTGGTCATAGGCACAAAAGCATGAGACTTGAAAACTCTAATCATGGTGTTGACGGCGCCATATCATATTGATGCCTTTAATACTTCTCAACTAGGATTTTGTTATTAAACATGTTGGTGTATGTACTAATCCTCATAGAATATCCTTGTCTTCACACGGGATGATTAGACCAATCTAAAACCCTAGCACCACTAGGAACTTTAACAATGCATGACGACTTGATCATATTGATGTATTATGATTTCATGAATGGTAAAATAATTCAAGGTATAAAAAGTAATGACAAAAAAATAGTTAATTATTAACTATAAGGTAATTCAGAGGAAAGTCCACTGAAGAATGAAAGTGTTTCACCTAAATCTTTGCCACCTGTAGTCCATACAATTAATGTTTGCGTATCGCCTGTTCCTTCTTGCCCACCTCTCAAGTCTTTAAAGTCATACGTATTGTCAACAGTAATTCCTGCACCTGTTATCTGTTGGATGTAGTCATCAATATTTTGTGTTGGTACCATCAAAATTCCTACTGTGTCAATATTGCTAGAGTTTGAACTTGAGGAGATGGCTGTACTAGACGGTGTTACTGATGATTGAATATTTCCAACTGTTACGGAACCGGTCATTGTTACACCGGGGTCACCTTCTGCTTCATAGTTATACACACCTGGATTACTAAATGTAATATGATTTGATGCTTGACTATCGACTATCTCTCCAGTATTAAAAAATGTAGTGCTCCCATCAGTGTCCTTAACTTCTATTGTACGTTCATGACCTACATCACCATTAAACCATTGTACGGTAGTACCGGTGTTAATTACAGCATTTTCTGGTACAAAGTGTTGATCCAAAAATCTGGCTTCGTTATCTTCGCCAGCAGCATGATGACCTTCATCAGGAATAAGGATAACAAGATTTTTTATATTATTACCTAGCGTCATTGTTTTGGTGTTAAAAATGTTTTCTGCATTAATATTTGGCTGCAAATCAATACTACCAGTAGAATTTGTTTGCGCAAATATATTGTTAGAGAAAACATACAAGATGGGTCCCGATAAAACCAACATGCCGGCAATAGCTAAAAGTAGACGTATATTCGATAAATTATTTTTATTATCCATTAGTAAGAAGGGAGCTTGAAGTTACATAAAAGCTACTCTCATTCTAGAGAATGAGAATTAGACCGTCATTTCACCTTGTTAGCGAATGAGGAAGGGTGAGATTTGATAGTAAGTTACATTGGAACCATATTATCACGAGGGAGGGACTTTCCCCACAGGATGAGCAAGGCTACCTGGTCATACAATTTGTTCAACAATGGACAAGACTACAAGACTGCCTGCCTTATTATGGAATTGCCTCTTTTATAGGCAAAGGAATCTCATTGGTATTTCCTTCAGATGTTATGTTAATCGGATTAAGGCCTTGACTTTTAAGTTTCTGTGAACCATTCTTAGAAAGCATAAAGTCTACAAAAGAGATTGCACCGTCCATATTCTTCACCGTCTCTGGTATGGTGATTGAGAACTCGACTGGTTCACCGTAAATTGTTTTTTGATCGGATTGCAGTGTATAATTTGCAAGTTTATACAAATCAGAATATGTGGGATCACCTAGATTAATTTCCTTAGGTAAAGTGATGTAGGGAAGATCTCTTGATATAGCCTCATGCTTGTATGCTATGACTGCATCCAATGAACCAGTTTCTAACACAGTCTTGAGTGTTTCTTCTGGAAATATCTGTTTGGGGTTTCTATCCTCTCCAAATGTTCTATTCTTGATAGATGAATCATTGTAATAGGAATTTGCTAATTCAGCGGTAATTATTCCATAGTATCCTTTTGGATCTAACTCAGGATCTGTTCTGCCAAATTTGAAACCATCTTGAGAAACAACTTCGTACCAAGGGATTTCACCCATTCTTGCTCTCTCTAAGTCACCAAAGTGTGGACTATTGGGCGAGTAAGCAATTACAATTTCAGCTGATCCAAACTTTAAAAGCCAATCTACTAAGGGGGGAGTAGTGTTCATTAGCCTTGTCATTGGTACCGTTCCAGCACTAACAAATACATCAGGTGTCCTGAATCCATCCTTAATCAAATTTGAAACTTGAACAGAGCCTTTTCCTTCTCCGATGTATGGATATCCAGATTCACTTTGAAACGCAGGTCCAATTACGTCTTCAAATATCTTTACAAGCGACCCAGCATACATCACAAGAACTTTATCTTGATTATTGCCAACTACAGTTCCTTTTGCACTTGAAAATTCACCTAGTAAATGTGCCGAATATAATCCAATGATAACAAAGAGTATTAAGGATAGACTATTCTGCTTCTTGTCCATAACTAAACAGCTAATTACGATATTTAATATAAGAATCCTGTTATCATCAGGAACTTAATCCATATAGATGAGAACTAACCGATAAGTAAGGTTTCTTTTAATGTCTAACAAATTAGTCATAGATTCGTAGAGTTACGATGTATATCATTATGACTAATCAACCCAAAAATGATCATAGAACTAACTCTCTCAACATAGATCATACAATGTTTTTATTATGTTGGCAAGATCTCAAATATTGTGAAGATCCTTAATGCAAGTCCTGAGATTCCTGGCATGACTAAGGAGGAGGCTGATCGATTCCTCGAAAGCAAATTAAACTTACAGTTTGCTACCATTGATGATAAGGGCGATCCCAACATTCAACCTGTATGGTTCTACTACAATAAAGATGAGAAAAAACTATTCATTATGACAGGTAAATCAACTAATAAGAGTCGGAATGTCCGAGAAAGACCCAATATTTATTTTTGTGTTGAAGATGGAAACAGTCCATATAAAGGTGTAAAAGGCAAAGGTGTAGCTACCATTTTCGAAGACCCCAAGATCATCATACCTACAGTAGAAATGATAATTTTGAAATATTTAGGATCATTAGATCATCCGGTAGCAAAAATTATTATGGATCGTTCAAAGAGCGAAGAAGGTGTAGTCATCGAAATAAATCCCAAGTTCTTCTCTACATGGGATTTTGGCAAAACAAAATCATAACCAATAATACCATTCTAATGCCCATCTCTGGTATAGTCTCTGGTATATCATGTTACATTGACAAAATTTATGGAAATGTTCTCCAATTCAAACTGATTAGAGTTTAGCCACCCTGTTTCAATACACGTCTTCTCACTTCTTTTTTTATCTGAAGTGACGATAATAATCTCTGACAAATTGGTCAAAAGATATGTTTTCGTCCTGTAATCTGTTCAATCACATCGCTAGTTTGTGACCCATATACACCTCTAATAATAAAGTTCAAACTATCCATGATAACATCAATCAGCCAATCGCTCACACCATTCTGCTTCATTCCGTTGCGGGCGTATCTCCAGTGATATCTATGTAAGATATTTTCCTTCCAATTTCTTTGGACAAGATTTCTGCAGCTTGACTATAAGAAAGCATATCTTGACTAGTAACATTAAATGATTTATAATCATAAGTATATTGGTCCTAGTCGAAAGTAAGTATCTTTACTGCCACAGTCGCAATGTCTCAAGCATTTACAAAACCAATTTTTACGTCATATCAGTGAAAGTAGAAAACATTTTGATTTCTTTTGGTTTGACCAAATAATTTACAAAATTCTGCATGAATGAAGTTGGACGTAAAAAGGTGTGTGGTTTTTTTGATTCTTCTATAATCTTTTTTTCTTGTCTGTGTAATTTTCCCATTGCATACCCAGGTTGAGCATCAGAATTCATTACTGATAATTTTACTATATACTTTATTCCATTATTCTTGGCTTCTTTTACTAATTTAGATACTATATCTACGGAATTAGGCAAAGGTGTTGTTACTAGAAAAATCTTTTGAACGTTAGCAAGAGCTTGAACTGTTTTTCATCCCAAATAGTCTAAATTTACAAATTCGATACTTTGATTAACAATTTGTTTGAGAGTATCAATTTTATTTGGAGAGTAAATTGCAGCTCTAACAATACCTTTCGTGACTTTGGAAAGTTGTCTTACAACTTCGCTTCCAACAGTTCCGATAGCACCAGTAACTAGAATAGTATCGACCATATTACGTATCCTTCTATCTAATTAAGATAGAATTGAATCAGTAGTTTAGTCTTCCAATGGAAAATATTTAGTAATACTGCATTCCTTACAATTCAATGAAACTTTAATCGAATGACGTCTTTATATCGGTTGTAATGGAACCCTGTTATCACAATAAACATGATCTCAATGGATGAGAGTTTGTAGAATTATTTCTGAGCCATTATGGATAGTTTAACGACATACTCTGATGGTGGTCCGCATCCAGGTGGACTTGTCGTTCCAGGATAGGTTTTTTCTATATTGTGTTGTTCGTTAAAGGCAGTTGAATTTCTTAAAAATTCCGACGATAAAGGTATCTCATCTATGAATACCAAACCATTACATCCTCCTGGAATTAATCCTGGTGATAGGGACCTAATGACGTTTGTCGCCTGAACCAAATCAGAAATATTGTATGATGGTTCCATTAGTTGATTAAGCGTATCTCTAAGATTGATTATTGTAAATGATATTGTACTGTCTGCCTTATTTAGTCCCAATATTTCTACTTTAAGGGAATCATTTTCATTATTCATTATAAAAGGTCCAATTCTTAGATTTGTTGTTATGTTTGAACCATCTCCTCTAGCTCCTAAATATTTAGTTGCGGTTAAAGGATTGTCATTATTCTTTTGACCACTTATGCCAACGTATAAAATATCGGAAGTAGGAGCACGTGCTTCATTGACCAATAAATTTTCCATTGACACATAAATTGTTAAAGGACCATGAAGACTGGGGTCATATTTGGTCAGTATATTTGCTGGATAAACGTTGTTTGATCCTGATGTTGACAGGTTCTTAGTTAAAGTCATATTATTATTATTCGAATCGTCAATCAAAAGATCAAAATCAACATTACCACCATTAGATTTATTTGATAATGGAGAGTCTATCCATTTTCCGATTATTTTACTATTGTTATTTGCTAACGTTCCACTAAAAATGTCTGCAATGGTACTTGGCTTAACATTTGGAGCTGCAGTACCTAATATCCAAACCGTATTATTTGCTTGTTTAACATCATAAATTGTCTGCTTGTCTGACAAGTAAATACCACTGATGTCTATGCTATTATTAGTTGACGATTGTGCATCCGCATATATTACAAAAATCATACAAGAAATTGACACGAAAATAAGCATGGTGCAATAGGTACTACTCTTTCGCATATTTTATGACCTTTATATATTCCCTCTTGTAGGATTTAAAGTTAAATCGAAGGGAAAGGACTTTCGTTTCATTTATACATCAAAATCTCCACCAGTTTATATTCTCCAGATTTTAGATATTTATTATGGATTAATTTGCATTATTGTAAAATAGAGATTGTTTAACACTAATTTTAGATCATGATGATATGAACTGGATACCAAGTATTAATTTAAAGGAAATAATGACTTTTTAATAATAATCAAACTTCATAATTGAATCAAAGGATTTAGTTAGAAATACGTTATAGTGGTTAAACATTATTAATATGATCCCTAAGATTAATTTGTTTATATATTTCCAGGATCACACAGTACATCAATCACCATGACAAAAAATAAGGGAAATACACACAATTATCATTTAATTA
>Ga0310907_10000160_pt1 | contig 13221 bp, 10 predicted proteins | sample C48D4metaG_FD_203750 | JGI IMG/M metagenome (GOLD analysis project Ga0310907, IMG submission 203750) | Lab incubated soil microbial communities from West Virginia University Organic Research Farm, Morgantown, WV, United States - C48D4 | ecosystem: Environmental > Terrestrial > Soil >...
CCAGAACGAGAGCAGCAGACCGCCCGACGCGCCGGCCGAGGCCAGCACCAGACTTTCGGCCAGCAGTTGCTGAACGATTCGCCAGCGCGATGCGCCGACGGCGGCTCGTATGCTGATCTCAGTCGAGCGGGCCGCCCCACGCGCCAGCAGGAGATTGGAGACGTTGGCACACGCGATGAGGAGCACGAGTCCGGTGACAACCAGCAGCAGCGCGGCGATCGGCAGCAGTTCTCCGCGTTCGGACGGCCGGACGCCGGAGGAGGCGCTCGACAGAAGGGCGGCGCGGTCCTTGTTGGTCGCCGGGTATTGAGACTCGAGGGTGGCGGCGATTCCGCTGACCGCCGCCTGAGCCCGTTGAATCGAAACGGCAGAATCGAGTCGTCCGATCACGCGGAGCCACAACGTGGCACGCTCGCTGAGCCACGCCGCCTGTGTCGTGTTGATAATCGGAAGCGCGGAAATCGGAACCCAGATGTCTGCGGACTGTCCGAGCTCTGGACCGACGAAGCCAGGGGGTCCGATGCCGACGATGGTGATCTGGCGGCCGTTGATCAGAATCGGACGATCCGGAATATGTCCGCCGAATCGCTGCTGCGCCAGCCGGTGGCTAATCAGCGCGACCGCCACGGTGCCGGCCTCATCGTCACTCGACTGGAGTGGTCGTCCCTCGCTGACCGCGACCCCTAGCGTAGCAAAGTAAGAAGCACTGACCAGGTGACCTCGAATCCGCTGCGGTTCTCCGCCGCTGCCGAGACTGAACGAGGCCGGCGCGAACGCCATCACGCCGGAGAACACATCAGCCGTGCGAGCGGCGTAGTCCTGATACTCCAGATATGACATACCGCCAGTGCGCGCCGTTGTCCGGGAAAGCCCCGAGACCCAGACCAGTTCGGACGGCCGGGCGATTCCGGTCATCGGTCGGAAGAGCGCGTTGTTGGCGAGAGTAAAAATTGTGCTGTTGACGCCAATGCCCAGCGCGAGTGTCGCGATCGCGCCGACGGCGAATATCGGGCTACGCGACAGCGACCGGACGGCGTACTTGAAATCCTGTGTGATCGACACAGTGGCTCATTCAGCGCGAAGTGAAGTTAGGGGATCGACCTGCGTCGCGCGGTGTGCAGGGATCCAGCAGGCGAGAATCGCGACAACGACTAGCAACGTTGTGACAGCAGCAAAGGTCATTGGATCCAGCGGCGTCACGTGAAAGAGCAGCTTTGCCATGAAACGCGTGACGCCGATTGCGGTCAGGACGCCGAGGCCGATGCCGACGGCGATTGGCCGCATTCCCTGCCGGATGACCAGGGTGAGAATCTCGCGTCGCTGAGCGCCGAGCGCCATGCGTACGCCGATCTCTCGCGTGCGCTGTGCCGCGACATAGCTCACGACACCGAAAATCCCGACGACGGCGAGCAGCAGCGCGACGGATCCAAAAACAGCCGTCATCGCGGCATACAGGCGTGGCCGGCCGACGGAGGTAGACATCACATCGGCCATCGTTTTCACCGTGATCGGTAATTCACGATCGGCGGCGCGAATGCGCTCACGCACGACGGGTGCAAGCTGCGCCGGAGGGATGGCCGCATGTACGACCAGCGAGACTGAATCCCACGGTTCCTGGTTGTGTGCCAGATAGATGTGGGGGTAGCTGGGAAGATCCAGGCCATTGTGATGAACGTTGCCGACGACGCCGACAATCGTGACGTCCGGGCTGAACATGACCCGGAGGCGCTGACCGATCGGCTCGCTGCCTGGCCAGAACTGTGTCGCCGCGGATTCACTGACGAGCGCCACCGGCGCGGCCTGAGGTTTGTCGTACCCCGGAGGATAGGGTTGCTGCGGGAACCATCGAATGAGCGGTACCGACTGCCGCGCGTCACCATCATTGAACAGCCGTCCGCGCCGAAGCGGGATCCCGAGCGCCGTAAAGTAATGAGGCGTTGCAACGCGAAAGGGGGCGTACGGTTCCTGACCGGGTCCTGGTTCCGCCCGACCGACAATTCGAAATGGCATCCAGTTCTCCGCCCCGCCAAGTGGCAGGTGCGACACGGCACCCGCGGATTGCACTCCAGGGACGCCTTCCACGCTGGTGATCAGTCGGTCGAGGAACGCACGACGCTGATACGGCTCGGCATACCGAGAGGCGGGCAGATCGACTGGGACGACGAGCACGTCGCTGGTTCGAAATCCAGGATCGACAGCGACGAGCCGGGCGAAGCTCGTGATCATCAGGCCAGCGCCGACCAGAAGCACCAGCGTCAGTCCCACTTCTGTCGCCACGAACGCGTCGCGCAGCGCTCGTCCACTTCGATCGGTTGCCACTTGATGGCTCTCGCGCAGCCAGCCGGGGCGCACGTACGACGACCGCAGTGCCGGCACGATTCCCGCCGCGAGACCTGTGATCAGCGAGATGGCCGCGGCAAGCAATAGACCGGACCAGCCGATCCTGGCTGTTTCCAAAAGTGGAATGTGCAGCGCCGACAGCTTTGGCATCAGATCGATGATCCACGCCGACATCAGTAATCCTGCAGCGCCGCTCAACATCGACAGCACGAGACTCTCGACGATCAGTTGCTGCACCATCCGGGCACGCCCTGCCCCGAGAGCGGTGCGGATCGCGATTTCACGCTGACGGTTGGCGCCGCGCGCCAGCAGCAGATTCGCGACATTGGCGCAGCCAATCAACAGGACGAAACCAGCCGCCGCAACCATCAGCCACGACGCACCCCGAAACTCGCCAACCATTTCGTCTCTCAGTGGAGTGACGACGACGCCGTGTCCCGTGTTATCGCGCGGCATCTGCCTCGCAAGCCGGTCGGCAATCACGCTGAGATCCGACTGCGCGCCCTCGAGTGTTGCATCGTCACGCAGCCGCGCCACCGCGGCGAGGTTGTGGCGTCCGACCGCGCGGATCTGGCCGGCGACGTCGAGTGGCAGGATCAAATCAGGCATCAACGACTGTGGCAGCGGGCGTAGCACCCCGACAACGGTGTACGACTGATCGTTCAAGGTGAGCGTCCGCCCAATCACCCCTGGGTCAGCGGCGAACCGCCGGCGCCAGAGCCGATCGCTGAGGATGGCAACACTGCTCTCCTCCGCAGCAAACCATCGGCCGAGCGCGGGTGAGAGGCCGACGAGCGGCAGATAGCTTGACGAGACTTCGATCACGTCAACCTTTTCTGGCTCTCCGACTCCTGTAAGGTTGAGCCCGTCCGGACGATAGAGCGCCATTGCCTCAAACACCCGGTTTTGGTCTCGCCACGCGGCGAACTCGTGGCCGGAAATCGGGATGTTTGTGTTTCTACTGCCGTCCCGGCGTTCGAAGACTGCTACCAGCCGGTCAGGATCTTTGAACGGAAGAGGATTGAGGAAGACCGCGCGCGCCAGGCTGAGGACAGCGGTATTTGCCCCGATCCCCAGTGCCAGCGTGAGAATCGACACCGCCGCGAACCCGGGCGCCTTCAAAAGTCCACGGAGGGCATGGCGAAAGTCGTGGAGCATCTCCCGGCACTGCTAGCGAAGCGGCTGCCAGCGCTGCGATTGGCCTGCAATTAGTTGACAGTGTTGGCACTTACACGCATTCGATGGTCCCAATGGCTTCCCGTCACACTGTTCGCAAATGGGCGAATGCGTCCCAGAAATGTTCAATGTGCAATGTGCAATGCTCAATGTTAGGCGTCTTGAGTTCCTGTATCGACGTTGACAGACCTGCTCGATCGAACGCCAACGTTGTACGCAGGATCTGCCAATAAACATTGAACATTGAGCATTGAGCATTGAACATTGACACGATGAACATCCTCATTGGCACCTCCGGGTACAACTATCCAGAGTGGCGCGGGAGTTTTTATCCAGAAAAGCTCAGTGCCGCCAAGATGCTCGCGTACTATGCCGAGCGGTTTCCCACGGTTGAAATCAACTACACCTTCTACCGCATTCCGACCGAAAAGCTGCTGGCTGGATGGGCGGCGGGAACGCCGGAGAACTTTACATTTACGTTGAAGGCGCCGCGGCGGATTACACACGATTCAAAACTCCAACGGTGCGAGGATCTCCTCCTGACGTTTTGTCGCACGTCACGCACGCTTGGATCAAAACTCGCCACGCTCCTGTTTCAACTGCCGCCGACGTTCAAGAAGGATGCACGCGTGCTCGGTGAGTTTGTCGAGTTGCTGCCCGAAGGCACGCGCGCGGCCGTGGAGTTCCGTCACGCCTCGTGGTTCGATACTGAGATCTTTGACACGTTGCGACGCCGCAACATCGCGCTCTGTGTTGCCGACAGCGAGAAACTGCACACGCCGGTGGAAGTGACCGCCGACTATGGCTACTTCCGCCTGCGCGATGAAGGCTATCAACAGGCCGACATCGAGCGATGGGCGGGCACGATTCGTGGCCTGGGGCTGCCGGATGTCTTCGTGTATTTCAAGCACGAAGAGCACGGACTAGGACCCGACTTCGCGCGACGACTCCAATCGCTAATCACTGATCGTCAGTGATTAGTGATTCCGCCGTCAGTGTCTCTGCGAACTCGACAAGCCGGCGCTCGGCCCAATACCCATCATCGCTACCGTTGGCGTTCGACACGAAGCCACAATGTCCGCCGTGCCTGGTGACGACGACGTTGATGTGTGGATTGCGGCGGAGCTGAGCGTCGCGAAAGATCTCGACCGGGACGAACGGGTCGTCTTCCGCAGTAATCACCAGCGCAGGGATGCGGATGCGGTCGACGACGCGCATCGCACTGGCGCGAAAATAGTAGTCGTCGGCGTCCTGAAAACCAAAATGTGGCGCGGTGAAGTACTCGTCGAATTGCCGAACGGTTCGGACCAGCGGCAGTCGTTCGAGAGAGAATCGCCCGGGATGCGCGGCAGCCTTGCGACGCATGCGCGCCTTGAGGCCGCGAACGAAGTTCCACTGATAGACAAAGTTCGCGCGGCGTTCGAGGGCGTTGACGCACGCCGCAAGTTCGATGACGGGAGAAATCGCGCACACGCCTTTCAACGACGGCGGCGGCGCGCTGCCGTAGTCGCCGGCGAGCTTCAGCGCGAGATTTCCGCCCAGCGAGTAGCCGGCGACAACAACGCGATTGATGCCCTCACGGCGAAGTTCGGCGATGACGTGCGCCGCGTCGGCGGTGAGACCGGAGTGATACAGGCCGTGCGACAGGGCTTCTGTTCCGCCGCAGTTGCGCTGATTCAGAAGTACGACATTGAATCCACGGCCATGCGCCTTTGCCGCAATGCCCCGCATGTAGTGGGCCGCGCTCGATCCCTCGAGCCCATGCAGCGCGATCAGTGCCGGATGCGCCGCAGGATCGCGTTGCCAGTGGCAGTGCGCCAGCACGCGGGTCGCCGGCTCGATCTCGAAGTAACGCTCCGTCGGCGGCGGCAAGGCAGGGAAGGCTCGCGGCTTTCCCCAGCAGTAGACCGTCATCAGATGGCCGTTGGTCAGGCCGCGCTTTGGCACGTAGTCGTTCATCGCAGCCGATAGACGCGAAGGGGACCACTGGAAAAGGCCACCGGAAGCTCGAGCGGTTGAACGGTGACGAGAAAATCCAGTTGATACCGCGCGCCGAGGGCCCTCGCGCGGTCGGGAGTCAGCGTGTCGAAATCGCGGAGCTCGTCAAGGCGATCGCGCGTGCGAATCGCCACGTCCCGTTCGTACATGCCGATCGCGGCGTCCTTGATGCCTTCAACAAAGACGTCGCGTTCACCTGCCACGCGCAGGCTCGTGCCGTAGTGCACCGCGTGTCCGGGATGAGCGAGCCAGCCGGTATCGTGTGGCGTGCTGCGCACCCATGCCATCACGCGTCCCCAGTCATTGTCCGGCACGCCGACCTCGGCGATTGGCCGATCGGGGAATCTCACAAACTTGATATACGCGCTGCGGGTCACCGAGGCGAGCGCGATCACCAGGCACACGATTCGCGCGCGGCGTGGCGAGGGTTTGAGCCCTTCCGCAATCAACCAGATCAAGTAGGCAATCCCGAGGAAATCCAGCATCCAGAACACTCTCGGCACTTGAAGCTGAATCACCAGCGCGAGCCGGGCGGCGTTCAGGGGTAGCGCCAGAGCGAACACGCCGACGAGCGCCAGACATCCCCAGACGAGCCCGCGTTCACCCGGCGCAAGAACTCCGAGAGCGAGTCGCCGCTTGTAGATGGAATAGATTGTCGGCGCGTAAATGAGATTGAGCACCCAGGCATACAGCGGCCACTCGAGTGGAAACAGGTAGTCCTTCGTCTCCAACGTCGCCAGCCACTCGTCATCCATCCTCACCAGTCGCCCGGCGAGAGGTCCGGCGGCGAGCATCCAGGCGCCTGCGATCGCCGCTGCGGCCGCGCCAACGATCATCGGCAACCGCCATCGACGATCATTGACCGATGCGGCAATCGCAATCCAGATGGCAAACCATAATGCGGTGGTCGGATGCAGCAAGCCGCCGGCGATGACCAGTGCTGCGCTGATGAACGCGCGCCGCTGCAAGAGCGCAACCAGGGCAAGCACACCAAGACTGAACGCGAGCTGCCGGGGGTGGAAGTAGCCCTCGAGTGTGTTCGTTCCCGACTTCGCGATTGCATGGCGCAAGGTCAACGCCGCAACGAAGGCCAACGCCGTCCACCCGGTGCGATAGAGTCGTCGCGCAAGCAGCAGAGCCCCCGCGAGCAGCAACGCGAGCGTCGCCGCATACAGCGTGGCAAAGAGTGATGGCAATCGAAGACCGGTCATGCGCGAGAGCGCCGCGATGGTCTCATCGATCATCGTCAACCGCGCCTGCGACGCGATCAACGCGCCGTCACGCGGGAAGAGCGATGGGTCGAGACGTTCCAGCGCCGCCGGAATATAGAAGGCAAGATCGGACGCGCCGTATCGGTAGCCGGCGGAGTTGAGGGTGGAAAGCAGCAGAAAAGGGAAAAGGGAAACGACAAAAAGGAAAGGCAAAAAGGAACGAGCCACCCCGGCGCCCCTTTTCCCTTTTTCCTTTTCCCTTCTCCCTTTTGTGTTCACCTATTGTTCGTCAGCCGTTGGACCGTAGACGGAGGGTAACGGTACGTTCTTCAGCCGCAGGTATACGGTCAGCTGACCGCGATGATGAATCATATGATTCATGACGAACGAGCGGAGTGCCGCCGCGCGGGGCATGGTGAACACGACCTGGCCGTTGTTTTTGAACGTCCAGGGTGCGAGGAACTCCGGGTCGGTCATGCCGGCGATTCCCGTCCGGGCCGCCTCAACATTCTTGTCGAACTGGGACACCAGCCAGCCCGTTGACTCCGGCACCCGCGGACGGGTGTCCTCGGCATCAGCCAGATCGAAGACCGTGTTCTGGACGATGGCAGCGACCCAGTGCGGGATATTCGCGACATGCGCGGCTAGTTGGCCGAGATTGAACGACTTTTCGTGGGGTTTCCACGCAAACTCTGCCTCGGGCACGCGTTCGAGTACCCGGCGGGTCGTGCCCATTTCGTGGTCGAATTCCGGAAGCAGCGCATCTTTGAGAGCCATCCTTAGAGAATATGTCGTCCCTCAGCGCCAGTTCAACCGTCAGAACGGTGATAACTGAACCCAAATCTTTGGCGTGCCGTCTTGCTTGTGGAGCTTGAATGAATGACTGGGCAGGCGGGTTTTCCGGGACGTATGTGACCCTGGACGAGGATCTCGAGCGCGAGTTCGAGGACCGCCTTCGCGAATCGACAACCCTGGCCTTCCGCGTCGCGTACGGGGTGCTGCGCCATCGGCAGGATGCCGAAGATGTCGCGCAGGAGGCGTTCGCGAAGGCCTACCGCAGCTTCACGCAGCTCCGCGATCGTGATCGATTCCGCGCCTGGCTCATGCGGATGACGTGGCGGCTGGCGATCGATCGCTGGCGGTCCGATCGTCGTCGCACCGCGCGCGAACAGGCGGTCGAAAGCGGTGACGAGCCAACCACGGAGGACATCGCGGTGTCGAGCGACCGGGCGCGACGGCTGTGGCAGGCGATCGACACGTTGCCGGAGAAGCTGCGCATCGTTGTCGTCCTGGGAGCGATCGAGGGGCACGACATACGAACCATGGCGCGCCTGCTCGATGTGCCGGAAGGCACGGTGAAGTCGAGGTTATATCTGGCCCGGAAAGGGCTGGCGGAGAGTCTGCAATGTCTCGCACCGAGCAAATGACAGAACTGGACGAGCGCATTGTCGCAGAGGCGGAGGCCGATCTTCAGCAGCTGCTGTCGATCGAGCCGTCACTGGAATTCGCTGCGAAGGTTCGCTCGCGCATTCACGAGGGACGTCAGTCTCGGGCGGCGCGATGGGGCTGGATCGGTGTGGCGATCGCGACCGCTGCGGCGCTCCTTCTCGCGACGGTCCTTCGACTCGGTCAGGGTTCGCCAGCAACTCAAACGACGGAGACAGCCAGGCGTCCCGACACACGGCTCGGGGTCGTCCCGCCAACGACGGCCACGGTGTCGCCTTCGACGACCATACCGTCTCATCCTGTCGCGATTCGCACCGCATCGACGCGGACCGCGGATGCGGCAGCAGGTCCCGAAATCATCATCGACCCGGCGATGACGGCGGCTATTCAGCGGCTGGCGGCCGGCGCGAGGAACACGATCCTGGATGGTTCGAACGGCCAGAGCATCGCCGCCGACGCGAACGCCGGCGCTCTGCCGATTGCCGAACCACTGAAAGTGCCCGAGCTTGTGCTGAGTCCGGCCGATCCAAACGGCGGACAGTAGTGGGTATTAAGAATGAGGAGTAGAACCGTGACCAGAGCTTTCAAAATCATGACCGCCGCGCTTGCCGTGTTGACGACCGCAACGCTTGTCGCGCAGGACGCGCAGCCGGCCGCACCGAGTCGCCCCGGAAGTCCAGTTTCGCTAAAACTGTCGCTCGTCTTCTCGCGCTATCAGGGCGAGAAGAAGATCAGCAGCGTGCCGCACACCCTGTGGGCGACGGCGACCGATGGCAGGACGCCGACAACTCTGCGGCTTGGCACTCAGATTCCTGTGCCGACGACGATCTTCGGCAAGGAAGGCGAGAAGACCCAGTCGTACAACTATCGTGATGTCGGCACGAACATCGACGTCAACGCGTCCAACGCTCAGGATGGTTTCTACAAGATTCAAATCACCATCACCGACTCGTCGGTGTATTACCCGGATCAATCGGAGACGGCGGCGCGCACGGTAGCGAGCACGGGCGCGCCGGCATTTCGCAATTTCAACTCGTCCTTCACGCTGATGATGAAGGACGGACAGACGGCTCAATCGACAGCCGTCACGGATCCGGTGAGCGGCCAGACCATCAAGCTGGACGCGACGCTCAACGTGCAAAAATGAATTGGTGAATTCGTGCCTGGGTGAGTTGGTGACTTGGACGCGTCAATTCACCAATTCACCAATTACTGCAAGAACGTCGAATCCGGCTCAACCACGATCGTCTTCTGTCCCACAACCTTGTCGCCGATCATCAGTTTCACGAGATAGGTTCCAGCCGCAACTGGCGGACCACCGAAGGCACCGCGACCGCGTCCACCACCTCCGCCACCACCACCGGCCGGCGTCGCCGCTGGTGCGGCAGCCGCGCCTCTCCCGCGCGCACCTTCATCCGGCGTTGCCGGCGCAGCCGGTTGCTGCGGTGACGGTGGTTGCGCGCCCGCTTGCGGTGTCGCTGGGGCTCCCGCTTCGGCCGCGGGAGCTGGCTGCGCGGCGCCACCCTCTCCCTGGCCGCGTCCGCGACCGCCGGCGCCACCAGCACGCAGGTCCCATTGGACGCGATTCAGTCCCGCGTTCTTCGTTCCGATAAGGTTGCGAATCTCACGACCCGTGACGTCGGTCACGGTGATGCGCACGTCGGATGTCGCCGCGCTCTTGAGCCAGTAACTAATCGCCGATCCCTGCGCCGGGTTCTGCGCGCGAAAGACTTTTGCCCCCTCTGCGAGAATCGCTTTCTGAATGTCAGTCGTCCACGCGACCGCAGGACGGATATCAAGCAGAGCGGCATCGGTCGTCGTCGTTGTGTCGGACAATTGCTGCAGCGAAGAGACGTCATCCATGATGTAGATGCTGCGGCCGTGTGTGCCGACAATCAGATCGTTGTCGCGCGGATGGACCAGGATGTCGTCGATACGCACAGTCGGCATGCCATTCATGAACCGCTTCCACGCACCGCCTCCGTTCAGCGAGACGTAGAACGCGTACTCGGTTCCGAGATACAGCAGGTTCTTGTTCTTCGGATCTTCACGAATGGCGTTGACGTTGCCCTCAGGCAGATTCGACGAAATCGAGACCCAGGTTTCGCCGAAATCTGTCGTCTTGAATACGTAGGGTTTGTGATCGTCAGTGCGATGCGCATCAAACGTCGCGTAGCAGGTGCCGGCATCATAGTGCGACGGCTCGACGCGCGAGACGTGCGTCTCTTTCGGCAAGCCCGACACTCTATCGACGACGTTCTTCCATGTGTTGCCACTGTCGCGGCTGACCTGAAGGTTCCCGTCGTTGGTGCCGACCCAGATGATCCCTGGCACCAGTGGCGACTCACCAATCGTGACGATGTTGCTGTACGACGCTGCGCCGTCGTGCTTCGACGCCATCGGCGCCGACCCTTCGATGCCGAGAATCGGACGGTCGTTGCGTCCGATGTTCTTCGTCAAGTCGGGCGAGGCGACCCACGTATCGCCGCGATCGTACGATCGGAACAATCGATCGCCGCCGAGATAGATCGTGCGCGAATTGTGCGGCGAAAGAATGAACGGCGTGTTCCAGTAAAAGCGGTAGAACGTTCCGGCCGCGGGTGTCGGAACAACGTTGGGATTCTGATTGCCGCCAAACCCGAATTGCGCGGCCGCCTGAGCGGCGGGATCGGGCGTTTCACCAGCGGGCGCGCCACCACCACCGCGTCCCGCCGGTGCTGGACCCCGCGGCCGGATGCTGTTGCTGCGCCCGCTCCGCAGATCGACGCGATTCGTGTTGCCGTCCTGCGACTCCGAGTACATCACCGTCCAGTCGGACTGGTCGTTTTGTGTATAGAAGCCGTCGCCGCCGCCGACGCGATACCAATCTGAATTCAGGATTCCGTTCGTGCTGCGTGTCGCGCTCGGGCCGCACCAGCTGCCGTTGTCCTGCAGTCCGCCGCAAACGTAGTAGGGCTTCCGCATGTCCGCACTGATGGCGTAGAACTGTGCGACCGGCACATTGTTCACGTACTCCCACGTATCGCCGCGATCGTAGGTCACGTCGAAGCCGCCGTCATTGCCGAGCAAAATGTGTTTGCCGTCGCGCGGATCGATCCAGATCGCGTGATGATCGCTGTGCGGGATTCCCTGGACGGTGTTCCACGTCTTGCCGCCGTCGGTGCTCTTGAAGAACGGCGCGCCCCCTTGATACGCGATCTCCGGGTTGGTTGGATCGACACGGATCTGACTGTAGTACATCCATCGGTCGCCCTGATTCGAGAGGAAGCGCCAGTTCTTGCCGCTGTCATCCGATCGCCACACGCCACTCTTGCTTGGATCGGGCGGAGGCGTCTGTCCACGCCCGCCGCCGAATCCTGCGCCACCTCCACCGCCGCCGCGCTGTCCCGGTGGCACGAGTGTCCCATCGTCGTTGACGCCAGCTCCGGTGCCGCCGCTCGGGCCGACTTCAATCGACGCGTAAATCGTCGAGGGTTTCGAACGTGCGATGTCGAGCCCGATGCGGCCGATGATCGGGTTGTTGGGCAGCCCGCTGGTCAGCCTCGCCCATGTCTTGCCGCCGTCGGTCGTCTTCCAGATTCCGCTGCCCGGCCCTCCGCCGTTGAATCCCCACGGGGTTCGGCGCCGTTGATATGACGCGGCGACGAGCACGTTCGGATTGCTCGGATCCATCACGACATCGGTGAACCCGGTGTTCTCGTCGATGAACTTCGTATTCGTCCACGTCTTTCCGCCGTCGGTCGTTTTGAAGAGACCCCGTTCCTTGTTCGGACCGAAGAGATGGCCGACTGCGGCGACGTAGACGATGTTGGGATCCTTGGGGTGTATGACGATGCGTGCGATCGATTGCGTCTCCTTCAGGCCAGCCTCCTGAAAGGTCTTGCCGGCATCGATCGACTTGTAGACACCGGCACCGAATGACGAACTCTGCCGATTGTTCGCCTCACCTGTGCCAACGTAGATGATGTCGGGATTCGAGGGCGCGATCGCGATGTCGCCGATTGACGACACAGGATACGTGTCGAAGATCGGCATCCACGTCGTCCCGTTGTTGGTGCTCTTCCAGATTCCGCCCGTGGCAAAGCCGAGATAGATGACGCTCCGGTCGCTCTCGACAACGGCAATATCGTCGACCCGGCCGCCCATGTTCGCCGGACCGATCGGTCGCCAGACAAATGGCTTCAACATCGGATCGTCCGACTGATTGATTGGTGGCGGAAGTGGCGGCGCCTGAGGCGGACCCTGGGCGACGAGCGCCCGTCCGGCGACCAGACACACGCCAATGCCGAGCCACGCGAGTAGCCGCACGCGCAGAATCTGTGACTTCAAACCTCACTCCTTACGCAATGACGTTGGTGAGAATTATTTACTGAAGTCGACTTTTGGAGCCTGTTTGGCCTCCGGCGGGACTTCCCAGTATGGATGTTCCTTGAAGCCGAACATCTTTGCGGTGACGTTCGATGGGAACTTTCGCCGCTGTGTGTTGTAGGCCTGCACCGCCTCGTTGTAGCGCATGCGCGCGACGCTGAGGCGGTTTTCAGTGCCAGACAACTCGTCCATCAGGCGGGTGAACTGTGCGTCCGCTTTCAGCTGCGGATAATTCTCGGCCACCGCGAGCAGCCGACCAAGCGCAGACGACTGCTGATTAGCTGCCTGAATGGTCTCCTCTGGACTCTTCGCGGCAAGAAGTCGCGACCGCGCATCCGCGACGGCTTGGAACACGCCGGCCTCGTGCGCGGCGTAGCCTTTGACGGTATTGACCAGATTCGGAATGAGGTCCGTTCGACGCTGCAACTGGTTCTGCACTTCCGCCCACTGCGCGTTGATGGCTTCTTCCTGGGTGGAGAACTTGTTATAGGAGCAGCCGGATAACGCGACGGCCATGAGAACGATTGACAGATTTATCGTGAACCGAAGTCGTGTCTGCATACGGATCTCTTTTCTCACTTGCGCGGCGGGGCCCCACCCCCACGCGCTCGGCGACCTCGCGCCTCGCGCTGGCCGCATGCGCTGTCGACACGACGTCCGGCCTCGTCCGGCGCCGCTCGCC
>Ga0310907_10000174_pt1 | contig 12933 bp, 17 predicted proteins | sample C48D4metaG_FD_203750 | JGI IMG/M metagenome (GOLD analysis project Ga0310907, IMG submission 203750) | Lab incubated soil microbial communities from West Virginia University Organic Research Farm, Morgantown, WV, United States - C48D4 | ecosystem: Environmental > Terrestrial > Soil >...
AGTATTTCAGCGTGGCCGCCGGTATTTACTAATAGTTCAGCATTACAAGACGGACATGATATAGGTTTTGTACTGAAAGTATACAGGACTTTAATATTTTTGCATGAATCACATTCAACTTTTACAAAGTGACTACGAGGTTTTGGGATCATAATGTTATGTTTTTTCACAATCATTCACTCCAACTAAGCTTGGATCTCCAATTTCCTAATTCGCATCCCCTGTTTCATCGTCTTTCTTTGACAAGTTTTGCAAGTATATCTCAGGGTTACTTTTTTAGTAGTCTTTGCAGTCCTTTTTAATTCAGGGAATTTTTGGCCACCATAGCCTTTTTTATCTTCTGCGTGACGCCTGGCACCCTGAGCGCCTTTTCTATCTTTACCCTTTTTATAAGTAGAAACAGCTTGAGTAGTATGAGTTTTACATTTTGGACAAAATTTGCGCAGCTCTTTCTGCATCTTCATATATAAAATCAGTTCGATAGGGTAATTTAAAGTAAATATACATATCTAATTAGAATCCACGATTTGGCAAGTAAACTAAAAAGATTATGTCCGTTTACAAGATAAATGCGTAATATATCGATTGCTTCCTGTTCAACAATGCCGTATTAAGAACAAATTACAAGGCATACAAACCTTATATACATCCATGATCAATTACCCTCAATGTTGGCACTCTTACAAGTTGTGATAAACCCTGAAGCTTTTGGAGTTTGGGTACCGTTAGCAGTCGGTTTAGGGATCGGTCTAGTTTATGCAATCGCATCAATGGCCAGAAGGGCTAGATAAGCCCATAAAATTTTTTTAGACTAGAATATTTTTTTCAAATTCATATAATAATCGAGAGATAACTATCTGGGATTCTAATCCCATGTCTGAGACGGATAACTTTTTGTCAAAATAGGATTCAATGTTTTTGGAAAAATGTCCCTTTGGGAAGCCGCCTATAACAACACATCCATTTGAATATGAGGCCAGATCAGCACCTATCGATTCAAGGCGCTTAAAAGTACCAGTAGTTGAAAAACCCAAAACTATTTCAGGCTTAACAAACACCTTTAGTAGATCTCCAAAATTAGTATTAGGTCGAAGTTCTAATAACAACTGTCCGTCTTCTGAAACTATTTTCTTATCTCTAAAAAGATTTAACATCAGACCCTCGAATCGAAAATAAGACTTGGGAAATCTCACATTCTTCCCTACTAAAATAACGTTGTTATCAAACGTATGAATAAACACCCTAAGATGGTTTTGTATGTATAGAGGCGTAGCTAATGCATTAAGCAATGCAATGTGAAGAATATCAGGCCTCCCCCTCTTATAATCCTCATCCAATTTAGCAGACATCATAGCAAAATGGTGGAGAGATCTGTCTAACAAGATTTCTTCTGGCTTTTTTCCACTATTACGGATTTTTTTAAGGGATTGATGTTTGAAAACATTGATAGGTATAATTTCAAGAGAAGTATCTGCTATGATCAAATTTAACAAATGATACGGATTTAAGGGGAAATAATCATTATTTAAAGATATATAATGCAACAAACAGCAAGTCAATCACAAAAAGGTATGTCATGAAGAAGAGTGCATTAAAACAAATAGCAATGCAAAGAGTAAAGATTTTGATTGATAGAGCACTATATTCAAGAGATGAATTCTCTGATCACCATATTGTAATTGCTAAAAAAATTATCCTAAAGTATAAACTAAAAATACCTTTTGAATATAAGATTCTTTTTTGTAAGCATTGTAAAAAATTTATCATTCCAGGTAGGGATTCAATCATTAGGACAGGTAGATCGAATACAAAGGCATTAAGGATAACCTGCAAACTATGTGGCCACACTTATAGAAAAATTATTGAAAAACCCAACCAAACCTGATATTTTATTTTTTTGGGTATGCAGCTAGCAAGATAAAGAATAAGGATTATAAGGGAAAATTAATGAAAGAAATTTGTAATATTAAATGGCAAAGGTTTTTGATGTTCCAGCAGATGACTTGATATCAAAATTATCAGATCAACTTAAAAAAGATAAGAAAATAAATCCACCAGAATGGGCCAGTTATGTAAAAACCGGTACTCATGCAGAAAAAATTCCTCAAAACAGAGACTGGTGGTATACCAGATGTGCATCTTTAGTAAGAAAGGTGTACTTACATGGCCCAATAGGAATATCGGATTTAAAAAGTTATTATGGAGGAAGAAAAAGAATCGGATATAATTTAGATCACCATAAAGATGCCGGTGGCGCAATCATTAGAAATGCCTTACAACAATTAGAAGCTTCAGGATATGTAGAAAAAAAGAGCAAAGGCAGATCAATATCAAGCGAAGGTATGAAAAGAGTTGACAGACTAGCCACTGAAATTTTCAAAGAGATATCTAAACTTAATAAAGATTTAGAAAGATACGCATAGAGGATCTGGCATGTCTGGGCCCCCCCCACAATCTCATCAGCCTTCTGATGATGAAATTAGAAGGCAACAGGCTGAAGCTGAGGCAATGAAGCAAAAAGCCCTATCTATGTTATTGGATGTCGAGGCAAGACAAAGACTTATGAATGTAAAGATGGTCAAGCCAGAACTTGCTTCAGCTGTTGAAAATTACCTATTAAATGCAGCTACTACTGGAAGATTAAACAGAGCAATAACAGACGATGAATTAAAACAAATACTTTCTACAATTCAACAACCAAAAAGGGATTTTAAAATCAATAGAAGATAACGTAAGATTTGTAATAAATTCTATATTTTTTGTTTAGGTTTTAAAGGTTATTATTTAGTAACCTCTGGTTTTGAGTTAACTATATTAAGCTTTTAAAATATCTTCTCCCCATGAAGGCAGCTGTATTTAGAGAGTATAACAAAGATCCTACTAAAGTAGTAAAAATTGAAGACATCGACGTACCAAAAATAAAAGCAAATGAAGTTTTGATAAAAGTTGAGTCGGCATCTTATAATTATAACGACTTATGGGCAATATGGGGAGAGCCGGTTAAAACACCGCTTCCTCATATATCAGGAAGTGATGTTGCAGGAACGGTAGTTGAGATAGGAGAGGATGTATCAAAGTTCAAGGTTGGCGACAGAGTCGTATCTCATTCTAATATGAGCTGTAGAATATGTGAACAATGTACAGCAGGAAGAGAGTATGATTGTAAAGATAGAAACATATGGGGATTTCAAACAGGTCCACTGTGGGGAGGTTTTGCTCAATACACACACCTGCCAGAAGTAAATGTGGCAAAACTACCAGAAAATGTCTCATTTGAGGATGCTGCGGCCATTTCAATGGTAGGAATGACAGCATGGCACATGCTTGTTGGACGGGCAAGAATAATTCCAGGTCAAACGGTATTGATAATGGGTGGAACAAGTGGTGTAGGAATGGCAGGTATTCAAATAGCAAAGTTGTATAATTGTAATGTCATTGCTACAGCAGGAAATCAACAAAAAATGGATAAATGTCTGGAACTTGGCGCAGACAACGTTGTAAACCATAGAGAGGCTGATTGGAATAAAAAAGTAAGAGAAATTACCAAGAAAGAAGGTGTAGATGTGGTGTTTGAGCACATTGGAAAAAACGTTTTCCCTCAAGAAGTTAGCCTGTTAAAAATGGGAGGCACACTCGTTGCTACAGGAGCTACAACAGGCTATGATTCCACCTTAGATTTGAGATTCTTATTCTTCAAAGGTACCAACTTGCTTGGTTCCACTCAAGGGACAAAAGCAGAATTAGAGCAGGTAATTTACTGGGTAAGCAAAAATAAAATAAAGCCCCTTATTGCCACTACATTGCCTTTTTCAAATATGGTGGAAGGTCATGTAATGATGGCTGGGGCCGAACAAATAGGAAAGATATTAACCACTCCCCAAAAACTTTAATTTTTTTATATCCAGTTGTAAATACTGGTAATTGTGGGAAGATCAAGAAGTCTAATCTTTATTCCTGGAAATAATCAGAGATTTTTAGAAAAGTCTAGAACAATAAATTCAGACATAATATGTTATGATTTAGAAGATTCTGTACCTCAAGAAGAAAAAGAGACTGCAAGAGAAAGTGTAAGAAGCGCAATTCAAACGATTAACAAGATTGATGATGCTAATAAGGAGCGAATCCTGGCGGTAAGAATCAATTCTCCAACATCAGATCAGATGGTTACGGATTTGAAAAAAGTAATTACCCCAGGAATTGATGCAATTGTAATTCCAAAGGTAGATGATGACAAACAAATAGCAGAAATTTCAAGAATAATTGAAAAAGAAGAGAACGCAAAAAACATTCAAAGTGGGATCATTAAAATAATTCCTTCAATTGAATCTGCGTTAGGAGTAGTTAACGCATATAATATAGCTAAATCAGATCAAAGAATTACCACTTTGGTATTTGGTATTTTTGATTTCTTACACGACATGAAAATTGATAATCAGGATATAGAAACTATTACTAGTTTCATGTATGGTCGGGCAAAAGTACCTGTAGATGCCAGAGCTGCAGGCATAGACTCTATTGATTCCATCTGGCAAGACATTCATGATCATAATGGCTTGATAAAAGATCTTGATCTGGGTAAAAAGATGGGTTATAATGGAAAATGCATCATTCATCCATCCCAAATTGAGCATGTACACAATGCATTTAGTGCTTCAACCCAGGATATCGAATGGGCAAAGAAAGTAGTACAAGCCTTAGACAGCGCGAAAAACAATAACACAGGTGCAGTAAAGTTAGAAGGAAAGATGATAGACGCGGTACATTACAAACAGGCTAAAAGAATTTTAGACTCGATGTAAAAAGCAATAAATCAAGATCATCAGAGCTCTGATGATGGATCTCAACAATCTTCAAATTATATTTTAGTTTATTACCAAGTGTGTTTACCGGAATTACAGAATATTTAGGTGAAATTGAAAACATCAAAAAAAACAAAAGTAAAAAGACTAAAAAGAACGAAATTAAAGCAAATCACCACACTGAAATTACCCTAGCTTTACCAGAATCAAAAGATATCAAAATTGGAGATAGTGTGTCAATAAATGGAGTATGTCTGACTGTTTCAAAGTTAAATCATGCCAAAGCCACTTTTCAAGTCATCGATGAAACCATCAATAGGACTAATTTTGTCGATTTAAAGATAGGAGACAAAGTAAATGTCGAAAGGAGCCTAAGCATTGGAGGTAAATTGGAAGGACACTTTGTTCTAGGGCACATAGATGGCATAGGCAGAATCAAAAAATTAGAAAGAGGGAGCTTTGGAAGTAGAATTAAGATAGAAATATTAAACAAAGATTTATTGCCTCTTATTGCACAAAAGGGCTCTATAGCAATAGACGGAATAAGTCTTACTGTCGTAACCGTTAGAAAAAGTATCGTTGAAATAGCACTGATCCCTCATACTTTGGAGAACACAACACTGGGAATCAAAAAGACAGGGGATGCGGTTAACATAGAAGTAGACATTTTGTCAAGATATATATCCAATATCTACCAATTTTCTGGTAACAACAAGAAAAATAGTAAGATATATTAACATTAAAGTATAAAAAAATATAATTGACAAGGATATCTGAAGCCATAACTTCTTTAAAAAATGGAAACTTTGTTTTGATTCATGATGATGATGGTCGTGAAGATGAAGTTGACATGGTTGTATCTTCTAAAAACATATCTCCGAAACATATTGCTACGATGAGAAAGGATGCTGGTGGGTTGATCTGCACTGCAATATCAAAGGAAATAGCCACAAAATTGGGGTTACCATTTATTTATGATGTACTAAATATTTTTGGACCCACGAATCAAACCATTTCTTCTATTAATAGTAACAGCTCACCATATGGTGACAGACCATCTTTTTCTATTACGCTAAACCACATTAACACTTACACTGGGATAACTGATCGAGACAGGGCTTTAACCATTTCATCACTAGCAAATATTTGTGATGATTTGAGCGATTATCAGAAGGATCAGAAAGCCACGATTGAAAAGTTCCGAAGCAACTTTAGGACACCCGGACACGTACCTATATTAATTTCTTCAAAAGGATTACTTAATGAAAGAAAAGGACACACAGAGATGTCAATCTTTCTTACAAAAATTGCCAATATGACAAACGTCACAACTATTTGTGAGATGTTAGATCCTCACAGTTACAAAGCCCTATCATATAAAGATGCAGTCGAATATGCAAAGGAAAACAATCTAGTAATCATAGAGGCAAAAGATTTGATAACTTATGCAGAATCATTCGAAAAACAAAGATGAAAATAAGATTTGGGATTGTCGTATCAGAATTTAATAATGAAATAACCCTTGCCATGCTAAGTGAGGCTAAGAAATATGCAAAGGAATTTTCATCAAAAATAACCTATGTTTGTTTTGTTCCTGGAGTATTTGATATGCCCATTTTGGTACAAGAGATTCTTAAAAAAAAGGACGTTGACGCAGTTGTGACCCTGGGGGCAATAATAAAAGGCGATACCAGTCATGACAGAGTAATAGCAAACAGCACAGCCAAGTTACTTTGCGAACTTTCATTAAGATATAACAAGCCAATATCCTTGGGGATCACTGGACCAGATATGACATTTGAGCAAGCCGAAGCAAGAATAATTCCCACATCTCATCATGCAGTTTATACTGCCATTGAGATGGCAAAGAGACTAAGAAAAATAAGAAATAATAAAATGAAAAACAACGATATAAAAATAGTAGATTAGAGTGGTTTGTCAATTAACAGTAATAAAATTAGAGGGTTATGGTGCATGGACCCTAACCCTAGGCAGTGACAGAGAATATGCATTACAGATTCTACAGTCAAAAATGTATGCAGATTTGCAAGAATGTTTTTCTGCTAAAAACGGATTAGTATTTTCCAACCGATTTGATGAGTTTATTGCAGTGACAAATCAAATAAGCTTACACGATCATAAAGAAATCCATGACAGACTTTCGAAAAAAAATGAAGGCATAAAGATATCAATGACGATAGGAACTGGAAAAACTCCACTAGAAGCTGACAAGGCAATACAAGACATAAAAAGGGATACAAAAAACATGATTTTTCCAAATATTTATGGTCTACAAGAAAATTGCAATGTAAATGAGGGCCAACAAATTAATGAACTAGAAAATCATAGTAACCAAAATGACGTGAAAATATTACATATAGACGTCAATGGTTCTACCTCAATAGCAAAAAATCTTTCAACCTATGAAATCACAAATTTAATAGTAAGGTTATATCTAGCAATATCAAATTCATTCCTCAAAGAAGAAAGTTTAACTTTCTTTTTGGGTGGAGATAATTTCATGATTGTTGCAAAAAACAATATTCAAATAAAAAAAGTAATAGAAATAGTTAATTTTTTAACAAGTTCGACTGGAATTAAGCTTAATTGTGGTGTAGGAAATGGCATTAACGCAAGAAGTGCTGCAGAAATGGCAACCAAATCACTGGATTCAATAAGAGCCTACAGAAAAAGCGGAAAAATAATAAATGTTTTTGAATCGAATTGAAAAAATCATTAATAAAAAATGCCGACCTTTTGTTTGGTAAGGAACTACAAATAGTTCAGAATGGATCTATACTAATTAACGAACATGGAACAATTGAAGATTTATTCACTTCCGAAAAAAGGCTAGAAAAAAAAGACACTACAACAAGCAATTCAGTCAATAAAAATAACAAAATAGACATTATCGATGCAGAGGGCTTTATTCTCCTACCAGGATTAATAAATTCTCATGTTCACATAGGAGACTCCATAGGAAAAGACATCTCAGCTAGTTCGGATTTAAATCAAAGAATCCATCCGCAGTATGGTATTAAAAAGACAATACTCGAAAAAACTCCAAGTTCTCAGTTAATGCAAATGATTAGAAATGCGACTATGTCAATGCTGCATAAGGGAATAACTACCTTTGTGGATTTCAGAGAAGGAGGACTAGAAGGTATAAGCCTGATACAAAATGCTGTAGAAAATATACCCATAAAGAAGATCGTACTAGGAAGGATTGATTTTAATGCAAATTATAAGGATGAAAATACTTCCCCCAGGTCTCTAAAAAATGGTAAAGATACAGTGACAAAGAGTCAAATCATAAAGAAGTCGAACCTGATAGAAGAAAATGATATTATTAATCAAGGTAGTAAAATAATTGAGAAATGTGATGGCTTTGGCATTAGTGGTGCAAACGAACATACTGATGAAATGTTACGATTGTATAATAAAATAATTTTAAAATATCAGCAAGAACGAGAAGAAGAACGAGAACGAGAAAAAACTGAATTGAATGGTCATAGGAAGGAGCCAGTGGTAGCAATACATGCTGCGGAGGCCGAAACAGCAGTAATGGAATCTGTAAAAAAGTACAAAAAGACTGAAATTGAAAGAACCGTTAATACGTTAAATCCTGACATATACATTCATGTTACCAATCCATCCAGCTCGGACCTGCAATTATTATATCAGAACAATAAGAAAATAGTCATTTGCCCCAGAGCCAATGGAGTGCTTGGCACAGGTTTTGCACCAATAAGAAAAATGTTAGAATATGATTTTGAACTAGGTATCGGAACGGATAATGTTATGCTTAATTCTCCAGATATGTTTAGAGAAATGGATTTTCTCATAAAGAGTCAAAGAGCTGTTGAAAAGAATACCAGGTTTCTAGATGCAAAGAAGGTACTAAAAATGGCTACAGTAAACGGTGGTAAAATTTTTAACTTAAATATAGGAAGTATTGAAAAGGGATTCCAAGCAGATTTGCTTTTTATTGATAAATATGATTTAGATCTATATCCAATTCATGATCCTCACATGTCAATTGTACAGAGATGCACCGAGAGACAACTAAAAGCGGTTATGATTGATGGTAATTTTGTATTGGAAAAAACATCAATAAGATAAAGGTTTCAGCGACGAATGAAAATAATACTAAATGCGGCTACTAGTATTGATGGAAAAATCGCAACTGTTAATGGCGATACAAAAATTTCATCGGTATTGGATCTCAAACGTGTTCATGGATTAAGAAGAGAAACAGATGTAATTTTGGTAGGTATTTCGACTGTTATTAACGACGATCCATTATTGACAATACGATATGGTATGAATAAAAAGGGTACTAAAAACCCTATTCGCATAATAATAGATAGCAAAGCTAGAATCCCTCTACATTCCAAAATTGTAAAAACAGCAAATCAAATTGAAACCAGGTTGGTGGTAACCTCAAAAGCCCCATCTAAGAATTTGAAAAAATTGGAGGAAAGAGGTCTTAAAATAATTGTGTTAGACCAAGGAACAAAAGAGGATAGAGAGAATAGAGAGAATAAGAGAAAAGACAATAGAGAAAAGGTGGATTTGAAAAAATTATTTAATCAACTAGAAAAGGAGGGTATATCAAATGTCTTAGTCGAAGGTGGAGGGGAAATAAACTGGTCTATTATTAAAGACAACTTGTTTGATGAGATGATAATCACGATATCTCCACTAATAATTGGTGGGAAAAGGGCGATATCACTAGTGGGTGGAGAAGGTTACAAGACAATAAATGAAAGTGTAAAAATAAAGTTGTCACGAATACAAAAAAAAAGTAATGGTGAAATAATACTATACTATAAAAACATCAAAACAAATTAAGAAATTGTCATTTTACGGAATCTGTACTAAGTTGTTCTATCTTATACCTTAAAGCATCTTTCAATTTACTGTTATCCACCATATTCAATGGTTCTTTACAATTAGGACATTTAAAGAATAACTCTATTGCATAGTCAAATTTTATTCTATCACAAGCAGAATTACCGCAATAGTAAAATTCGGATGATTCTTCATATTCAAGTCTATTTTGCAATCTTTCCAATATTTTCTTTTTCTGATTGTCAATAAAATTATCTACATTGTCTCTCTTTGCTCTCCATCGATACACAAACCATCCCTTTTTCTCATCTTTAACGCGGATACCCGTTATCAAAGCTTTTCCAAAAAGATCATATAGAACTTTTCGAATAATATTTATTCGAAGACCTGTTGCAATAGCTATTTCTTCGTCAGTTGAATCTTCAGTTTTTAACAGTGCTTTGGCAACATGATGATATTCTTCCCCTCCTATTAGAGATGCAATTTTTACAAAAGGATCTTCACTACTGTCAACACTTCGCATAAAGATATACTATAATAGCGTGACTAAATGATATATAGTTTTCCTAATAGTTTCCAGAAATCCAGGGTTTTCACAAACTATCCGTTAGTTTTTGATCGAATTTTTATGTGCTATGACTAATATCATAATTTATCCATATTGAACAGGTCATATTGATGTCAGTATGTCAAATCTGCAATAAGTACTAGTGGAGAATTTACAGACAATGGTACAAAAACATGAGTTTGGACCCAGTATCCTATACACTGTCTTTTGCTTTTCCAAATGCCTATCAGATTTTTTGAGCCAATCGATTTGAACCTTCAACCTGGACTATCCAAAATACCAAACATATCATTCCAAAGTCAAATAGAAGAGAACTAGGTATAGAGGGATAGAAAGATTCGGTATGATATTTTTTGATATTAGATTGTCATTGATTCCTGGTGTGAAATGCTAGTGGTATTATAGGCCATAATAGGGGTCAATATCTGATCAAGCCAGGAGTTAAAATTAACAAAACAAGTAACAGAAGATAAACCAACATCCAAACTACAACTACAACTACAACTACAACTACAACTACAACTACAACTACAACTACAACTACAACTACAACTACAACTACAACTACAACTACAACAAGAACAAGAACAAGAACAAAATCAACTCCTTACTCACTTTCCCAATACAAATATGTGACCTACACCCGTAAAAACTGACAATCCAGAGAAACAAGATAGAAGGAATGAGATACTACCCTGCTCTTAAAAGGTATCACCCTGAACACTATTTTGATGAATCTAAAAAAGAGAATACAAAAATTCGGTGAGGATAGTTCTTAATTCAATCTCTATTCATCTATTACAACATAATCTCATTTGGAGTTTAGCTCCTCCAAAAACTGGTAGATTACTGAGTAGTCTTTATTTTTTCTATCATCACTATTGTTAGCTGCCCTAAAAAGCTGCTGCGATAAGGAGGTCATTGGCAGGAACAAACGTAAATCTTGTGATGCATCCATCATTAAATCGATATCTTTTAACATGTTTTTTAGGAAAAAAGAAGGTGAATAATCGTTATTTATCATCATTTGACCTTTCCTTTCACTAATTCCGGTTTTAAGCTTTGTAAGATTAAGAATTTGTAAATAAAGATTTGGATCTATTCCACTATGTTTAGCCAAAATTAATCCCTCAGACAAGGACAATGTAATTATGGCTATATTTAGATTAAGTGCCAATTTTATAGAATTAGAAACTCCATTGATTTGGCCAACATAAAATACGTGTTTGGAAATTTTTTCTAAAACATGACGGATTTCTTTAAAAGAGTTTTCATTTCCTGAAACAAGAGAAATAAGTTCCCCCTTTTTTGCGTCATTGGGACCACCCATCACTGGAGTGCTCAGGAACGTAAATCCGCTCCGCTCCCCTACAAGATTTGAACAGTACAAAGATTGATCAGAATTAACGGTTGTACAATCCGCAATGATTAATTCCTTGTTACTACATTTCATTACACCATTATTCTGAAACAGGATTTCTTTTAATGATTCAAAATTAGTAACACAGGTTATTATTAAATCGCTTTTTTCGGCCAAGGTTCGGGCATCCCTAAATATTTTTGCGCCCTTGTCCTGGAAATATGTGAGTTTGGCTTTATTCCTACCGTAAACATTCACTTTGGTGTCTAATTCTATTAATCGTTCTATTATTCCAGTACCTAACATGCCAGATCCAATTACACCAATCGCCATATCGCTCTTTAGTGACACAATCTTTGAGCATATTAGAACAGTTTTAAATGTATATGCAATTTCCAAATGAGAAGAATAAAATAGATACGAATTGGATCACACATATAACATGACTTTTACATTATTAATTGGTAATAACTTTATATCAAATAGTCCAAGAAGCATAAGGTATAACGAAAAATCTTTGTTTAAATTAGAACAAATATCAGACTCACATAATCCTTCTATTTCGGTTAATATAGTTGATCTCAACAATAAAAAGATAATTGAAGTAGTAGAGAACGTATGCAAGTATTGTTCTCCAGATCTGATAATGAAAAAATCAGATCTTGAACATGTTTTGATTGTTGATAAAGAAGGTGAAATAGTATTTGAATCCAGAATACTAGATAAAAAAACAATTCTTGTAAGTGGTATTTTTTACGTTGATGATCTAAAACTCACAATTACACAAAACTATATTATTCTCCCGACCCAAAAGTGGATAATGCATGATAAGGTCGATGCAAATAATAAAGACATAAACATTACAAATGAAGGAATAAGAACATCTTCCTGATAATATCAATAATAATGCCTGCAATCATGACGAAAATAAGAATTGATCATTAGCTATCCACGCTTTTCCTTGTCAACAATCCAATTGCCCGATTTTCTTTTAAGAATCAATGTCCCAACGTATTTTCCACTGCTATAGACTTTACAAAATTCTTGGCTCATTCCAAAAAATGCCTCAACGATATTATGTTTTTTATGATATCCAGCCTCAATTACCTTGATATTTAATTTTGTACTTGATTTTTTTATGACGTTTCGGGCTATGCTCCAATCACCACTCCATTCCACCAAATCAAAATCTCCAAAATTTAAGGTATGTATTTGATTTTTTGTAATAGAAATTTTAAACGATTTGTTGTTTTTAACGACAAATTCATTTATCCATTTGATTGCTGCATCACCCTTTCCCTTTTCTATCCCAAAATTATCCGCACTAGCCAAAAAATATCAATTTATAGTAG
>Ga0310907_10000175_pt1 | contig 12924 bp, 10 predicted proteins | sample C48D4metaG_FD_203750 | JGI IMG/M metagenome (GOLD analysis project Ga0310907, IMG submission 203750) | Lab incubated soil microbial communities from West Virginia University Organic Research Farm, Morgantown, WV, United States - C48D4 | ecosystem: Environmental > Terrestrial > Soil >...
ATCCACCACTTGCGGCCGTTCAACACATAGTCGCCGCCGTCGCGCGCGATCGTCGATCGGATGTTGGTCGCATCGGACGACGCGACGTCCGGCTCCGTCATCGCGAAGCACGATCGAATGGTCCCGGCGAGGAGGGGAGTGAGCCAGCGATCCTGCTGCGCCTTCGTGCCGTAGCGGGCCAGCACTTCCATGTTGCCGGTGTCCGGCGCCGAGCAGTTGAACACTTCCGGCGCCCACGGCACGCGGCCCATCACTTCGCAGAGCGGCGCGTATTCGAGATTCGTGAGGCCCGCGCCGCGATCGCTTTCCGGAAGGAACAGGTTCCACAGTCCTTCCGATCGCGCGATCGCCTTCAGCTCGTCGAGGATCGGCGGCACCTGCCACGGCGCCTGCTGCACGGCGATCTGGTAGCGCGATTCGTTGGGATAGATGTGGTGATCGACAAACGCCAGCAGCCGTTCGCGTAACGCCTGGGATCGTGCCGAAGGTTCGAACATGTCAGCAGTCACGACGCAATGGTCCGTCCGCCGTCGACGACGATGGTCTGGCCGGTGATGTAGCTCGAGGCGTCGGCGGCGAGAAACACGGCGACGGCTTTCAGCTCGCCGGCTTCGCCGACGCGCGGAATCGGGCTGGTCGCCTTGATCTGCGGCTCGGCGAGGACGATCGCGGGATCGGCGAGACGCGAATGAAAGTAGCCAGGTGCGATCGCGTTGACGCGAATGCCATGGCGGGCCCAGGTCGCGGCCAGCTCGCGTGTCAACCCGACGATGCCGGCCTTGCTCGCGGCGTAGCCAACCCAGTGTGACGTGCTGACCGAGCCGATCATCCCGGCGATCGACGCGATGTTGATGATGCAGCCTGTCTGGCGCTTCAACATCTCGCGGCCCACGGCTTGCGAGAACAGGAATGTCCCCGTCAGGTTGGTTTCGATGACCTTCCGCCACTTGTCGATCGGCATCGTTTCGGGTTCGGCGGCCCAGGCGATGCCGGCGTTGTTAACCAGGATGTCGATCTTGCCGTAGGTCTCGACTGTCGTGTCGACGACGTCCTGCACTTCGGACGGAATCGAGACGTCGCACACCATCCCAGCGACCGTGAAGCCGCGGCCGCGAAAATTGTCGATGGTCGGCCCCAGCCATTGTTCGCGCCGCGCGCAAATCATCAGCGACGCGCCGGCCTCCGCCAGGCCTTCGGCCATCTCCTCGCCAAGGCCGCGCGATCCGCCGGTGACGATCGCCACGCGGCCCGTGAGATCGAAAAGCTCGTTCAGTGTCCGCATAGGATTCGCGTGACATCTTACTGGGGCAACGCGGCGAGCACGCGGCTGACCAGTTCACTGAAGTAACCGTCGGAGCCTCGAGGGCTGGGACCCAGTCGAACGATCACCGCGTCACGCGACGGAATCACCATCGTGTACTGGCCCATGTGACCCGACGCGCGGATCGCATCCTCGGGCACGCCCTTCCACTGCCCGCCGCGATTGAGCCACCACAACCCGCCGTAGCCCTTGTTCTTGTCGGCCGGCGCCGGCGTCGAAATGAATTCGAGCCAGTCGGCGGGAAGAATGCGCTGGCCCTGCCACTCGCCGTCCCACAGGTGCAGCAGCCCGAAGCGCGCCCAGTCGCGCGCCGATCCGTAATCGAAGCCGGTCATGATGAAGTTGCCCCACGCGTCGGTTTCGAGGACGAAGTTGCGCGCGCCGATCTTGTCGAACAACGCGCGTTGCGGGAACGTCAGGTAGGTCTCGCCTTTGGCTTCCACCGCCTCCTTCACGATCCGCCCCAGCGTCAGCGGGTCGCTGTTGCGATAGCGGTACTGCGTGTTCGGCGCGATCTCCTGCGGCTGGTTGACGGCGTGCTCGAAGACGTTGAGCCCGTCGAAATAGATCCGCATGTGCTTGTTGTCTTTGGTGAACGAGTCGGGCCCGTTCAATCCGAGGTTCGCGAAGTCGAGGCCGCTGCTCATGCGCAACAGGTCGCGCACGCGAATCTCCCGGCGCGGATCTTCCTTGCTGGTGTGCCACTCCTTGATCGGCGCCACATCGTCGACTTTCACCTGGCCGCGCTGCACGATGATGCCGACGAGCGCCGCCGTGATGCTCTTGCCGGCCGACCAGCTAATCTGCGGCGTATCCTTCGTCCAGCCCGGCGCGTAGCGCTCGCCGACGATCTTGCCGCGATGCACGACGACGACGGCGCGCGTGTTGTGTTCGGTCTGCTTGAAGCCCCAGTCGAGCGCGCCATCGACGCCGGCGTTCGGCGCGGCCGTCGCGTTCGCATCGCCCATCGGCCAGGGCTCGGTCGCCGCGTTCGGAAGATTCCGCGGCACCGCGATCGGCTTGAAATGAATCTCCGTTTCGCCGCGCGGCATGATCGAGCAGCCTTGATCGCCGTTGAACTTCGCCATCCGAGCGGGGATCCCCGCGCCGCGGACCGTGACGCTCTTCTTCGCGTCGTCTACGGTGTAGGTGAACGTCTTGTCCCAGCTGAAGTCGCGGAAGGGCGCGATGTCCTGCGCGATGATCTCGTCGGCGGTGCGCTTCGTGACGCGGCCGACCACCCACAGGCCCGAGCAGATGTGATGGGCGCCGATCGCCGCGCGCGATTCCAGTCCGTAGTCGGATTCCTGCGCGGCCGGCAGTGCGGCCGCCCCGACGATCACGAGCGCGATGAGTCGTCGTGTCATGGCCGTCTCAGCGGCTGTGCGCGTCGATGAACTTGACGAGTGTCGGCGTGTAGCTGGGATCGAGGTGCGCTGATCCGTGGGTGGCGTTCGGGATGATCACGATCTGCGCGTCTTTCAGCTCGCGCTTGATGCGATGGGTGCGCGCGTTGGGCTGGTCGAATGACCCGACGATCGCCAGCACAGGCACTCTCACCTTGGTCAGATCGATCGCCCGATCCTCTGGCTTCCACGGATACTTCTGTACTGCGTCGAGCGCGGCGCGATCGTAGCCGGCGTAGCCCGACCAGTTCTCGCCGCGCGGTGCGTTCGGATCAGTGGCCGCCGGCGCCGCGACGTCCTTCGGCACCTGCGCGATTAAAGCCGGATCTGTTTCCTGCGGACCCGACCCGCCGTAGATCGCCGTGATCAGGCGATCCTGGTTGCGCGCGAGGATCTGCGTCAGCATCGCTCCGCCCATCGAATAGCCGTGGATGTGCGCCCTCGCGATCTTGAGGTGATCCATCAGCTCGATGACGTCCTTCGCCATCCGCGGCCCGTACTTGTCTGGGTCGTGCGGCTTGTCGCTCTTGCCGTGGCCGCGCGCGTCGATCGCGATCACGCGATGGCGCGAGGCCAGCGCCTGCGCAATCCCGGACTTGATCCATTTGCCCTCCGCGTTCGCGGTGTAGCCGTGGATGAGGATCACCGGCGTGCCGCTCGCGCCGAGCTCGAAGAAGTGAATCTTCGTGCCGTCGGACGCGGTAAAGAAGCGGCTCTTGGCATCCTCCGCGCTCAGCGGGGCAATGAGCATGACGGCGGCGGTGAAGGCGGCAAGCAGGATTCGCATCTGGACGCTCCTTGAAGAATCGGCGAGCGGCGGAATGATACTCTCTTTCCACCGCATGCAGGTTGCCGCCATCATTGCCGCCGGCGGCCGAGGAGTGCGCTTCGGCGCCGATCGGCCCAAGCAGTTCCTCGAGATCGGCGGCCGCTCCATCCTCGAGCTCAGCGTCGCCGCGCTGGCGGCCAGCGATCGCATCCAGGAAATCGTCGTCGCGCTGCCGGAAGAGCACGTCGAATCCGGATCGAAGGCCCTCCGCGCCGCGATCGGCCGGCCGATCGCCGTCGTCGCCGGCGGCGTCCGGCGCCAGGATTCGGTGGCCAACGCGTTCGCGAAGACTTCCAAGGACTCCGAGATCATCCTGATTCACGATGCGGCGCGGCCGTTCGTGACGCGCGAAGTGATCGACCGCGCGATCGACGGCGCGAAGCAGCACGGCGCGGTGGTTGCGGCGATGGGCGTGCGCGACACCGTCAAGCAGGCCGGCGACGCGTCGACTGACGGCGCGCGCCTGGTTCGCGCGACGATTCCGCGCGACTCGATATTTCTCGCGCAGACGCCGCAGGCGTTCCGCCGCGACGTCCTCGCGCGCGCGCTCGATGAAGGGCAAGGCGTCGATGCGACCGACGAGGCGATGCTCGTCGAGCGCCTCGGCGTGCCGGTTCATGTCGTTGAAGGCGATGCGAAGAACATCAAGATCACGACGCCCGAGGATTTAGCGGCGGCCAAAGCCGCCGCGCTCCGAACGTCCATGATTCGCATTGGCAATGGCTACGACCTGCATCGCCTGGTTGCGGGACGGCCGCTGATTCTCGCCGGCGTCACGATTCCGTTCGAGCTCGGGCTCGATGGACACTCGGATGCCGACATCGTTTGTCACGCGGTCACGGACGCGATCCTCGGCGCCGCCGGCGCCGGCGACATCGGCCGGATGTTCCCCGACACGGATCCGACATGGAAGGGCGCCAACAGCATCGAACTGCTGAGAGGCGCAGTCGCGAAGATTCGCGAAGCCGGTTACACGGTGTCGAACGTGGATGTGACGGTGATCGCCCAAAAGCCGAAGCTGCTGCCGTATCTCGATGCGATGCGCGGGAATCTCGCCGCGGCGCTCGGCGTCGACGTCGCCGCGGTCAGTGTGAAGGGCAAAACGAACGAAGGCGTGGAAAGCATGGGTCGTAGTGAGTCCATGGCCTGCCACGCCGTCGCACTAATCGTCTCGGCACCTTAGGCGCCCCAGGCACCTTAGGCACCCCAGGCACCTTAGGCACCCCAGGCACCCTAGCTTCCCGGCGTCATGATGTGCGCGGTGCTCGTACCCGCGTTCATGATCCACGCGCCGCCCATCTTGTTGTTGTCCGGAATGCCGAGAGATGCCGCCGTCGCGCCCGGAACGGCGATCGTCACGTGCAAACGAGCGGTGGCGGCGTCCTTGCCCTGTCTCGTGTAGAACACCGAGCCAAATTCCGGCTTGACGCGCTGTCCGTTCTTCTCGAGCTCGGCGAGGGCCGCTTCACGCGCGGGCCGATCGGCGATCTTTGCTTCGTAGATCTTGTTCTGCTTCACGCGCTCGATATTGCCGATGCTCGTGCACTGCGATGAGATCGGCTGCTCGCCCGCGTCGCCGGACTGGTCGTAGCACACCAGCCGGTTCGTGCCCGGCCGCAGCGTGTCGTACGATCCGTCCGCCTTCCACTTGATCACCATTGCGGCGTCTTTCATGTTGCCCGGTGCGGCCGCCAGCGCCGCGTCGAAACTACCCGCCGGGGTTTGTGCGAACGAACCGGCCGAAAATGCCAGTGCGCCAATGCCTACAAGAAGTACTCGTTTCATGGATAGACCTCCAGGTCAGTAAGGGTGCCAGGCACCGGACTGATTGTGCCATGGTGCCTGGCACCCTCGCTGATAACATCAGATGCTAACTCATGAGAGTGCGTTTCGCCCCTTCCCCTACAGGCCATTTGCACGTTGGTAACGCCAGGACGGCGCTGTTCAACTGGCTGCTGGCTCGCGGCCAGAACGGCACGTTTATCCTCCGTATCGAAGATACCGATCTCGAGCGCTCGACGCGCGCGTCCGAGCAGGCGATTCTCGAGGATCTGCGATGGATGGGCTTGCAGTGGGACGAAGGGGTCGATGCCGGCGGCTCGTACGGCCCCTATCGCCAGACCGAGCGCATGCAGTCGTACGTCGATCACACCAATCGGCTGCTCGCGGAAGGCAAGGGCTACTACTGCTTCTGTTCCGCCGAGACGCTCGAAGCGCACCGCAAGGCGCAGCTCGCGGCGGGACTGCCGCCGAAATACGCCGGCACCTGCCGCAACATCCCGATCGACGAGGCGAAGCGCAGGAAAGAGCGCGGTGAAGCCGCCGTCGTTCGCTTGCGGGTGCCCGAAGGACGCAACGTCACCTTCAACGACGTCGTTCGCGGCGAAGTCACGTTTCACACCGATGTGATCGGCGATCCCGTGCTGGTCCGATCGGATGGCATTCCCGCCTACAACTTCGCCGTCGTCATTGACGATGCGTTGATGAAGGTGACGCATGTGATTCGCGGTGAGGATCACATCTCGAATACGCCGCGGCAGATCCTGCTCTACGAGGCCTACGGGTATCAGCCGCCGACGTTCGCGCACCTCTCGCTGGTGATGGGCCCCGATCACGCGCCGCTCTCCAAGCGCCACGGGGCGACGTCGGTGAAAGAGTTTCGCGACAAGGGCTATTTGCCGGAAGCCCTCGTCAACTATCTCGCGTTGATCGGATGGTCGCCGGGACAGAACGAGGAGTTGCTCCCGGCGGACGAGCTCGCGCGCCGTTTTCGTTTGGAGAACGTGGCCCACAGCGCCGGCGTGTTCGACGAGGACAAGCTGGCGTGGGCGAATCGGCATTACCTGAAGGTCATCGATCCCGATCGACTGGCGACACTCGCAGAGCCGCACCTGCGCGCTCGCGGGCAAATCGTCGGCGATCTATCCGCCGACGCGCGCGCGTGGCTCGTCAGCGTGTTGCCTGGCATGGCGCAGTCGGTCGATCGATTGCCGCAGCTCGCCGATCGGCTGGACTCGGTATTCAACTTCACGGCGCCGACCGAGCCGCTGGATGCGACGCTCGTGAAAGCGCTGGCCGAAGAACTCGCGGCCTCGCCGCGCTTGACCGATAAGGACGCGTTCCGTGCGCTCGCGAATCGCGTGAAGGACAAGACCGGCCTCAAGGGCAAGAATCTGTTCCATCCGATCCGCGTGATCCTGACTGGCTCGCACGAGGGCCCGGAGCTCGATCTAATCGTCCCCGCGATCGATCGCGCAGTCGGTCTTGGCGGGCTTGGCACTGTCGTTGGCTGTCGCGAGCGTGCCGCTGCTGTCGCCGGCCTGTCTTAAGTCATCCACAGATTTCACAGATTACACGGACGTGAGCTCGACTCGAGACGGCCTGCGGCCGACGCGTCTCATCGCTCCGCCCCGCGCCGGGCGAAGCCCGGCGCCTCGGGTCGAGCGCGCCCGCGCGCCGGCGGAATCCGTGTAATCCGTGTAATCCGTGGATTAAGATTCGTCGCATGACGCGCAAAGTGATTATCGCGATCGTGGTGCTCGTCGCGAGCGTGATGTTCAAGCCGTCCCCGATCGCCGCCGATCAGGCGCCGCCTGCGCATCGTGTGAAGGCCGTGGAGATCAAGATTCTCTCGACCATGCTGGCCGACGATGGTTTCGGCGAGTGGGGATTCGCAGCGTTGGTTCAAGTCGACGGCCGCCGCATCCTGTTCGATACGGGTGCGAACGAAGATACCGTCGCGCGCAACTTGAAGGTGCTCGGCCTCTCGCTCGCTGACGTTGACACCGTCATCCTCAGTCACAATCATGCGGATCACACGACCGGTCTTGTGACCCTGCGCCGCCAGTTCGCATCGACGTCGCCGAATGCGCTTCGTACGGCCTATGTCGGAAAGGGGATCTTCTGGCCGCGCATTGCCACCAACGGTACCGTGAGCGATCGCATGAACGCCGTGCGGAAAGACTACGAGGCGATCGGCGGCCGCGTGATCGAGGTCGAGAAGCCCACCGAAATCATGCCGGGCGTGTGGCTGACTGGACCGGTTCCTCGCGTGCACCCCGAACGCAACTGGTCTCCAACCGGGAAGGTCCGGAGCGACAAGGGCGACGTCGAAGACACGATTCCGGAAGATATGGCGATGATCTTCCAGACCGAGAAGGGCGTGGTCGAGTTGTTCGGCTGCGGCCATGCCGGAGTGATCAATACGCTCACGCACGTGCGGGCCACGATCGATCCTTCACCGGTCCGCGCGATCATCGGTGGCCTGCACCTGTTCGACGCCAGCGATGCGCACCTGCAATGGACGGCGACGCAATTGAAAGCGTTCGGCGTGAAGGAACTGGTGGGCGCGCACTGCACCGGCATCGAGGCGGTCTATCGCATTCGCCAGCTCGCCGAGCTGACCCGTCAGACCTGCATGGTCGGAGCGGTCGGCGCATCGTACTCGCTCGACAAGGGCATCAGCCCTGGGCGTGTCGCGAAATAACTGCAGTCGTCGCCGGCCGGTACTAAACGCATCCACGGATTTCGCGGATTTCACGGATACCGGCGTCGATCGTCCGCGGCCTTCGGCCGCGGCAAACAGGCGAAGCGCGTCGGACATGAGTCCGCTGCGATCTCCTCCGACTCATGTCCGACGCGCTTCACCTGTTTGCCACCAGCCCGGCGAAGCCGGGCGCTGACGATCGACGCGCGATCTGACAGCCGGCGGAATCCGTGTAATCCGTGTAATCCGTGGATTAAGATTCGCCGCATGACGCGCCACCTCGCCTCGATCGCGATCTTCCTGATGGTTGCCGGACTTACCGCTCAACAAGGCTCACAGCCCAAGCCCGCGCCGGCGCGACGAGCGGCTCCGGCCGCGCCGGCGCAAATCGACGTCACCGTGCGCGAGGGCACGTCGATGTCCGTGGCGATCTCGCCCGACGGCCGCACCATCGCCGCCGACATGCAGGGCAGCATCTGGACGATGCCCGCCGCCGGCGGCGCGATGACGCGCATCACCGACGTCTTCAACGACGCGCGCCAGCCGATGTGGTCGCCCGACAGCCGCACCATCGTTTTCTTCGCGTATCGCGACGGCGGCTACGACATCTGGGCGATCAATCCAGACGGATCGAACCAGCGCAAGCTGACCTGGGGCCCGTACGACGATCGCGAGCCGATCTTTTCGCACGACGGCACCCGCATCGCCTTCTCCTCGGATCGCGGCGACGCGCTCGGCAGCGATTACAACATCTGGACGCTCGATCTGCGGAGCGGCGAGCTCAAACAGATCACCAAGAGCTCGAGCGAAGACTTCATGCCCGCCTGGTCGCCTGACGACAGCGAGATCGCCTTCGCGACGTCGAGGGACAACTACGAATCGATCTGGGCCATAAACGTGCGATCGCTGGGCGATCGGCGCGTCCGCAGCGTCAAGGGCGCGCGCCTCGATGCGCCGTCGTGGGGGCCGGGCGGCCAGCTGCTGTATCACGTCACCGCCAATCAGCAGACGCGCTACGAGATCGAAGGCAAGCCGGTCACGGGCACCGAGAACGTGTTCGCATTCAGAGCGTCCTGGGCGTCGAATACCGAATACCTCTACGTGTCCGACGGCAAGGTCCGCAGGCGCTCCGTCGCCGGCCTGCCGATGCAGACGGTTGACTTCACCGCGACGATGCCGGTGATTCATCCCGAGTACACGCATCGCGTCCGCGACTTCACCTCGACGACGCCGCGCAAGATGTTGGGTATCGTCCGGCCGGTGATCTCACCGGACGGCACGCAGATCGCCTTCGCGGCGGTCGGCGACATCTACGTGATGCCGGCGAGTGGCGGCCCCGCGACGAACCTCACGAAGGACGAGGCGCTCGACACCGATCCGTCGTGGTCGCCCGACGGCGGATCGCTCGTGTACTCATCGGACAAGAACAGTCCGCACCTGCAGCTCTGGATCCGCGACATGAAGAGCGGCGTCAGCCGCAAGGTGACGGACATCACCACGCAGCCGCAGGCCGCGTCGTTCTCGCCTGACGGCAAGCGCCTGGTCTTCTTCAACGTCGACGGCATGTGGCGGGTGGCGGAGATGTCGGTCATGGACATCGACTCGGGCCGCATCACCAAGATCCACGACTCGCTGCCGCAGCCGGGCACGCCGACGTGGTCGCCCGACGGCAAGCGCATCGCGCTCGCCGGCATCGCGCCGATGACCGTGCGCTTCCGCGAAGGCACCAACCAGGTGCAGACGATCTCGGCGGCCGGCGGCGACGTGAAGTGGTACGCGCCCGTCCCGCTGCTGTCGATCGATTCGCGCGGCGGCGGCGGGCCGGTGTGGTCGCCCGACGGCATGAAGATGGCCGCGATTTACGAAGGCGTGTTGTCGGTGTGGCCGGTCGCGGCGACCGGCGAGCCGATCGGTCCGCCTCGCCGCGTCACCTCGGAAAGCGCGCACGCACCGAGCTGGCAGGGCGATTCGCGTCACATCCTCTATCAGTCGCTCGATCAGCTGCGCATCGTCGACATCGAGAGCGGCGAAACCAAGACGGTGCCGTTCAACCTGACGTGGACGCCTGCGATCCCCAGGACGCGCGTCGTCGTCCATGCCGGCAAGCTGCTCGACATGAAGTCGCCGACGCTGCGATCGAATGTCGATGTCATCGTCACCGGCAACAAGATCACCTCCGTCGTGCCGCACGCGGCGGCGAACCACCTCAAGGCGGAAGTGGTCGATGCCTCCGACCTGACGGTGATGCCCGGACTCACCGAGTTCCATTCGCATCTGCAGAAGGACTACGGCGCCGCCCAAGGACGCGCGTGGCTCGCGTTCGGCATCACGACGGTGCGCAGCCCGGGCAACACGCCGTACGAAGCCGTGGAAGATCGTGAAGCCAACGAAGCCGGCGTGCGACCGGGCCCGCGCGTCTATGGCACCGGCTACCTGATGGAGTGGAACCGCGTGTACTACAAGATGGGCATCGCGATCTCGAACGTCAGCCAGTTCGAGATGGAGCTGCAGCGCGCGAAAGTGCTCGAGCACGATCTGATCAAGAGCTACGTCCGCCTGCCCGATCTGCAGCAGAAGCGCATGGTGGAGTTCGCGCACAGCATCGGCGTCCCGGTCGCGACGCATGAGATCTTCCCGGCGGCGATGGTCGGCGTCGACAACACCGAGCACACGGCGGCGACGAGCCGTCGCGGCTACTCGCCGAAGCAGGCGACGCTGCAGACCGCGTATGAAGATGTCGTTCAGCTGTTCGGCAAGAGCCAGCGCATTTTCTGCCCGATGATTTCCGGCGGCGGATCGCGCGAGCTGTTCGAGAAGGATCCAGCGCTCAAGCAGGATCCGCGCTTCCAGCTGTATCCGCAGTGGATTCAGCGGCAGGTCGCGGCGCAGCCCGTGGCGTCGCAGGCGGGTGGCGGCGGCGATCCGCGCGGCGGCAGCGGCAAGATGGTCATCGACATCATGAAGGCCGGCGGCCTGGTCGTCAGCGGCACCGACACGCCGAACGCGATCAACCTCCACGGCGAGTTGTTGGCCTACACGATGGCGGGGATGTCGTCGTTCGATGCGTTGAAAGCGGCCACGGTCAATCCGGCGAAGGCGCTCGGATACGACGGCGGCACGATCGAGCCCGGCAAGCTGGCGGATCTGATTGCGATCGATGGCGATCCGATCGCCAACATCGCGAGCACTTACAAGGTGAAGAAAGTCGTCGCCAACGGCCGCGCCTACGATGTGGCCGAACTGGTCGCGCGCAAGCAATAAGGCGCGCTTACCGCTTCGCCTTTTTCGGCTTGCCTTTTTTTGCCTTCGGTGCCGCGCGCTTTTGGGCGGATGGCTGCGCCCCGGCTTTTGCGGCCGGCCTCACTCCGGAGGCGCTCTTCGCGCGTGACCGCACGCCTGACGCGCTCTTCGCGGGTGGTCTCACTCCTGACTCGCCGCGTCGAGTGATTTTCGTCGGAATTTCCGGGGTGCCTTCGACAACGATTTCTTTTTCGACCAAAAGGTGATCGCCGGCGGCGTCAGTGTAGCGGACCTCGTAGCCATAGCGGCCGTGGGACGTCAGCTTGACCTTGCCCTGAATCAGCCGCCCATTCATGCCGGCGGCGCCCTTGCCGCCGATGCCATGATTGAACGTGCTGCCGGTCATGCACCCATCGACATCGACTTTGACGCCGTCCAGATCCTCTTCAAAGAACCGAAGATAGATGTTGCTGTCCTGAGGGAAGCGCTCGGCGGTGATCACCCACGTGACCACTTTCCCCGGCTCCACCGAACCAGGATTGGCGACCGTCGTCGAAAAACCGCCATCCTTGTTCGTGACGATCGTCAGATCGATCTGATGGTCCGCCGACAATACTGGCCTCCTCCCGCACCGCGCGCACACTGTACCCGCGTTCGATGCGCACTGCAACGCTAGAACATCGTGAAGAGGGCGAAGAGCAGCAGGATCGCCGAGAAGACGATGGCCATGTTGCGGAGGCTGCGATAGAGCCCGCGGAGCGCGACCTTGCGTGCCTGGTTCTTGAGGCTGAGGCTGTGCAGCTGCACCGCGAGATCCGCGTTCAACTGCTGCAATGAAACGTTGCGCCACGCCTGCCAGTGCGATTCGGTGTCGCGCAGGACCACGTCCTCGTAGTAGCGCACGCCGACGGGGAAGTCGTCGCGATCCTTCGACCAGCGATCGAGCTTGGGGCGGTAGTGCATCGGCCTGAGCGCGTCGATCGCCTGCAGCAGGAAGCCGATCGCGAAGAGCGCGTAGACGGCGATCACGCCGGCTTCGATCTGGCGCTCGATGGTCGAGAGACCCGCGCCGAGGCTGGTCTGCGACGCCAGGATGACCAGCGCGGCGTTGAGGCCGCCCATCAGGATCAGCGCGAGCCGCGCGTCGCGGTTGCTCAGGTCGAACTGATCGTGACCCTCGTCGAGGGCGTCGTTGAGGGCGCGATACAACTCCCACGCGCCGAGCGGACGGGTGCCATCCAACTGTTTTGCCTCCCACTTGCGGCGGGGGCGGTCGGGGTCGGCGCCGATCCCGACGGGCGCGGGTGCGGTCTCCACGTGCAGGAGTATCGGCGGATGCCCGGGCTGCCTTAAGGGGCTGTGATCTCCCGCGCCTCGTTGCGCAGAAACAGTCGTCAGCGCCCGGTGACTGGCTGGGGAAAGCCGAACACGAGGTACACGTACGTGGACGTCTGATGTCCCTTGATGCGCGCAGGCTTGAACCGCCACTTCCGCGCCGCGTCGACCGCCGCCCCATCGAAGGCCGGCGACGAGCTGATTACGCGCGCGGCCAGCACCTTGCCTGTGATGTCGGTGCTCGCTTCAACGACGACGAGGCCCGCCGACAATGCCTGCGGAGGATACGGGGGTTCGATTGTGGTCG
>Ga0310907_10000188_pt1 | contig 12662 bp, 8 predicted proteins | sample C48D4metaG_FD_203750 | JGI IMG/M metagenome (GOLD analysis project Ga0310907, IMG submission 203750) | Lab incubated soil microbial communities from West Virginia University Organic Research Farm, Morgantown, WV, United States - C48D4 | ecosystem: Environmental > Terrestrial > Soil >...
CCGTCACGCGCTTCAGCTCGCGGTGGAGCAGAAGGTAGATGCCAAACACCAACGCCGGCAGCACTGCGGCCACCGGGCCCTTTGTGAGCACGCCGAGCCCAACACAGGCGTACATCAGCAGCAGGAACAGCCGTCGGCGTTCGGGATAGCGCTCTGCCAGTGCGAAGAAGGTCAGCGTGAGCGCCATGAACATCGAGATGTAGATGTCGATGAAAATGCGGCGGCCAAACATGACCAATCGTGGCGCGACCGCCAGCCCCGTCGCCGCCCAGAGTCCGGCTTCGAGGTTACCTGCCGCGCGCGCCAGAAGCAGCGCCGCGAGAATCATGGTGAGTGCGCCAAGGGCGATCGGCAGCCGTTGCACGCCGACCGAGACACCGAACACTTTGTAGAACGCGGCGACGATCCAGTAACTGAGAACGGGCTTATTCAGACGCGGGAGGTAGTTGAACGTCGGGCTGACGAAATCGCTACGCTGCAGCATCTCACGTGGCGTTTCCACGTAAAACGCTTCGTTCGCATCCCAAATCGACGAACCGCCCAAATCGATGAGATAGGGCACGACCGCAGCGGTCAACAACACGAATAGCGCGAGACACCTTCTTGAATCGCTAATCACTAATCACTAATCCTGAATCGCTCAATCCCTGATCGTCGAATCCCTCATCATTGAATCCACGAATCATTGAATCCACGAATCATCGGATCCTGCACCACGGACCTTCGATCCCACCAGCCGCCAGAATACTAATGCCTAAAATGCCGCTTGCCCGTGAAGACCATCGTCAGCCCGTGCTCGTCGGCGGCCGCGATCACTTCCGCATCCCGTACCGAGCCACCGGGCTGCACGACCGCTGTCGCACCGGCGGCGGCGAGCGCATCCAGGCCATCACGGAATGGGAAAAACGCGTCCGACGCCGCCACACTCCCGGCGAGAGGCACCTCCGCCTTCATCACCGCGACTTTCACCGCATCAACGCGGCTCATCTGGCCGGCGCCGATCGCGAGTGTACGATCCGCGCCGGTGAAAATCACGGCGTTCGATTTCACGTGCGCGCAGACGCGCCACGCAAAGCGCAGCGCGGTCCATTCCTCCGCTGTCGGCTGACGCTTGGTCACGACCTTCGGAAAGTCGGTCGACGGCCAAGCCTGCAGTGCTTCTGTCACCCTGTCGCACCCCTGTTGCAGCACGCCGCCGAGGAACGATCGCGATTCCGCCGGATCGCGCCCGGCGATCGGTTCGTACGCTTGTGCAAAGTCGGTCGTGACGACACGCATGTTTTGCTTTGCACCCAGCACCGTCAGCGCCTCCTGCTCAACAGCCGGCGCGATGACCGCTTCAATGAACGTGGCAGTCAATGCACGTGCAGTCGCGACATCAACAGGACGATTCAGGCCGACGATGCCCCCGAACGCTGACTTTGCATCCGCTTCGCGGGCGCGAACGTACGCGTCGTCAATCGTCGCGCCAGTCGCAACCCCACACGGGTTGGTATGTTTGATGACAACGGCAGCCGGCTCGGTGAATTCGAGAGCGATACGAAGCGCGGCATCGAGATCGAGCAGGTTCGTGTAGGACAGTTCCTTGCCCTGGTGCACCTGCCACGTGCGGCCCGACTCGGGCGGGAACTGAATCCACGAAGCGACCTGATGCGGGTTCTCACCGTAGCGCAGCGGCCGCGGGCCGCCATGCGGTGTGCTCGTCGGCCGCTTCAGGGGCCGGCGCGACATGCCGCCCTCCGTCACATCGACATGCGCCATCGTCATTGCGATCATCCCGTCGTACTGACCGGTATGCATGAACGCGCGCTTCATTAAATCGAACCTGAACTCGAGCGATGGTCCACCGTCGCGCGCGAGCTCCTGCAGGACGCGGGGATAGTCTTCCGGATGCACCACAACAAGCACGTCGCGGAAATTCTTGGCCGCGGCACGCAGCAGGCTCGGTCCACCGATGTCAATCTCTTCCACCAGCGCATCAAACGGCGTGTCCGGGTTGTCGGCGGCTTTGCCGAAGGGATAGAGATTCACCACCACCAGATCGACGGGTTTGATCCCCTGGGCCTCGAGCGCCGCGAGATCGTCGGACCGATTCCGTCGTGCCAGAATCCCGGCAAACATTGCCGGGTGCAACGTCTTGACTCGGCCGTCCATCATTTCAGGAAAACCGGTCACGTCTGAAACATTGACAACCGGCAGTCCGGCTGCAGCAATTGCCTTCGCCGTGCCGCCGGTAGAGATGAGTTCGACCCCCAAGGCCACGAGCCCGCGCGCGAACTCGACCAGGCCGTTCTTGTCCGAAACACTCAAGATTGCACGCATATCGATTTGATTTTCTTGACATGGCCCGACTGGTGCCGCTACTATGCACCCGACGTTGGCGGGGCCAGCGTCGTAAGCCGAGGCCGCGTACTCGCGGTCTTTTTTTATGTCCGGGCCTCTCAGCTCCGTCCGCCTTCGCTCGCTGCGCGAGCGTCGGCGGGACGAGACCTGATAGGCGAAGGACAGGTGTCACGTCGGCGCTCCGGCGCCGCGCCATTGCAAGGCAGGAAAAGTACGATGCGTATCACAGGCAAGGTCAAGTGGTTCAACAACGCTAAGGGTTACGGATTTATCGAACGCGAAGGTGGCAGCGACGTGTTCGTCCACTTCTCAGCGGTCCAGGGCAACGGCTTCCGGACGCTCGAGGAGGGACAGGCGGTCGAGTTCGAGATCGTCGATGGTCCGAAGGGCCCGCAGGCCGGCAACGTCACCAAACCGAACTAATCCCGAACCGGGCCGGGAGCGCTTCGGCGCTTCCGGCCTCGGATCGTTACTGCTCTCCGGTTCCTTTCATCCCCCGCACAGTAAAGTTTACTTTTCCATCCTTCACCGCTACACGGAACGCGACTTCAGGGCTACCCGTGTCGCGCAGCTTGCTCACCTGATCTTTCACCAGCGCGGCAAACCGGTGAAAGGGCACGACGTCCTCGCCGATCTGACGTCGCGCATCCATCAAGGTGTCGTAGAGCGAATGGAGTTTGTCCATTTCGCGCATCGGATCCTTGAACGCCGTCACGTAGAGGACCTTGTTGTCCTTCTCTTCTTTTTTCGCCGGCGCCTTGGGCGGCGGCTGCGCAAATGGTCCGGGCCTGCCCTCTTCACGCGCGCGAAGTCCACGATCCCACAGCTCGACGAACTTTTGAAATCGTGCCTGGAGCGTCTGAAACCGAAATCGATCCCCCGCGGTTTCGATATGGTCGCGGTCCCATCGTTTCACGAGCGTCTCGACGCGGCGACGGGTCTCCCAGGGCGGGCGCGGCGCGCGCCCTGAGAAGAACATGTTGTACTCAGCCTCGAGCTTCTTGAGGTCCACTTCGAGCGCTTCGAGGTCGCGCTTGACGTCGGGCTCGTCGGACATTACCGGATCAAAAACCAAATCAGCGGCAGCCAGAGTTCGCGCGCGTACGGCACCGGGCGATCGTCGATCAGCACTTCTGTGGCATCGAATCGGCCAACGACCTCGAACAGATCGCGCAACTTGACCGCGTCTTCCGGATAGAAGCGGGCCCGGTGGCGAATGCTGGTTTCTGAACCAAATTCGCGATACTCGGCCGATGCTCGTGCCAATTCGAGTGCACGCGCATAATCGGGACCCTCGAACCTCGCAAAATCAATCGAGACGGAAAACGGCAGCTTCGGCGTACCGAAGAGCGCCTCCGACAATTCAGGACTGAGCGCAGCCAGTTCCTCGTTGGTCGGCTGCTCAGGCAAATCGACATACGGCCAGAACCGTTCCACCGGCCGATAATCAGGCACCGGCACGTTCGGGGGAGTGTTGTCGATCGTTGGCGTCACGACAGGATCGGTCGGCTTCATTAAGGTCGGGAAACGGAATGATATCCTGAAATGGGCCCATGCGCTCTATCCCCTCAATTGAACAGCTCCGCCAGCGTCCCAAATTGCTGGCACTCGAGCCAACCTACGGCCGCGCTGCGATCGTCGATGCGCTCCGTGCGGAGGCGGCGGCGCTGCGCGCGGAACCGGCCGACGGCCAAGCACCAGACGATGTCGTGAATGCGATTGAGCGGGCAGCGATCGTGCGGTTGACGAGCGAGTGCGCGCCGTCGCTGCGTCGCGTCATCAACGCGACAGGCGTGATCGTTCACACCAATCTCGGCCGCGCGCCACTTGCCCGCGCCGCCGGCGCACGCGTGGCCGAGTTGTCGGCCGGATATACGAATCTGGAATATGACTTGAACGCCGGGGCACGCGGCCGGCGCGACATTCATGCGGAGCGGCTGCTCTGTCGTCTGACCGGCGCTGAGGCCGCAGTGGTGGTGAACAACAACGCGGCGGCCACGCTCCTCGTGCTCGCCGCGCTCGCGATCGGCCGCGAGGTCATCATTTCGCGAGGGGAACTGGTCGAGATCGGCGGCGGCTTCCGCGTGCCCGACGTGCTGGCGCAGTCGGGCGCCGTGTTGCGTGAAGTCGGCACGACCAATCGCACGCGTGCGGCTGATTACGCCGCGGCGATCTCAGATCGCACCGCGCTCATGCTCCGGGTACATCCATCGAATTTCCGGATCGAAGGATTCACCGAACGTCCATCGCTGACCGAATTGATCGACGTCGGCCGCCGTTTCAATCTGCCTGTCGTCGAGGACGCAGGAAGCGGGTACCTGTCAGGCTCTCTCGAGATGCGGGATACCGCATTCCGTGACGAGCCGGTCATTGCTGAGAGCATAGCCGCGGGCGCCGGCGCCGTGATGTTCAGCGGCGACAAACTTCTCGGCGGTCCGCAATCGGGGGTCATCGTCGGGCAAGAGGCGCTGCTGGCGCGCATCCGGATGCACCCGTTGATGCGCGCGCTGCGGGTCGACAAGATGACCTATGCGGCGCTCGAAGCGACCCTGGAGGAGTATGCAGCCGGTCGCGCCCAGTCGACCGTGCCGGTCGCGGCCATGATCGCGATGCCGCTCGACGCGATCGAGCGTCGCGCACGCGTTCTTGCCACCACACTGAACACGATGGGAATTCGCGCCAGCGTCGTCGACGGTGAGTCCACCATCGGCGGCGGCAGCGCGCCTGGATCAACGCTGCCGACCAAGCTCGTGGCTATCGAACACTCGAGCGCACAGCAGACCGAGCGATGGCTGCGTGAGCGCGATGTGCCGATCATTGCTCGTATCGACAACGATCGCGTTGTGCTCGATCTGCGCACAGTCGATCCTGACGACGACCGGATTCTGGCGGCAGCATTTCAATCAGCGTGACTCTCCCTCATGTATTTCGATTGATCGTCTTCATCGCGATCAGCGTCGTCGCTGACCGCGCGCTGGCCCAACACGCCGAAGGTGCGCTGCCGCATGACTTTGACGAATCGATCAAACTGTACAAAGTCGGCCTCGGCACGTTCACGCGACCAATCTCATCGAAGAATGCTGAAGCGCAGGCCTACTTCAATCAGGGCTTTCAACTGACGTATGCCTTCGCGCGCGCTGAAGCGGGACGATCCTTTCGTGAGGCTCAGAAGCGAGATCCAGACTGCGCCATTTGTTACTGGGGGGAAGCCTGGGTCTGGGGACCATATATCAGCGAGGGGCGCACGCCCGAGCACGAGACGCGTGCGTATGCGGCAATTCAAAAAGCGAGCACGCTCGCCGGCACACACGCGGACGCGAAGGAGAAGGCGCTGATCGACGCCATGCGCGCACGGTATACCGGCAAATTCGAGGGAGAACGACGCGCCGCTGCGGATCGCGCCTACGCGCAAGCGATGGCGCGGGTCGCGGGGACCTACCCTGCCGATCTCGACGTCGCCACTCTCTATGCCGAAGCGCTATTCCTGCTGCTTCCACGACCCGGCGCCTTCGACATCACCGACCCGAACGTGGCGCGCGTATTGAACGTGCTCGAGAGAGCACTCAAACGCGACATCCGCCATCCGGGTGCCTGTCATCTGTATGTGCACACCACCGAGTTGACCAGCGAACCGCAAAGAGCCGAACAGTGCGTGCAGTTTCTCGGCGATGCGGTTCCCGGCGCGAGCCACCTCAATCACATGCCGGCGCACACGTGGACCCGGGTCGGACGCTGGGGGGACGCGGTGCGCGCCAGCCTGCAGGCCTGGCAGTCGGATCAAAAAGCGGCGAAGGGCGAGGGCTTCCTCAGCTACCCTGCACATGATCTCCAGATGCTCGTCTACGCCGCGTCATTCGATGGCCAGAGCGCGCCCGCCATTTCCGCCGCGCGTGGAATCGCCAAGCTCACCGGTGATCCGATGTACCTCGCGCTGGCGCTTGTGCGATTTGGAAAGTTCAACGATATCGCGACCTTGGGTGAGAGACCGCCAGGTGATATCCCTGGGGGTATGTGGGACTTCGCGCATGGATATGCGGCGCTCCGAGCCGGCAACACACAAAGCGCGCGCGCACACCTGACGCGGATGTCGGGCACGATCAAGACCTCGACGGCGGTCTTCAAGTTTCACACCGCCAAGGTGCTGCTCGGAACGCTGGCGGCGATCCTCGATGGCGAGATTCATCGGACGACCGGGGACCTCAAGAGCGCCATCGCCGCATTCGAACGGGCAGTCGCACTCGACGACTCGATCGTCATCGATGATCCGGAGCCGCTGCCCTTCCCCGCACGTCACTGGCTCGGTGCCGCGCTGCTGGACGCGAAGCGATTCGCCGACGCGGAGCGCGTTTACCGCGAGGACCTGAAACGCCATCCGCACAACGGCTGGTCGCTGGTCGGACTGCAGCGAGCGCTCAAAGAACAGGGGAAGGCCATGACAGAAGTCGACGCCGACTTCCGGACCAGTTGGGCGCGCTCGGACACACCGATCACAACGTCGCGGTTCTAGTTGGTCCCGCCCTCGGATCGGACGGTGCGCTACGGCGAGGCAAGGTGTGAATCAATTGATGACGACGCGTCGCCAGGTGCTCGGTGGGCTCGCAGCTGCCAGTGCGGCGGCTTTCGTCGACCGCGGCCCGGCGCTCGCGCATCTGCTCGATCTACAGCCGTGTACGTCCGAAGACTGGGGCACGCTTCTCGGCACGGTTCCGCTGTTTCGCACTGGCGCGCAGGTGCAGCCGTTCGCCGTCAAGCTGGGAGGCCGCGGACTCGACGCACGGCTTGTGACCGATCTCTCCAGGCTCGATCGCGATCATCTGATCACGCCGACGGCTCTGGCATTCATTCGCACCGAGAGTCCCATCGGTCTGACCCGTCAGAAGGAATGGAGTGTCAAAGTCTCCGGGCTGGCGGGCGAGCCCTCCTCGTTGACCCTGTCGGATTTGACCCGGCGCGCGCGCCCCATGGGAGCACACCTGCTCGAATGCTCGGGCAACAACAATCCCGCGAACTTCGGGCTGATGAGCGTCTGTGAGTGGGAAGGCGTGCTCCTTTCGGACGTTCTTTCGCGACTCCGCAAATCCGACGACGCAGCCAGCGTCGTCGTCAGTGGAATGGATCCTGATGAGCGCTCGGCGGATTCAGTCGCTGGCGCGAGCTGGGTATTTGCTCTGCCGTCGATCGACCGTCTCGGAGCGTTTCTCGCCGTCCGCATGAATGGCGAGCCGCTCGCGCCCGATCACGGCGCTCCGATTCGTCTCGTCGTCCCTGGATGGTACGGATGCACGTGGATCAAATGGGTGAACGACATTCGCGTCGCCGGTGCCGACGAACCTGCCACGAGTCAAATGAAAGAGTTCGCCGGTCGAACGCATCAGAACGCGCGCCACGATCTCGCGCGCGACTACACGCCTGCCGATATTCAAGTCGCTGCGACGCCTGTCCGCATAGAGAAGCGACGCTCGCAAAAAGGCGTCGAATATCGAATCATCGGTCTCGTGTGGGGCGGAGAGAAGCCTGTCGATCGACTGGCGATTCGGTTCAACGCGAAGGATCAATGGTTCCCATTCTCGATTTGTCCCGCCCCGACGAGCTCGAAGACATGGTCGCTATGGGAACACCGCTGGAGGCCTTCAGCGCCCGGCGTTTACGACATCTCGCTCGCCGTACCTGATCGCGCGGTGCCGCAACGGCGGCTCGATTCTGGTTACTACATGCGCCAGGTAAAGATCGAAGACATCTAGCGGGATCGGTTGTCCGGATTCAGGGATCCGGTACGAGCTGCAAGCTGGGAGCTGGGAGCTGAAAACGAGAACAAAACGCCGGCGACGCGTGAGCATCGCCGGCGTGCTTGAGCCCTGAGGCCTGATCAGAACGTCACACGGAACACGAACTGCACCAGGCGTCCGCCAGGGTTCTGCGTGTTGTTGACGTCGCGCTGAGCGGCCGTTACCTGATTGATCGTCGCGGTATTGCCCGTCTGGGCCACCGGCGTGAAGTTGATGTTGTTGAACGCATTGATCATGTCGGCATGGAACTCGAAGTTCGTGCGTCCAAAGAGCGTGATGCGTTTGACGACACTGAGGTCGACGGTCGTGACTTTCGGACCGGTCACATAGTGTTCGCGGGGGGCGCAGTCACCGGTCACAACCTGTAGACAATCCGGTCCGTTCGCCGGAGCGAAGTAGCGGCCGCTCGGTGGTCCGAGTGATCCGTAACCGGTCGCTGACGTTGCGCTCGTGCTGAACGCCTTGATCGTGTTGTCGATCATCTCCTGCGGCAGGATGAAGAGCAGCTGCTTGCCGCTCGACGGATCGATCCGCTCCTCGATCTTGAATACCTTCTGCAGATCCTTGTCGCTCATGCCGACCAGGCGGACGTTGCCGAAGCTGAGGATGAGACCGCTCTGGACACGGCCACCGCCGGCAAACTCCCAGCCGCCGATGACGCGATCCATGAAGCCGTTGACGTTACTCCCGAACGCACGGCCGCGCCCGAACGGCAGCTCGTACACCCAGTTGAACTTGACCGCGTGTCGAGGGCCATCATCGAGGGTAAAGTCACGCGGAACGCGGAACGAATATCGCGTGCCGTTCTGCTGCTTTCCCAGAACGTAGTTACCCTCGACCAGCAGTCCCTTCGATAACCGGCGCCGCAGCTCGACCTGCAACGAGTCGTACTTCGTACCGCCGCCGTTACCGCGGATGATTGCGTTGCCAATCTTGTCTGGATTGACAATGAAGAGATTTGACGGATATGCAGCGGTGATCAGGTTCTGACGGAAGGTGCTGTTTCCGATCAGACCATTGGTCGTGTTGGTGCTGGCAAACCCGCCCGGATTCGGATTGTAGAGGGCCAAGAATCCGAGGAAGGTTGTGTTGGTCCAGTTCGAGCCGGTGTAACGCGCGGGGTCGCCCGAATTCGCCTTCGAGACCGCGTTGTACGCACCGGCGAAGATGGGAAGTGGCGCCGTTCCGGGCGCACCGGTGTAGGCGAAGTTATTCTGGCAGCCTGCCGTTGTCACCCCACCGATACAACCAGCGCCGGGACCCGCTTTCATATTCGCCTGCAGGTTGGCCTGCGCGATGCGGAACTCGTCAAGGAACCCATTTTCCTTGGTGTTGATTTCGTTGTAGTTGTAGTCGGTCCAGCTCTGAAGGAAGCGTGTACCGACGTACCGGATTTCCATCGCAGTGTTCCGAGTCAGCGCGCGCTGCCAACCCAGCGTGTACGACTGGGCGTACGGAGTCTGGAGGTTCGGCTCGAACGTGCGGATCTCATCGGTGATGATTCCAGAATTCGGGTACACAGGCGATTCCTGGAACGGCGGCGACCCAAGTCGACCGGTCTGACTGAGCAACAACGGCAGTCCTTGACTGTCCATCACGAGGTTGTTGGTTCCCTGCGTTCGGTTTGTCGTGATCGTAATGCCGGGATTGTTGCCGTAAACCGCAGTGAAATCGCCCATGCCGCCGCGACTGTAAGCCAAGGTGTAGGCGGCGCGAATGACAGTGTCCCCATCGTTGCCGAGAATCGAACGGAACAACCCTTTCTGTGAAGAAGGCCTGTAGGTCATCCCGAGCGTCGGGGCCAGGTTGTTCACGTCAGTTTTATATGCGTTGGTGTTCTTCGTGAGATTCTGGTACTGAGGAACCTTGCCGGTCAGCGTACCCGGCTTGAACAAGTTTCCAACCCCCGACACTCCCCAAATGTCGGCCACAGTGGCCGTGGCGTAGCTGTCGTTCCTCGATACGAATGGGAACTGATACTCGTAACGCAGGCCTGCGTTGATGGTCAGGTTGTCCCTGGCACGCCATTGGTCCTGAATAAACCCGCCGAGTTCATGCAATTGGCCGCGCTGCACTCCTGGCGCGAGCGATACGTACTTGCCCGTGGTTTCATCGAGGCGCGCATTCGCGTTTATCGAGCTAATACGCCCCGTGAGGATCGAATACAACGCCCGCGCATCATTTAAGTTCGTCGTCGACGCACCAGGGAAGTTGGCGGTCGTGAAGAGCCCTTCTGCAGGATCCCCGGTCGCGATGCCGAAATTCACCGTCGGGACGACGGTCTGGTTGTACGCCCAGAGTCCGATATGTGTGAATTGCCCGCCAAAACTGATGTTGTGCGCGCCTTTCAACCAGGTCACCGTGTCACTGACATCGATCGTGGGATTCTCGCGCTGCTGCGGCGCAGTGCTGGCAGTCGGCGTGGTGATGTCGTTGTTGTTGCCCGTCGCGAAGGCACCGATGTTCAGATTGAAGCCAGCCTGATCGCCGACAGGAACGCCGCTGAATTTGTCCGGCGTGATCTGAGTGAAGAAGTAGACGTGCGACGCGGTGTAGCCAGTCACGAATTGATTGACGAGGTTCTTGCCAATTGTCGACCTCGCCTGGATGTTCCAGTTCCAACGGTTTGAATTCTGTTCACCCACGACCGGAAATCCGGGGAAGCGTGGTTCAGCGTTGTTCAACGTATCGGGGAAGCTCTCGTACTTCTGGAAGTAGCTCGTGTACGACAACCGGTTGTTCGTCGTCAGGTTGTAGTCGAGTCGCCAGGTCGGATACTGGCGCAGCTGCTTGGCATCGGCCTGGTAGTTGAAGTCGAGCGTGTTCGGATCGGAACGTGCCTTCAATGTCCCGGCGGACGTTGAGCTATAGATGTCGGTGAGCAGTTTTCTGATCGTCGGATCGATGGTCGATGTCTGCCCGTTCGCAGCCGCGACGTTGAGCAGGTTGACGGTCGTGCTGCCGTAGCTGAAGAGTCCCTGTTGAGCGCTCGGCGCCAGGATTCGCCGCGTGCGCGATACCTGGCTTGGCTGACGGAACTGTTCGTAGTTGAAGAAGAAGAACGCTTTGTCGTGGCCGTCATAGAGACCCGGGATCTGAACCGGACCGCCAATGCGGAATCCCGGCTGATAGACCTTGACCTGGTCCTTCGGCGCTTTGCCGGTTGAGGGATCGGGCTCGCGGTCGCGGTTGTTGAACCAATAGTTCGAGTTGAAGCGTGGATCGCGATCGTAGAAGTACGCGCTGCCAGTGTACTGATTCGTCCCGGACCTCGTCGTGTACTTGATCTGAACCGCGCCCTGGCCCGCGGAGTCCGCGCCCTGCGCACCGGTGGCGATCGTCACTTCTTCAACCGCGTCGAGACGCGGGCTGATGAGGGAGAAGAATCCGCAGCCGCCGCCGGTGCCGGTCGCCGATCGATTGTTGTTGTCCTGCGTGTTGACGCCGTCGATCGAGATGTTGATCGCGCCGGAGGGAAGACCGTTGATGGTTGATGCGCGTGGACCAGTCGTCGTGTCGACGCCCGGCAGGTAAGGCACGGCGCCCCACAGCGTGTCGCGCGTGACCAGCGGAAGCTTCGTGATCTGTTCCGTCGTCAGCGTGGCGCCGAGGGTGTTGGTCTGCGTCTGTACCACTTCGGTGCCGCTCTTGACGGTGACCGTCTCGCTAAGCTGGCCGAGTTCGAGCTTGACGTTGATCTCCGCAGCGGTCGCGGTGCTGAGGCGAATGTCGGAGAGCGCGACGGTCTTGAACCCTTGCAGCGACACGGTCACGGTGTATCGACCGATTTGCATGCCGGGGATGTGGAAGAGGCCACGCTCATTCGTGACCGAGGTAAAGGTCGTGCCCGTGTCGTCGGCTTTCGCCACGACGTCGGCGCCAGGAAGAACGGCTCCGGAGGTATCGGTGACGGTCCCTGACAGTGACGTCGTAACCTGCCCGTAGGCCATGGTCGCAGACGTGATCGTCGCAAGACACAAGAGGGGCGCGATCACACGCATCAGCCTGTGTTTCATCTCATGCTCCTTGAACGAGACAACTTGCAAGACTTACAAACGCGACACGCGCGGCTACCGGACCGCTTGTCACAGCGCGTTGTGACGAATGCTGGGGCCGTTGCCGGTGGACACACTACTCCTCCCTGTCGCGGTCGTCAACCGCCAAAAGTGCAAGATCTCTCAGTTTTTCGGACATTTAGGGACGAACGCCGGGACGATCCAAGGAATTGGGATCGTCACAAATGTCGGGGCGACGAAAGTGTAATAAGGGCAAAGATTTCCGACCGTCCCGGCTATGGACTTCAGATTCCGGGATGGGCGATCCTGAGTTTTGGATGGATTTAATGCGGATTCAGTACAGGCTCTGACCCCTGGTACCAAGGGTCAAGACGCCGGTCGATGGTTACGCACTTTACGGCGCTAGCGCTCGTTCAGCCAGATATCCTGCAGGATGGTGAGCGGCTTCGTGTACGTCTTGCCGCCGACGGCCAGCGTGACGATGTAGGTGCCCGCATCAACGCTGGCACCGCCGCCA
>Ga0310907_10000196_pt1 | contig 12471 bp, 12 predicted proteins | sample C48D4metaG_FD_203750 | JGI IMG/M metagenome (GOLD analysis project Ga0310907, IMG submission 203750) | Lab incubated soil microbial communities from West Virginia University Organic Research Farm, Morgantown, WV, United States - C48D4 | ecosystem: Environmental > Terrestrial > Soil >...
ATCAGACAATATTGTACTAGATATTAATGATCTTGAAGATAAAGAAGGAGATGCAGATATGCCTGTAGCTTATTTGCCCAATTTGGAACAAGTAACTTTGCTGCAGTTGGATGGTAAGTTAACTACCACTCAATTTAGTGAATGTTTGGAAAAAGCAATAAGTGGATGCAAGTCAGTGTACGAAATACAAAAAGAAGCGCTAATGAAAAAGTATTTTGGCAATGAAATGGAGTTGAAAGAAGAAGCATGAGCTCCTCTAAACGTTCTACAGTAATAGTTGAACAACTACGAAAACAACAAATGCTAGAAGCTTTGTCAAGAGGGAAAAGATTGGATGGCCGCGATTTTGAGTCATACAGAAATTTTGAAATTGAGATAGGAATAATAGACAAAGCTTCCGGTTCTGCAAAGGTAAAGCTAGGTAATACCGAAGTTATAGCAGGTGTTAAAGTTGAAACAGGCGAACCATTTGAAGGATTAGAAAATAAAGGCGCATTGATCATGTCTGCAGAAGTTTTACCTACTGCCTCTCCTCATGTTGAACCTGGGCCTCCTGACGAGGACGCAATAGAATTATCACGGGTTGTTGATAGAGGGATACGCGAATCAGAAATGCTAGATTTAGATAAATTGGTTTTGATTCCTGGAAAAATAGTTTATACTGTTTTTGTTGACTGTAGTATAATAAACAGCGATGGTAATTTGTTAGATGCTACCTCTTATGCAGTAGTGGCTGCTCTTTTAACAAGTAAATTTCCGATCTATGAAATTAAAGACGAACAGGTAGTTGATACCGGTAAAACTATGCCTCCACCCATTACTACAATGCCGGTATCTATTACTGCAGTTAGAATTGGAGAATCGGTCTTGTTAGATCCAACAACAGAAGAGGAAGCATGCATGGATGCCCGCATAACTATGACAACCCAATCTGATGGAAATATAGTCGCTGTACAAAAAGGCTTTACGGGCCCATTTTCTGTCAATCAGATTGTCCAGTTCTCTGAAATCGCAAGAATTAAAGGAGAGGAAATGCGCTCTAAAATAAAGGAGTTGAATTAAAGGTTAAAAGAAAAAAGGGTTCAACAGCACTAAAAGGTTTGGGTGTAAAGTTTGGTGCTACCGTACGAAAAAGATACGGTAAGGTCTATAGGACATTAAAACAAAAAAGACGATGTCCAAGCTGTACTTCATTAAAATTTAAAAGAGTAGCAATGGGTATATGGCGGTGCAATAAATGCGAATATAAAGTCGCAGCAGGAGCCTATGACGTAAATCTTGGAAAGCTTCAAGGCTAAAATTCTTATTTATTTTGATGTAGAGCAAAAAAACTACAATAAGGGATTTTTCCCACCTAATAATGATGACGGTGATATTTTAAAAAAACCTTTGAATTCTATTTTTGTTGCATTAAAAGGCGATATTCAATCCACACCTGATTTTGATACCAATGTTACTGTTTCTACAGAAAATAACTATATTATACTATCAATATCTGGTAACAATATGTCTAAATTTCGTGCGTCATTACTATCTTTTTTGAGACTAGTGGATTTAGCATATTCTGTACTGTATATTGACAAATGATATATGGTGTAATAATTTTTATCTTAGTGAATATTTAGTTACTTTGTATTAATAATGAGTGAACAAGAGCTTCCTCCATGGCTAAAAGAGCAACTTGCAAGATTGCAACAATTACAACAAAATCTTCAAGCAATAATGATGCAAAAACAACAGGTTGAACTAGAAATATCTGAAACAGAAAGAGCCTTGGAGGAGTTAAAGAAAACTACTCCCGATGATGTCGTATACAAGCTTGCAGGCCCTTTGATGGTTAAATCTGACAGGGATAATTTGATAAAAGAACTAGAAGAAAAGAAAGAGCTTTCAAATACCAGGACTGTAGTTTTGGGCAAACAAGAATCTAGGGTCAAGGAAAATCTAAAAGAAGTGGAAAATAAAATTAATCAAATGATGCATATGGCCCAAGGAGGATCACAATCCAATAAATTTAATCAACCTCCACAATAACAACTTTTTTCTTATGAATGTTAATTAAGAATATGCTTTTTTATTATTGCATTGGCTATTCGAATTGTTGCAGATGAGCGAGAGAAAAATAGTCGAGTTCCTAATTTACTTAAACTTAGTGGGGTATTTGTCGATTATAAACAATTACCAGTTGGAGACTATATTGTTTCCTCTGAGACTGTTATTGAAAGAAAAACCATATATGATTTGATAAATTCTGTCTATGACGGTCGCATATTTATTCAATGTTCGGATTTAATAAATCATTATACAAAGCCACTGATTATTATAGAAGGAAATTTAACAGACCTTGATACAAGGGAGCATTTTGAAAATGACTCTAAATTAATTATCGATAAGATACGGGTAGCATACGAAACTTTGATAAAAGTAGCACTTGATTTCCGAATCCCAATTTTATATACTAATTCTGTATTTTATACTGCTGAATTGTTAGTTTTACTAGCTTCTAATCAATTTAGGAGTAAAAACGATGGACCTTTGCTTAAAAAGATAAAAAAGTCAAATCCATTTCTTCTTCAACAATTATATGTTCTTACTTCTTTACCAGGAATAGGTTCTAAACTAGCTACAAGATTGTTGGATAAATTTCATTCTCCTACAAATGTTTTGAATGCTTCGATAGCAGAGCTTGCCAGGGTACCTGGTCTTGGAAACATGCGTGCCGAAAAAATTCGAAAGATTTTGGATACTCCTGTACCCAAAGAAGTAAATGTCTACACACAAAAAAAATTGATGATAGATAATACAGACGAAAATACCGGTGATGGTTCGCATAAGGATAATATGACTTAACTGATATTGTCAGTGTAAAATTTTATTCATGACTTTTTAACCACAGACGACTCTAGGTCGCTAATGACTTTTCAATTACTGATATTACTTTATCATTCATCTCAGTATTTCCTATCGTGATTCTCATTGCACCATTGTAGTTCCCAAGGTCTCCAAAATTCTTTATTAGTATTCTTTCATTTAATAATTGGTTTTTGATATTATTGTAGTGACTAAATGTTTGAAAGAAAAAGAAGTTGGAATCTGATTTGAATATTTTGATCTTGTCTAATTTATTTAGCCTATCAAAGATTTTTGTTCTTTCTCTCTTTATTACTTCTATACTTCTATTTACCATCTGAATGTTATCAAGTGCTTCAATTGCCAATTGCATTGAGAAACTGCTCAATGGGTATGGTAATTGAATATATTGGTTAAAGACATCCGATATTTCTTCATTAGCCAAGATATATCCTATTCTGGCTCCGGCCAGACCAAAAGCTTTTGAAAATGTTCTCATTATTAAAACATTATGATATTTTGTTACTATATCAGATAAACTATATTCAGCAAATTCCACATAAGCTTCATCGATTATTATCATCTTATCTTTTAAAATATCGATTATACTTGAAACATCGTCAAGTTTAAATTGATTTCCAGTGGGGTTATTCGGTGAAGCTATGTATATAATATCATAATCTCTAGCTTTTTTGATAAAGAGTTCGAGGTCAAAAGAATTATCAATAGCGGATAGATCTATTAATTTAGTTGGTATTTTATACAGATTACATCTGTCTGTAAAATAAGAAAATGTAGGGTTTACTGTTATGACTTTTTTTCCTTTACCTATTGTTGATAATAATAAATCCATTATTTGGTCAGACCCACTGCCTATTCCAATATTTCTTGTACTTAGTTTGGTATACTCTGCTAATTTCGTATACAGTTTTTCAAATTGTTCTATTGGATATTCTCTAAAATCGCTTTCATGAAGAGATTTTGATGCAATTGATTTTATAAATCTCTGTTCTAAAACTAAATTTTCATTTGAATCTAGTTTATAGAAATCATGAATTTTTTCTGGCCTTTTATAAGGTTTGTATGATTTAATGTGGGCAAGTTCTTTATCTAACCAATCCACCACCATTATCTTATCCTTCCATTTACCGCTTCATAGTGATTAAATAACCCTTCTGTTGATGTTATTTCTTTTATGATTGGAGAGATTTTCTTTAAAGCATCCTTATTCATTTCTATCACATTTACTAGTTTAATAAAATCTAAAACAGATAGTGCTGACCTAGATTTTGCAAATCTATACGTTGGAAGTACATGGTTAGAGCCAAGACAATAATCACTCACAGACGATGGAGTGTATTCTCCAATTAATATCAATCCTGCATTATAAATCTCCTTTAATATTTTTTTATCATCAATTGCAAATATTTCAAGATGTTCAGGCGCAAATTCATTAATGAATTCTATTATTTCTTCATTATTATTGCATAATGCAATGAATCCATTATCATTTATACTTTTTTCAACAAATTCTTTTCTTGGTATTTCATCTTCTTTAATTATTCTATTTAATTCTTCAGAAATCTTTGTTGCTAACATTTTTGATTTCGTTACTACTCCGCATAATGTATCTTCACTGTGTTCTGCCTGAGAGATCAAATCCAATGCAATATATCTTGGATTTGACTTTTCGTCAGCATATACTAGTAATTCGGTCGGACCGGCTATCATGTCTATTGATACATCTTTTGATACCACTGACTTTGCAACAGATGCATATACACCACCTGGTCCAACTATTTTATCCACTCTTTTTATGGTCTTAGTACCATAAGCCAGTGCTGCTATTCCGTACGCGCCACCTACCTTATAAAACTCATCTACACCGCAGATGTCACCTGCAACAAGAGTCAAAGGGTCCACCTTTCCGTTTTTCATGGGTGGTGTAATAGCTACGATTTGCTTTACCCCTGCAACTTTTGCTGGTATGGCACACATTACTATCGTACTTGGATATCTAGCTTTCCCGCCTGGGATGTAACATCCTATTCTGAAAATAGGCATTATTGTTTTGTTTATCTTGATTCCATCCGAATCAATTTTAATATTCTTAAGATTATCAATTACAGCCTTTTCACTTTTCTCCAATTTGGATTTCATGTATTTTATTATTCTTATTTGCTTGGTTGAGACGTTTTCATAGGCTTCTTTAATTTCAGACTTACTAACAACAAATGAATCAATCTTGATGTTTTCATATTTCTCAATACATTTTAACAATCCTACATCCCCGTTCCTTTGTATGTCATCAATGATTTTTAGAACATTCTTTGTTGGAATTGAAAGGTCTTTATTCCAAGATCTTTCTCTTAATTCATTAGCTTGTTCTCGTGGTTCTCTAATTCTTATAATCTTAATCAAATTTTATTTCATCTTTATCATCTAGAATTATTTTATCCATCGATAATATTTGACTTGGTTCTAAAATTACCAACCCTTGAGCAACTTTTCTGATAGTTGGTATAAGTCTAATAAACTCATTTTTGTCTATTATGGTATTTACTCCGTACCATCCTTCTTTACTTAAATTACTAATGGTTGGACCTTTCAATGATGGGAGAATACGTAATAATTCTTCAAGATTATCTTTTTCTACATTAACGAAAATATGTAATTTTTTTCTTGCTTCTACTACTCCTCTCAATAGGACAATCATGTCTATAATTTTTTCCTTTTTTATAGGATCCTTTAGAGCATCTTTATTTGCTATGAGTACTGCTGTAGATTCCATTACTTGATCTATGATTTTTAAATTATTTTGAATAAGGGTGGTTCCTGTTTCTGTGATGTCAAAAACTGCATCGACATCTTCTGGAGGTTTTGCCTCTGTTGCTCCGAACGATAAGAAGATTTCTACCATTTTATTATTACCTGTCCTAGACCAAGGAGTTACTATTGTGGGTTCCAGATCACCAAAGTATTTTTTATAGCTCTCCTTTGATTTTATATACGAGGATGTTGATTTTAGATATTCCGTTGAAAATCTCAATGTCTTTTTGTTCTGAGCAAAATTATCTATCAACTCATCCAGACTATTGAACTCAAAAAATTCCGGAATAGCTATTACCTGCTTAACTTTGCCATATTCTAAATCTAACAATACTTTGACATCAGCATTAGTTTCTCTTATCCAGTCTTTGCCTGTTATTCCAACATCATGAAATCCCTCTTGTACGTATGTTGGAATTTCCTGAGGTCTTAAAATTTTGACCTCTATATCTGGGTCTGCAATCTTTACCCTGTATATTCTACCCCTTCCACTAACACTGCATTGCCATGCCTGTTCTATCATTTTAAAAGTAGCCTCTTCTATACTGCCTTTGGGCACCGCGAATTTAATAAGACCCATATTTGATACCTATATCGCATATACTAATTATTACGTTGTTTATTTGTTTTATTAATTCGACTTTCTATTTTATCAAGTCATAAGCTTAATTTTCTTTTAATGATTCTAGAATTTCCTTGGCTCTTGAAACTGATACATTTCTCTCTTCAACCATTTTTCTAGAGACCATTTCTATTTTGTCATTTGTAGCTCCTGCGATTATTGCAATATTTTTTGAGTGCAGTTTCATGTGTCCCTTCTGAATACCTTCGTTAGATAAAGCTCTAATTGCTGAGAAATTCTGTGCTAATCCTGAAGCAGCAATAATGGTAGCTAATTCCTGCGAATTTGATATATTCATTAATTTCAAACACGCTTTAACGATGGGGTGTGTGTTTGTTATCCCTCCAATTATTCCCACCGCCATTGGAATTTCTATTTCTCCCACGAGATCTCCTTTAGAATTTTGATACCATTTAGTCAAAGATCTATACTGTCCATCTCTGCACGCATATGCATGACATCCTGCCTCAATAGCTCTAAAATCCTGACCAGTGGCTATTGCTACGCTATCAATCCCATTCATAATTCCTTTATTATGAGTAACGGCTCTATGGACATCAGTGAACGCTAGCGAATAAGCAAATAAAATCCTTTTAAGAATTTCTTCACCACCAATTAATTCTGTCGGAAATATCCCTCTACATTTTACTAGGCGTTGGGTGGCATAATTAGATAAAATTTTTAGTACTACTTTACATCCTGTTAATGCTTCTATTTCGGGTGCAATGGCTTCACACATTGTATTAACAACATTTGCACCCATTGCATCTTTGGTATCCACCATGATTTCTATTATTATCATCTGTCCGAGTTTGTTTATGCTTTCATCATTGACTTGTTTAATTTTAATGTCTAAACATTTCGCAAATTTGCTTTTAGTATTTGCTAGAGATATTATGTCAATCTTATTATTTGATATCAACTCGATTAGATTTTGAACTTTTGGTTGATCGTATGAGCTATTTGGGATTAATTGAATTTGCCCAATCATGATAGAATCATCTGCTTGAGCCATAAAACCTCCACCTTTACTTGCTATCTTTGCGGCGTTGCTTGCAGCAGCTATCACAGATGGTTCTTCTATTGCCATCGGAACCAAATATTCCTTATTGTTGACGACAAAATTGTTTGCTATTCCGATAGGGAGTGGAAAAATTCCGATAGCATTTTCTATCATCCCATCGATATTACTAAATTTAAATACCGATGTATTTCTAAACAAATCAATTTCGTTATCATCTAAGCTTGTATTTACTTTAATAAATTGAAGTCTTTCTTCATGTGTCATGTTCCTAAATTTTTTCTTATCCAAATTTTTACTCATTTTTACTCATTTTTTTAATTATTCTTAACAATTTTTAACAATTTGTCGATTGCACCACCACCGTTATCAAAAAAGTCTCTATTGTTTGTTATCAGATATAATGATCCATCGCTATCTTCTGTCACATCCTTAATTTTGCCATATCCGGTTAATATTGAAGATTGATCTTTTGAGATAGGATCAATACTTCTCAAATGCTCACCTTTTAAAGTAGCCACAATTAATTTTCCATAGTAATCTAGTTCCGTAGAATTGCTTATCAAAATTCCAGAAGGATATATAGAAGGAGTAAAACAAAATTCTGCATTAATGAATAAACTTTCTTCTAAATTACCGCATTCTTCTATTGGCCAACCATAATTTTCACCCGCTTTGATTACATTAATTTCATCATTTCCAATCCTGCCAGCTTCACTAGCATACATTGTATTATTGTTAAAATCCCACGTAATACCTACAACATTTCTATGTCCATATGAATAAATTGAAGAATTAGGAAATGGGTTGTCACTGGGTATGGTTCCATCATCGTTTACACGGAGTATTTTTCCTGCCAAACTAGATAAATTCTGAGCTAACTCTGAATTTGTAGTATCTCCAACACCAATGTACAATTTTCCATCCGGTCCAAACTTTAATACTCCGCCATTATGAAGCTTTGAAGCCGGTATATGATCGATTATTGTCTCTGCTTCACTAAGTGAGTTATTTTTTTCTTGTAATCGTATTATCTTGTTGAATGTCTGATTATCATTATTTTTATAAGTATAATAAAGATACAAATAATGATTATTGACAAATTGAGGATGAATTACCAATCCTAATAGTCCTGCACCCTCGTCAAAATAATTATCCGTTACTTCGTAATTATTCAACTGGGATCCGTTACTATTGAGAATTAATGCCTTTCCTGTTTGTTCTGTTATTATGATTCTTTTATCAGGTAAAACTGCGACACCTGTGGGATATTCTAAACCATCTGCAATAACTTTGACAGCCGAAGCCCTATCTTCTGCGTACGGTGAAGGTAAAAGGATCGTTGTATCTGAAGGAGTATTTATTATTGTTAATGCACTTATTATTACAACTGTAATTCCAATTACTATGACTACATACTTATTCATCATCTTTTATCTTATGACCTATAAGTTGTCTTATAGTCAATATAAAATATTATTCTACAATAAATTTTGAAGTACTATGTGTTTCTATATCCGTTGAAACTATGCCAACTATTCTCTCTATCTGATTGACATAAACGACTCACAACCATTGATTTTATTTTTCTCTTCTTTTGTTTGAATTGGTCCAAATATTTTTAGACCGTACTCTTTTTTATCCTTTATGAGAAAATGATGAGGATATAGCAGTAGACTATGGATCAAAATCAAAATTTTCAGCGCAGATGAGGAGATTTGAACTCCTGATCGCCATACGGCGAATCGGCTTTCTTTTAATCTACCTTGTTATTGACTCAAGGCCGACGCATTACTATGGTCCTAATAATTCTGCATTAGGATGACCACTCTGCCACATCTGCACTAAAACTAATTATTATTGCCCTCTATTATATTTTAACACACATTATATTCATCTTCGTTTAGGAAGTATTACAGTCTCTACACCGTACGCTATGGTGAACTGCACTAAATAAAACTGATATTTCTAATTAATTAATTCCGTTTATTACTGATTTTTATATCTGTTAGATAATAATTATAAAATAATGATTCCAATAAATAAGCCGTGGTTGGATGATGATGCTAAACAAGAAGTTTTGAATGTACTTGATGAAAATGCATTGACTTCTCCAGCTAAAAATGGTGGAAAACGGGTACAAGCATTTGAGAATCTCTTAAAATCTTATCTCAAGGTGAAGCATGTAATCGCTGTTAATTCGGGAACATCTGCTATACATGCCGCCTTATTGTCTTTGGGAATTAAACCTGGCGACGAAGTACTTCTTCCATCCTTTACTTTTGTAGCTACGGCCAATTCAGTTGTTGCTACTGGAGCAAAGCCTGTTTTTGTCGATATAAACAAGAATGACTATACAATAGACGTTTCAGATGTTGTGAAAAAAATTAATAAAAATACAAAAGCAATTCTTCCAGTTCATCTTTACGGTCATCCCTCTGATATGGATGAGATCAATTCTATTGCAAAAGATAATTCATTAAAAGTTGTGGAGGATTCATGTCAATCATTAGGTTCTTTGTATGATCAAAAACAAACTGGTATAATGGGAAATTTGGGTTGTTTTAGTTTTTATGCTAGTAAAGTGCTCACGACTGGCGAAGGGGGAGCAATTGTTACTAGTGATGATGATTTATATGAAAAATTGCTAATGATAAGAAACCATGGTATGGTAAATGGGTATGATACAGAGATATTTGGTCTGAACTTGAGATTACCCGAAGTAAGTGCCGCCATAGGAATTGCTCAGATGCGAAAGCTAGACAAGATGCTAGAAATGAGAAAAACAAATGCAAAATTATTGTTTGATGGATTAAAGAAATTTGAACAGAAAGGCTTACTCACATTGCCTTATGAACCTGAGAATAAGAAATTCAACTGGTACCTGTTTACTATTGGGTTCAAGGAAAACTCTCAACGAGATTTGATCAAAAATGCTCTTATTAAGGAAGAAATTGGTGCTACTGTTTATTATGATCCACCAATACATAAAACTCCTTATTATAGTCACTCTAACGATCTTAACTCTGATACTTTTCTCTCCAATACTGTTTGGGCTTGGAATCATGTGTTGTCATTGCCTGTTCACCCGTTGATAACTGAAGCCGATATTAACAAAATTCTAAAAACATTTGAGAATAATCTACAGTGATCAAAAATACTACTTGAATTAGTTTGAACTGGGGTTTTCTCAATAAAATACCATTTTTATATGAGTTATTAAATCGGTTTTAATGTAAATGAAATTAACCATAGAAAAAGACGAATTTCTTTCTAGGAGATTCTACCTAGTCATTTTTTATTTATGTGCATTTGTTATGGCTGCAATTACGTTTTATTCATTATATGTAAGTCTTTATGAATATTTGAATACTGGAAAGGTCATAATAGGAGAGGTATTGGTTAATACTGAATTCCCAGTTAAGGGGCTAGCAAAATTGGTAACCTATCTTATGATCGTTTCTGTGGTAGCGTGGTATTGCGTTACTAAACTTGGAGAAGATAGGGTAAAAAATATCCCAAAAAGTATAAGATCCATTTTGCAATTGATAGTACTTGCAATACTAATAATTTCAATTTATGAATTCATTTATAATTTTATAATATGGAGCGCATTAATCACTGCTGACTTGGTTAATGGTGAATTAAGATTGGACGATTTATTTATGCCCTATCCTAATCCTAATACTCCGTGGAACTTGGTATTTGCTACAAAGATGTCGTTGGCCGCTTTGATTATTTCTGCTCATGGTTTCTACATAATATCGAAAAGAACCTAAGCTGAGAAGATGATAAAGCTAGAGGTTAGAGATAGATACTGTAGTTCAAAAAAAGCTAGTTATTTATCATTATTGATGCCACCACTATTGCTGTCCTACTGCCTGTCTACTTCATTTTTAGACTCGCATGCCCTCACATATTAAAAGCAAATAAGATTTTATTACAGAAACTGAAAAATTTTAACATGGGTAATACTGACAAAAAGAGTATTCAATTAACCGAAAAAGAGTGGCAAGTAATACTTGATTCTTTGAGCAATACTATTTTTAACGAAGAAATAACTGAAGAGGCCAGAAAAAATGCCAAAGATCTGTTTCTCAAAATAAATAAGAATATCTAATTTATTGTGTTTAATGTAATTATTTACAAATTAGTATTTAGATCACATTTGGACCTATGATGTAAATAGTTTCCATTTTGATCCATTTCTGATGGTTTATCTATTTTATGAAGGAAATTTATCATATTTGTAGCAACTTGAGTTTCTTTATCAACTTACTGTTAATCATTAATTGTATCTATTCTCCATTATGGTTGGACGTGTTTAGCACGCCATGGATTTAAAAACCTATGTGCGTATTCATAAAATTAGAATAACAACCGTCAATTTTGAAAATCAACTAGGATAGAATTTTACTCGTTTAGCTATCCTTAAATTATAGTAGTATTCTACTGAATTTCTGTCTCGGTTGTATTGATTTTTTGGTTGATTGTAAATTGATATGTTAATTAAACAACTAGTTGACATGGAGAAATAAAAATTCCTGTGCATTCGTCACATGATTCCAACTAGACAAAAAATTCTCTTGATTTTAACCATATTCTAAGAATATCTTAAGATCAATATAGTTTCTAATCTACTTTGTAAGCATATTTCTAATCTGTTTTACTAATTCCAATATTCTATCAATATCGCTTGCTTCTGGATTCAAATCTATATATTTATAAAGAATTTCTAAAGCTTGTTCATATTCCTTATTTCTATATAAAATTATACCTTTGTCTCTGAGTGCTTCAGAACTAGTGCTATCCAAGGAGAGGATCATCTCGTTTATTTTCATTATTTTGTTTAAATCGTCCACTTCCATGTATCCATTTTTCAAATTATTTAAGACCCTGATTGTGATTTGTAATGAATTTGCCTTCTTCAACAAGTCGTTAGACAAAGAAATGGTAGATCTAGGATATGCCTTGTTTAAAAGATCTTGTAAGACGTAGTCATCCATGATTCGGCCCTTGTTGAACGGATCAATTACTATCGATTCGTCCGAATCTTCATCTAGTACGTATTTGACTAAAAAATGAGATGGAAAATTAACGGGATGGAGTTTAAAATCCATATAACTAGCAAGGTGAATATAGATCAATG
>Ga0310907_10000202_pt1 | contig 12289 bp, 10 predicted proteins | sample C48D4metaG_FD_203750 | JGI IMG/M metagenome (GOLD analysis project Ga0310907, IMG submission 203750) | Lab incubated soil microbial communities from West Virginia University Organic Research Farm, Morgantown, WV, United States - C48D4 | ecosystem: Environmental > Terrestrial > Soil >...
ACGAGTAGCGCTTTTCGCCCAATATCCCGTCTGTACTGCATACCGTCGAAGTGAATCTTGCTCGCCGCTTCGTAGGCGCGCGCGATGGCGACCTGATACGACGGCGCCGTCGCCATCACCGTCAATACACGCCCGCCCGAGGTGACGAGGTCGTTGCCCTTCTGCTTAACGCCAGCGAAGAAGAGCTGCACATCGCGACAATCGCGGGCGACATCGTCGAGGCCGTGGATGACATCACCTGAGCGGACGTCGCCGGGATATCCGTGAGCGGCCAACACCACACCGACAGCGACAGTCCGGCTAAAGCCGGACGCTGCACCGTCCAGCATCTCCGACATCGACCCGAGCAGGGGCAACACGACCTGCGCTTCGGGATCTCCAAAACGCACGTTGAATTCGATCACCTTCGGCCCGTCAGGCGTCAGCATCAAGCCGCAATACAGAAACCCACGGAACGGATTGCCCTCGGCCGCCATGCCTTTGAGCACGGGCTGCACGATCGTCTTCTCGATCTGCGACTGCAGCGCATCGTGCATCAACGGGCTCGGCGCGAACGCGCCCATGCCGCCGGTGTTCGGCCCCTTGTCGTCATCGAAGATGCGCTTGTGATCCTGGGCGGACAGCAGCGGCACATATTGCTCGCCGTTGGCGACGACGAAGAACGAGACTTCCGGTCCCGTCAACAATTCCTCCAGCACGACGCGCGAGCCGGCGTCGCCGAAGCTCCTGTCGATCATCGCCGCTTCAACCGCGGCTTCGGCCGTCGCTCGATCCGGCGCGACGACGACGCCTTTTCCGGCGGCGAGGCCATCGGCTTTGACGACGAGGGCGTTGCCGAACTCTCCCGAGCGAATGGCGGACAGCGCCTCGTCTGCGGACTCGCAAATGCGATAGCGGGCGGTCGGCACGGCGTGACGCTGCATGAAATCCTTCGCGAACGCCTTGCTGGTCTCGAGCTGCGCGGCCCCCTTCGTCGGACCGAACACGCGCCGGCCTTCAGCCTCGAATCGATCGGCGAGGCCGTTGCCGAGCGGCGCTTCGGGACCGACGACGGTCAGATCGATGCGCTCGCGATCGACGAGCCGAATTACGGCGGCGGTGTCCAATACGTCGACCGGCGCGGTAGGGATGGTGCGCGCGATCCCGGGGTTGCCGGGCGCGCAGATCACGTGGGTGACGTTGGGTTCGTGGGAGAGCTTCCAGGCGAGGGCGTGCTCGCGCGCTCCGGAACCAAGGACCAGAATCCGCATCACTCTAACTGATTGAATCTAAATGGTTTATTTGCGCCATGAAGGCCGCTGGGGTTGTGATAGCCTAGCATACTTGGCCCCTCACCGATTGGAGCCAGAGTCAAGTTGATCTGGCAGTCTGGTGATGTGGCGCCAAAAATCTGACCAGGAAGGGGGTGACTACAAGATGGCCGAGGTGAAATTGCAGGAAGGTGAGTCGATCGAGAGCGCGTTACGCAGATTCAAGCGCAAGGTGCAGCAGGAAGACATCATCAAGGACATCAAGAAGCACTCCTTTTACCTGAAGCCGGGTGACAAGCGTCGAGCAAAACAGGCGCTCGCCCGGAAGCGCAATCGCAAGAAGATGCGCCGGGAAACGGAGTAACCAGCCCGGGCGCATGTGATAAATTACGGGCGCCTTACCTAAGCCGCGCGCGGAGCGCGCAAAAGAGAAACCGTCACCAGCCAAGGGCGAAGACCTTGGCTGGTCTTTGTAAGAGATTATCGACGCAGGGGACCTAGCGAATGGAAATCGTCGAACGCACTGTGAGTGATGTGACCGTGCTCGATCTCAAGGGCAAGATGACCCTGGGCGAGGGCGACGAGTTGCTGAAGGACAAGATCAACAGCCTGCTCGCTTCCGGCAAGAAGAAGCTGTTGCTGAACCTCGAAGCTGTTCCCTATATCGACAGCGCGGGCCTCGGCGAAGTGGTTCGCACCTACACCACGGTGAGCCGGCAGGGCGGCAGTTTGAAGCTGCTCAACCTGACCAAGCGCATCGAGGACCTGTTGTCGATCACCAAGCTGTTGACGGTGTTCGACACGTTCGATTCCGAGGCGGAAGCGGTCAAGAGCTATAAGTAAGGCTGTTTTTGTCAGTGACGACTCGGTCAACGGCGGCGAGCCTGTTCGTTTCGCTGCGACCGGATCAGTGGACCAAGAACCTCATCGTTTTTGCCGCACTGATTTTCGCCGTCAAATTGCTCGATCCGGCCGCCACGGCGAAAGCCTCGGCGGCCTTTTTGATTTTCTGCGGGTTATCGGGCGCCGTGTATTTGATCAACGACGTCGCGGACCGCGAACAGGATCGGCTGCATCCGATCAAGAAGATGCGGCCGATCGCATCCGGAGACTTATCGCCCAGCACCGCCGTCATCGCGGCGGTCGTGTTGAGCGCGATCGCGCTGGCCGCGGCCTTCTGGCTGCGGCCGGCCTTCGGGGTGGCGGCCGCCGCTTACCTCGCGTTGTTCGTCGTCTATACCCGCTCGCTGAAGCACATCGTCGTCCTGGATGTGATGACGATCGCCATCGGCTTCGTGCTGCGGGCGGTGGCGGGAGGATTGGTGATTAGCGTGCACATCAGTAACTGGTTGCTGGTCTGCACGATGCTCGGGGCGTTGTTCCTGGGCCTGGCGAAGCGGCGTCACGAGATTACGCTGCTCGCGGGGGGCGCAGGCGGACATCGCCGAATTTTGGAGGAGTACGACCCGTACTTGCTCGATCAGATGATCGGTGTAGTGGCGGCGGCGACGATGGTCGCCTACATCATTTACTGCGCGAGCCCTGAAACGCACGCTTCCTTCGGCACCGAATGGATGGTGCTGACGACACCGTTTCCGATCTATGGCCTGTTTCGATATCTCTACCTCGTGCACCGCAAGGCTGGCGGGGGAAGTCCATCGGACATGCTGTTCGAAGATCGGCCGTTGCTCGCGTGCGTCTTGCTTTGGGGCATCACGTCGGTTGTGATCATCTATCGACCGTTCGGATCGTAAGAGGTTATTGGCACGATCTAAGGTCGCACTGCTGAAAACGTCGCCGGCGACGGTCCGCGCGGACACGCACGCCGTGATGAACCTGGCCGGCTATCAGGACGTCCTTGCCAAGGACGCGGATACCGCGCTGAAGGTCAACATCTCCTGGCATTTCTTCTTTCCCGGCTCGTCGACCACGCCATGGCAGCTCGACGGCGTGATCCAGGCGATGAAGAAGGACGGCTACAAGCCGGAGCTGATTCACGCCTGTCACAACCGCACCGTCGTCATCGACGCGCACCTCGGTGAGACCGAAAACAAGCAGCTGCCGGTCGTGCAGGCGCACGGCCTGCGGAACATCCATCTCTATGAAGGCGACGAGCCGTGGATCAACATCCGCGACGCGGTCGGCGATCTGGCGGACAAGTTCCTCTGCCTGAACGACGTCTACCCCGACGGGTTCATGATCCCGAAGCGGTTCATCGGCGAGAACATCCTGCACCTGCCGACGGTGAAGACGCACGTGTTCACGACCACCACCGGCGCGATGAAGAACGCGTTCGGCGGCCTGCTCAACGAGAAGCGGCACTGGACGCATCCGGTGATCCACGAGACGCTCGTCGATCTGCTGATGATCCAGAAGAAGATCCATCGCGGCGTGTTCGCGGTCATGGACGGCACCTTCGCCGGCGATGGCCCGGGGCCGCGCTGCATGGTGCCGCACGTCAAGAACGTCATGCTCGCCAGCGCCGACCAGGTGGCGATCGACGCGGTCGCCGCGAAGCTGATGGGCATGGATCCGATGTCGATCAAGTACATCCGGATGGCGCACGATCTCGGCCTCGGCTGCGGCGATCCGCGGGACATCGAGATCGTCGGCGATCAGGATGCGGCGAAGGAGAACTGGCAGTTCACGGGCCCGTTCAAGAAGATGACCTTCGCGTCGCGCATGCAGCACCACATCTACTGGGGGCCGCTCAAGAAGCCGATCGAGTGGTCGCTCAAGACGGTGCTGGCGCCGTGGGCCTACATCGCCAGCGTCATCTATCACGACAGCATCTGGTATCCACTCAACGCGGAGAAGCAGATCAAGCAGGTGCTCGACAGCCCGTGGGGACGGCTGTTCGAAAACTGGGAGCACCTGACGCCAGACGACAACGGTTTTCCAAGCGTCGGTGAAGCGCCGGGCGCGATTACGCGCGCCGGCATGCACGCCTTCAAACAATCATTGGGCATTCTCGGCACCTGCATCACGGAAGCGCCGGAGTTTGCCAGCCGCCGGCGGCACACCAAGCCGCACGAGGTCACGCGATGAGCGAGTTCACCATCCGGTCAGAGTCGGTCGACGTCGAGCAGATCATGAAACAGATCCGCCAGCGCGTGCTCGAGAAGCGCGGCGCCGACTACACCGAAGATCAAATCCGCGAGCTGGCCTCGGTGCGGCTCGAAAAGTTCCTCGATCCCAAGAACCTGCGCTCCGACCTGCTGGAGCAGTTTCGCAAGAGCCGTCCGTCGTTCGCCGCCGATACGCATCCGTCGAAGACGCAAGCGCCCTACACCTTCGACGATCAGACGCTGTTCGCGTCGCATCGCGGCTTCATTCGCTTTGCGCGCAAGCTGCTGAACCCGTTTCTGAAGCTGCTGTTCAACTCGAACGTGTTGAATCAGGTCCTGCACACGCAGTCGAAGTTCAACGTCGAGCTTCTGAAGCGCGATGTGCACCGCAAGGTCGAGCGCTCCGAGTGGAATTCGCTTTACTACGAGGTGCTCCACAACCTCGTGCTCGAAACCACGCGCATGGGCATCGAGGTGCAGAACCTGCGCATGAAGGTCGAATCGCTGTCGAGCCGCCTCGACTTCAGCGAGCGCCGCGTGCGGGCGCTCGAAGGCGTGGTGCAGTACCGGCCCGAGGTCGTGCACGGATCCGATCGCCGCGACGAACGCGACGAGGTTCACACGCCGGCGCCGCAGGCGTCCGCCGGATCGGGATCGGTCGAAGGATTCGTTCCTGCCGGAGGCGGCGGTGGCGGCCAGCCCGGTCAGGGTGATGGCAGCGCGCGACGCCGCAGGCGTCGTCGTCGCGGACGGCGCGGAGGGCAAGGTGCCGAAGGTGGTCAAGGTGCCTCGGGTGCCTCGGGTGCCTCGGGTGCCTATGGTGCCTCAGGTGCCTCGGGTGCTCAGGGCACCCAAGGTGCACAGGGTGCTGGGCCGGAAGACGCGGAAGCGTACGAGGCCGGTGAATCCGACGGACCGGATGACGGCGAGGAGTTCGAGAACGGCGACGAGATGAGTGCCGGCGGCGAATCGGATTCAGGATTCTCGAGCGCACCCGAAGCCTACGCACCTGAGGCACCCGAAGCACCTCAGGCACCTCAGGCACCCCAGGCACCTCAGGCACCCCAGGCACCCCAGGCACCTCAAGTCTCCCAGGCACCTGATCTTCCTGAAGTGCCTGCGATTCCTGAGACGCTCAAGACGCCCGAACCGGGCGACGACGATCTGCAGTGAAGGTTGCGATCGTTGTCCAGCGGTACGGCGCCGACATCAACGGCGGCGCCGAGCAGCATGCCCGCTATGTTGCCGAGCACCTGGCCAAGCACGTCACGGTCGAGGTACTGACGACGTGCGCGCATCGAGACTACATTTCGTGGAAGAACGAGTTCCCGCCGGGCCGTGAAATCATTCACGGCGTCCCGGTGCACCGCTTCCCCGTGTCGGTCGAGCGCGATCCCACCGAGTTCGCGAAGTGGTCGACGAAAGTGTTCACGCAGAAGCATTCGCTCGGTGACGAGCTCGCATGGCTCGAGTCGGAGGGACCGACAAGCCCGGCGCTGATCGAACACATTACGGCGCACGAAGCCGACTACGACTTCTTTATCTTCTTCAGCTTCCGGTATCACCACTCGTATCACGGCTGCCGCGCGGTGGCGTCGAAGGCGATCCTGGTGCCGACGGCGGAGCGCGACAGCGCGCTCGGACTCGGCATCTATCCGCCGATCTTCCGCGGCGTGCGCGCCTTCATGTACAACTCGCTCGAAGAGCGCGCGCTGATCCAGGGTGTGTCGAACAACCAGCCGGTGCCCGGCGTGGTGGTCGGCATCGGCTCGGAAATTCCCGAGCGCTCGAACGGCGGGCGGTTCCGGCAAAAGTTCGAGATGCGCGATCGCTTCGCGATCTACGTCGGCCGTATCGACGAGAACAAGGGCTGCGCCGAGCTGTTCGATTTCTTCGAGCACTACAGCGCGTCGGTCGTCGACGGCATGCACCTCGTGCTGATCGGCACCGCGCACATTCCGATTCCGACGCATCCGCGCATCCATCACCTCGGCTTCGTCGACGATCAGGACAAGTACGATGCGATGGCGGCGGCGGAGCTCCTGATCATGCCGTCGTATCTCGAGAGCCTGTCGATGGTCGCGCTCGAAGCGTGGGCGATGGGCAAGCCGGTGCTCGCCAACGCGAAGTGCGACGTGCTGCAGGGCCAGTGCATTCGCAGCAACGCCGGCCTGTTCTACGAGAACTTCGACGAGTTCGCCGAGGCGCTGCGCGCGATCGACATGACACCCAGCCTGCAGGCGGCGCTCGGCCGCAACGGGCGCGCCTTCTTCGAGCGCCATTACGCGTGGCCGGTGATCGAAAAGAAGTACGTCGACATGCTCACCCAGCTGTCGAAGGAATCGGCGCCGCGAAAGATGGAGCCGGCGCCGGGCTGGTTCACGCGCCGCCGTAAATCACAGCTGCCTGCCGATTCGATCGTGAAGAACCTGCCGGCGGGGGCATACCGAGAACCGGCCAGGGCAGAAGGCGATCGGAAGGCCGAAGGCAGAACGCAGAAGGCAGAAGTGATGCGTTCCGAGCCGAGGCGCGATTTCCAACGTGACCCGCGCGGACCTCGCCCGGAGTCGCGGCGACCCGATCAGCAGCAACCCTTCGACTCGCGCTCCGGTCGCGCTGCGACTGGAGCGCTCGCTCAGGGCAAGCAACAGCAACGTCCGGCGCAGCAGCAGCGTCCGCAGCAACAGCGGCCACAGCAGCAACAACAGCAGCAGTCGCGACCGCCGCAACAGCAGCAGCGCCCACCTCAGGAGCCACGTCCAGAGGGAGGCCAGCCACCGCGTCCGGAAGGTGATCGGCAGCGTGATCAGCGGCGCGGGCGACCGCATCGCCGCGGGCGCAGGCCCGGTGGCGGCGGCGGAGGCGGCGCACGGTAGCGGCCACAGATGGCACAGATAAACCGCATGAGGCCCGCCGTCCATCAGGTGCTCGCGACCCTTGGCTACGGCGACGCCATCGGTCACGAAGTGCTGGGTATCCAGCGCGTGCTGCGCGGGGCCGGCTACGAATCGGAGATCTTCGTCCAGACGGCGGAACCGCGTGTCGAGGATCTGACGCTTCACTATTCCGATCTGAAAGAAGCGAGCCACCCCGACAACATCCTGATTCACCATTTCTCGATCGGCTCGCGGGCGTCGCGGCTGGCTTACGCGCTGCCCGATCGAATGGTGCTCGTCTACCACAACATCACGCCGCCGGAGTATTTCGTCGACATCAACAAGGAGCTCGTCCGCCTGTGCTTCAGGGGCCGGCGCGAGCTGGCGCTCTACAAGTCACGCTGCGACCTCGCCCTCGGCGACTCCGAATACAACCGCCAGGAGCTCGACGCGCTCGGATTCTCGCCCACCGGTGTCTTGCCGGTGGTACCCGGATTCGATCACCTGCAGGCGGCCGATTCGCGCACCGCCGGAGCGTTTGCGGATGACTGGGTCAACGTGCTGTTTGTCGGGCGCGTCATCCCGAACAAGCGCTTCGAAGATCTGATCCGCGCCTTTCATGCCTACAAGACCTTCTTCAATCCGCGATCGCGGCTGCTGCTCGTTGGCTCGCATGCGGGATTCGAGCGCTACGTGGCCATGCTCCACGGAATGATCGCCCGCCTCGACTGCCGCGACGTGCACCTCGTCGGCCATGTCTCGAACGAAGAACTGACGGCCTATTACGAGGTCGCCGACATCTTCGTATCGGCCAGCGAGCACGAGGGCTTTTGCGTGCCGCTCATCGAATCGTTTTACATGGGCGTGCCCGTGCTCGCCTACGCGGCCACGGCGGTGCCCTCGACGATGGATGGCGCCGGCATTTTGTATACGGACAAGGATCCGATGCACCTGGCGGCGCTCATCAACGCCGTCACCGAGGATCGCGACCTGGTCGATCGCGTCGTTGACGGGCAGTACGCGGCGCTGGCGCGCCTTGAAGCGAAAGATTTTGCCGCGACCTTGCTGGAGCATGTGGACACCGTGTTCGCATCGCCGCGCAAGCCGCAGCCGGACATCGCCTTCGATTTCTGGGATCAAGTCACGCAAGCGGAGGCGTTCGACGAGCTCAAGGCGCATCGCCCTTCCGCTTTCCTGGCTCTCCCGCCGGACCCGGGACCCGACGCGCCTCAATGATCGTCAATCAATGGGTGCCGGCGGCGCACAAGGGTGACGCCATTGGCGACTCGGCTCGCCGGGTGCGCGCGCTGCTCAGGGAGATGGGCCATCAGTCCGAGCTCTACGCGATGACCATCGACGACAACCTCCGCGACGACGTCATTCCGTGGACCGACGCGGGGGCCCGGCGCGGCGACCTGACGATCTTTCACTTCGCGCTGGTGTCGCCGATGACGGCGGAGTTCGCGCGGCTGCGCTCGGGCCGCGTCCTGCAATATCACAACGTGACGCCGGCCCATTACTTTGCCGGCTACGATCCGGCGATCTTCCGCCTGGCGATGCTCGGACGCGAGGATCTGAAATCGCTGGTCGGTCATACCGACGTCGCCCTCGGCGACTCGGAGTACAACCGGCGCGAGCTCGAGGCGCTCGGCTTCAGCAACACCGGTGTGTTTCCGATCGCGATCGATACCGGGCGCATTACCCGCGCGCCGCGCCGGCCGGCACTCGAAAAGCTGCTCGAGGACGAGAACTGGCCGAACTTCCTGTTCGTTGGGCGCATCGTGCCCAACAAGAAGATCGAAGACCACATCAAGCTCGCCGAACACTACAAGCGCTACGTGTCGGAGCAATACCGCTTCGTGTTCGTCGGCAAAACCGACGCCACGCCGAAGTATTACGATGCGGTGCAGGCGCTGATTGCCCAATTCCGAATGCCGCCGGGACGCTTCATCTTCACGGGCCCGGTGCCCGACGTCGACCTGGCCACCTACTACCGGATGGCAAGCGTGTACATTTCTCTCTCCGAGCACGAAGGATTCTGCGTGCCGCTGCTCGAAGCCATGGCCGCGGATGTTCCAGTGCTGGCTTATTCATCGGCGGCGGTGCCGGACACGCTGGGCGGCGCCGGCGTGCAGTTCGCGCCGAAAGACCTCGAATACGCGGCTGAGCTCCTGGGTGAGCTCGTCTACAACGACAATTTGCGGACGCAGGTCATTGCCGGCCAGCGCGCCAGGCTTGCCGACTTCGGCGATGCTCGCATCCGCAAGGAGCTTGAAAGGCTGACATCGTGAAGATTGCCTTCATCGTGCAACGTTACGGCGCCGAAATCCTCGGCGGATCCGAGTATCACTGCCGGCTGATCGCCGAGCGGCTCGCGCTCAAGCACGACGTCGAGGTGCTGACGACGTGCGCGCAGGACTACGTCACGTGGGAGAACCACTACCCCGAGGGGAACGATCGCATCCGCGGCGTCACGGTGCGGCGCTTCAAGAACGCGCACCCGCGTGACATCGCGACGTTCAACCAGTACTCGGACTGGATCTTCCACAACCCGCACACGCGCGAAGACGAGATGTCGTGGCTCGAGCAGCAGGGCCCGTGGTGCCCGGCGCTGATCGAGTACTTGAACCGCACTCATCGCCAGTACGAGGCGCTGATCTTCTTCACGTATCTCTATGCGCCGACGGTGCTCGGTCTCGAGATCGATCCGTCGCGCAGCATCCTGGTGCCGACGGCGCATGACGAGCCGGCGATCAAGCTCTCGATCTACAAGGAGATGTTCAAGAAGGCGGCGGCGGTCGCGTTCAACACCGAGGTCGAGAAGAATTTCCTCAAGACGACGTTCGAGTTCCGGAGCGTGGCCGAAGAGACGGTCGGGTGCGGCGTGGACCTGATGCAGGACCAGGCGCAGCCGGACGATCCGGAGCCGGAAGACGAAGAGGAAATCCACAAGCGCCTCGCCCCGCACCTGCGCATGCGCGGCGCGCAGTTCCGGCGGCGTCACCGTTTGCAGGGACAATTCCTGCTCTACGGCGGCCGCATCGACGCCGGCAAGGGTTGCGAAGAGCTGATCGAGTACTTCACGAGCTACAAGGAGCAGGGCGGCGAGGCGCAGCTGGCGCTGATGGGCGTGAAGCTGATGCAGCTGCCGGAAGTGCCGTGGGTCCGATTTGCGGGACTGCTCTCCGAACGCGAACGGTTGCAGGCCCTCGAGGCCGCGACGATCGTCGTCGTGCCGTCGCCGTTCGAGAGCCTGTCGCTGCTGGCGCTCGAAGCGATGGCGGTCGGCACGCCAATTCTCTGCAACGCGCGCGCCGACGTGCTGGTCGAGCACTGCGTGAACAGCAACGCCGGGTTGTTCTACCGGGATCGCGACGAGTTCGTGGAGTGCACGAAGCTGCTGCTCGTGGACGATCGCCTGCGCGACCGGATGGGCCGCAACGGCAAGGAATACGTGAAGAAGAATTACCGCTGGGACGTGATCATGCAGAAGTACGACAAACTTATTGGATCACTACGGCGGTAGTTGCCAGTTGACAGTTACCAGTTACCAGTTGAGTTGAGAGTTTCCAGTTGAAGTTACCAGTTCTATTGCTTCTGCTGATGCAGTTCGGGCCGCGGGCGCCGTTGGCGCCGGCCGAGACGCTGATTGAGCCGGAGACGCTGCGGACCATCGCGCGGTCATCGGTCGAGGGTCCGTCGGTACGCGTCGTTCAAGGCAGCGATGCCGCCGCCGGAGAAATCGCGGTCGTGTGTGGCGCCTATTGCGAGCCTGCGGAGTGGGCGTTGAAGAAGCTGGGGCCCGCGATCGACGCGAAGCAGATCTCTCGACCGGCGCGGACCATTCGCATCGTCACCGTCGAGGCCCCGCGGCCGAACACGAAGGCCGCCATATTCATCGCGCCGTCGTCGGGCCGGACGCTGCAAGTGGTTCGCAGTCTCTGGTCGGCATCTTCAATCACCGATGAAGTGGTCGAAGTGTTCGCGCGTCAGGCCGTCACCATCGTCGATGCGCGACCGTTCGAGCAAGCTGGTCAACCACGATGGGGCGCGGCAATTCCGATCACGACAATCGTTCCCCCCGCTGACGCGACCGATCTCGATCGCTCGTCGTTTGTCGCTGCCGCGTCGGCATACTTTCTGGCGACGCTCCCCAATGCCGGCTCGGAAGCTCTGCTATCGCACCTCACGGTCGGCGCGCATGCGCGGCTGGCCGAAGACGGACGCAGGGCCGTCGCGCAGATGGGCAGCCAGCAGCGCGCCAGCGCCGAGGTGCTGATCATGTTCGGCCAGGCGATCGAGCGCGAGCAGCGGCGGATGCGGTCGTTCGAGAGGTTCATGCCGGCGCCCGTCGATCCGATGCTGCACAGCCGCATCCTCGACATGGAGAAGAGCATCACGAGCGTCTGGACCAGCATGGGCATTACCAGCTCGCCGTTCGTGCCCGCCGCCGAGAGAATTCGCGGCCGTGGCGGTGAAGATCGCCGCATCGTCACACGCGCCGGAACCGGGCCGCTGCCGACACCCGAGCCGCCGACGGCGATGCTGAAATTCCCGAACGTGGACGTCGTGATCTACGAGCTCGGCAACTTCATCGACGGCAAGCGATCGATTAGCGACATTCGTGACGCGGTTTCGGCGGAGTTCGGCCCGATCGCGTTGCCCGTCGTGGTGGATTACTTCGAGCGGTTGGCGAAAGCCGGCGCAGTTTCGATCAAATAGGCCACCGATTAGACACCGATTTCAACACCGATTAGTTAGACGGAGACTGATGATGCGAATTGTGGCTGCGGCAATTGTCGTCGTATTGGCCGGCGCGGGCTCCTCGGCGCAGCCGGCCAAGCCGATCGTCTACGTCCTGTCGACCGGCGGCACGATTGCAGGCTCCGGCTCTTCGGCGACCGACCTGTCGAACTACAAGCCCGGCGCCATCCTCGGCGAGCAGCTCGTGAAGGCGGTGCCGCAGATCAGCCAGATTGCCGACGTTCGAGTCGAGCAGATTGTGAACGTCCGCAGCTCGGACCTCACGATTGAGAACTGGCTGACACTCGCCAAACGCATCCAGGCGATTCTCAAGGAGACGCCGTCGGTATCG
>Ga0310907_10000207_pt1 | contig 12232 bp, 13 predicted proteins | sample C48D4metaG_FD_203750 | JGI IMG/M metagenome (GOLD analysis project Ga0310907, IMG submission 203750) | Lab incubated soil microbial communities from West Virginia University Organic Research Farm, Morgantown, WV, United States - C48D4 | ecosystem: Environmental > Terrestrial > Soil >...
ACTAAAGTAATTTTGTTGTTACTTAATTTAGGATATGTCTACATACACGTTAAAATGTTATCTATTTTCCTTCTTCTCTTGATTTTTATGTTCTAATCTCCTGCGCGACTCCAATTCAGCGTTAAGGTCATATAGTCCATTTGTTGACGAACAATATTCTGTTACCGTTGTCGACTGAAGACTTTGATAGTCAATTTCACAATAGATCTATGCATTTATGTGATCAAATATAACAGTCTCAATGGCAAAGATCGCTGTAATCTTGGGATCAGTTAGAAGTGAAAGACTGGGAATAAGGGTGGCAAGATGGATAGAAAAAAATTTTTAAGCTGAAATCACACCATATTTTTTATCGGTCCTTTAGAATTAAAATTGCCCTTGTCGGATCTAATGTAAAAGGAAATGTCTCATCCATCAGAAATGATCCAAGCTTTTAGAAATCAAATTAAAGATGCCGACGGTTATCTTCCAATCCCTCCGGAATATAATAGAAGTACGTCAAGTGCAATGAAAAATACACTGGACTATTTTTTAGAAGAATATTATTTCAAACCGTCAACAATTGTTTCATATCCACCAGGATCTTTTGGCGGAATCAATGCAACCCAACAACTTCGACTTGAGTTTGCCGAGTTAGGAGCGCCGTCCATTCCATCTTCCTTTACAATTCCTCGTGTGCACACAGTATATGGTAATGATCGGATTTTACTCGATGAATCTTATGATAGAAGAGTAGTCAGATTCTTTGAGGAATTTAAGTGGTTTATTGAAATTCTTGAGAACCAACGAAAAATAGGTGTACCATATTAGAAATGGTTCTGCTCAATTATCATTTGACATTTTAGTCCCAATTTTTCCGATACCTTTACTTTCATCCATGAAACTAAGCAATCTGGTAAGACCATTTTTTTTGATCTTAGGTAAAGAACAGCTAATAAAACAATTCCATACTCCTTGTTTCAATGACAATACTTTAATCGGCTACACTACACAGATTATCGTATAATATTCGATCATTGGTGATAGTGGTCTTCACAAGTCTCTTTAAAGCTCACAATGCTTGAAATGGAGAAGTATTCTTAAGGATAGCAGTAGAAAAATACCAAAAATTCTTACAGTATATAGATGAAAAATTCTAATATTATTTGCAGTAATATACTTCAATATGAGAACATTATTAAAGATAGTTGTTATATTTTCAGTTTTGAGCGTGACTGCATTATTTACGACGCTGAACAATAATGGAGCAGCATTCGCAATTTGTAGTGAAATAGATGATCCAAATATATCTTGTCATGAACAGTATAATACTCACTCCAATACCGCAACTTCCACTACCTCAACTACGAATGAGGATGAATCAGATTCTTTGCTTTGTTCAGACTTGAAATGTAATTTGGGAGAAGAATATTTATTAGATCCAGAAACTGATGTAATGGATGACCCGTTAGATCTATTGGATTAATAATACCTCACTAAAGCGGTCATAGATGGGCAAGGACGTTCAAGAAAAAATTATTGAAAATCCTATCTTTTCCTTTGATCTATTCAATGGTAGGGAAATAGTAACACAATCAAAGCACAATGAACTGATTTAGAAAGAGATCAAGAATAGTAATTTATCTTTGTGGTACTTAGATATTATGCGCTTTATGCAAGCCACCTTTTGTTTAGTTTCTTTCTTATCTCCTTTAGTTTGACAAAAGTTCATCAAAACTGATCTCCAATTTTTTTGCTGATCCCAATAGGTTTGAAATATTTTGCATGACTTCTTGCTTAGCATCAATTGATTTTGGATCAATCGAGATTGTTTTCTCCAAGAAAGCTGATTTTTCCTTGATATTGATTGATTGGCGTTGTGGAAAAATCACGGCATTCATTTTATCATCGAAGATTAGCTTTTCCTTCGGCTCGAGGTTCTCATAATTTTCTAGTTGTTGTTCAGATACTGGTAATCTGATCCGCAGTGCGAACCGTGTCTCAATACCAGTGGCGGACATTATTTCAAGAATATATTCATGATCTGACTGGAGATACGCTTTGGCATAAAATTCTGACGTGACGACTGTTATCTTTTCCTCGCTTATCACAAAATTAGAGTCTCTTAACCATTTAGTAATATTGTTAAAGATAATCTCCTTATTATCGTCAGTCATTTTCATAAATATATTTCTGGAATTATTTAACCTAATTGTTTTAGTAAAATAATATTATTGTGACATGTTAAACTGATTCTAATATGCAAAGGAAATGGTATGCTTATACCTTAACATGTTACATAAGTATCGTGAAGTAATTTATGCTACAAAAATATTATTCTTACATGTTATTAATCACTATAACTAATTCATAAGGAAGCGATACCTCAAATTGTACGGTTTTATAGCGCTTAACAAACTCTTTCCGTGGATATCCTAGTAGTAGGAATTACTGGTTTTCCATCATCGGAAAACAGTGTATGGTACAATATTGGCGCTACGGGAACATAACGATCTTCATCTGGACATCTTCATCAAGACATCAAACGGAAATCAGATCAGTTATTGGTCCTCTAGTATAGCAAGACACTTGTCAATGTCAACTACCTGGGGTGAGCAACTTCTGTTAATAGCCTCATAGATCCACATTGAGGCATACAATTCTCATATCTCATAGGTGAATTTAATGAAGATAATGGGTAGAATACCCCTATGATACGCTACCTTAACTGTGCATTTAGAAGATGTAGCATTAACTTAGAATTACCAATGCATATTGAAGACAATAATTAGATTTATTCATATTTCCTTATCAATTTCCTTGATAAGTACTCTGTTTCTTCCTTTCAAGATAAATCGTCGGGCATCATTTTTCTTGAATCCTATAGATTGGATGATAGAATTTTAGCCAACTTATTCAGGATAAGAGTTCGTTATGTTTTAATTTTTGATTTCATATGAAATCATATCCAAACATGTGCTGATATAAATAAAAAATACCACAAAAAAACCCCATGGTTATAGAAGCTATTATTTGAAATATTCGAAAATGGCATTTTGGTTTCAAATTTTGGCCTCAAACATCACTCAGGGGAATAATCCAATATATGGGAACGTGGCAGAATTAGGCTAAAATAATCTTTCGATTTTTGAATCTGTCGTGTTGTGGGATATCTTACCAGATCCAAAACCCTACGTTTGTGGGTGCATCGTAACAATCAGGTCAGGCAGGAACATATAACTGGTTTTATCATATAGAAAAATCTATTCAAACTTTAATATATATATAAATAGCAAAATCAATTATGGTAAAAAGACTTGGTATTATTTTTGCAGGACTATTGATAGTATTATTATTATCAAACATCAATCATAATGCAAACATCCAAGTATTAGCACAGCAAAATACTACTGCAAGTACTACAAACACATCTGTTCCTATTACTTCTGTTCCCATTGCTTCTGACACAGTATCAAATATTACAAAGCTTACTGGCGGAGTAAAGATAATTTCTCCAGATAAAGGAGATCTAGTCCCATTAAATTCAAACAATTCGCTAGTAATTAAAGGAGTTTCAAAGGATAATGTAACATCAGATTGTGATGTTTCTGTTATCATAAATAATGTAAAACCATATCAGAAAGTTAAACCTACAGGCAGTCAAGGAGATAGCGATTATTCTAACTGGCAATACACAGTATCAAGTAATTATACAAACATCAATGAAGGAAGCAACAAAATAACATCAAAGATTCTTTGTTTAGAAGGTCCTCAAACATTACAAGCCTATTACTCTGTAAATGTTACAGCTTCTAACTTTACACAAGCACAGTTATCTAGCTACAACACGATGTTAGAGTCTTCAAATTCAACAAATACTGGTAATATGAGTCAGGTATCAGGCGGATTACAGCCTTTTGCACAAATCCAACAATTCAATCAAGATACAGGAAATGGCCCAATCTGTTGTAAGATAGCAGGAAGTAGTCCAGGACAGGTTAGTGCATCTACCACTGGTACAGACGTCCCAGCAACTGATGCTACAGATACTGCTACCACGAATGATGATGAGGAAATTGAGGAGGATAATAGCGATGACAACAGTAACAGGAATGACGAGGATAATAATGATGACAACAATAATGATGACAACAGTAACAGGAATGACGAGGATAATAATGATGACAACAATAATGATGACAACAATAATGATAATGACAACGGCGGCAGTATAATGGACTCTGTAGAAGACACTATAAGAGACAGTGGAATAGACTTTAGTTTTGATTAATAGTAATTAGCTATTGCTTTTAATCAATTCATTTTAAATTTTATTTTTTCATTATTATTTGTCCAATATTAACAAAATTATTAAGTTCATATGTAATAACTTCTACTAGGCTTCCCAAATAATCTAGTTATCCAAAATATTTGTTAAATCAAGGTTAAAATCTCACACGTTTGTGTCTGTCCATGTCGAAATAATACTCTTAATTTTTTGCTTGTATACTTTTTCGGTGAATATTCGATACTTCTTGTTAGGGTAAAATTGTCTTATAAAATCGAGATCCAATGGTTCTAATTTTTTAGATTTAGTATTATAAAACATTAGCCTTTTCAATGTGGTTTCATCAACAGGTGGTTTTGTCACCTTCTTACTTGTAATATTGATCACCAACACTACCCCATCATCAGGCAATCCTGCTTCCTTTCTAATTTCATCTTGTAATCCCTTTGATCCTTTTGAATCCATAATCCTTGTAATCCTGTTATTATCACTCAAATCAAATTCGTGAACGAGTGATAAAATATTTCTATTTAAATAATCATCTACAAGTTTCCTTGTTTTTTCATTTTCTACTTTGGTTAATTCATGTATCAAGACATCATCAGATAATTCTAATATGAATTCCATCTCTGGATTGGCTAGTTTCTGAAAGGCCGAGTTGGGTTCTTTTGCAGCCTCATTCATTAAATAAGACAAATGGACGTCAGCGCCTTGGGATATTTTATGCAAGTAAATCGACCTGTGCATCTGGGCATAGGCCTCAAAGAATCTCATTGCTGCTTCTCTGGCTTGGGTTGAAACAGTTACAATTCCATCTTCTTTTAAATAGTATAAATTTTGAACAATTCTCCCTACGTCTACAAAACCATACTCTTTTGCCCCAGTTCTATTAGAATCCAATATCAGGTAGTTAAATCGGTCAACATTGTACGGATCTTCCTTTATAAGATAGTTCAAATACCAATTAGACTCCAAAAAGGTATCCATCTTTGTAATAATCTCTTCGCTGACGCCTATCCTTTCTAGAATTCTTTTTGTATTTTCAATAATTCCAAAATTAGGAGATAGATCGCATAATAATGCCATTATTTCATAAGACTCTACCTTGTTTTCAGAAGATTCTTTAACCAAATTGGTGAATTTCTTGTATATTATCTCTAAACTCAAGTATTCATGTTTCCAATCTAAAGATGGGTTGACTAGTTTTAAAAATTCTTCAAATGTATGAGAAAATGGAGCGTGTCCTATGTCATGTAGTAGCGCTGCCAGTCTTGTTAGTTGAATTTGTTTTTTGATCTCGGCTTTGCAGTTAATTGAATCCATCAAGTCGATTATAGATGTAGAATTGATCTTGTTATTGGAATTCAGGATAATATGTGTGGAAGCCTCACCAGCGATATGCATGGCGCCCAAAGAGTGTTCAAATCTTGAATGAGACGCTCCTGGAAAAGCCATAAAGAGATTGGAGCTTTGTTTTATTCTTCTGAGGCGTTGAAAATAGCTTGTATTGATTATGTTTTTCTCGATATCTGTAATTCCAACATATCCATATTCAGGAAGCCTTATACTGCTGGTGAAATTTAAGAAGGGATGATATACTGGCAATATGCTTAATGGTTAGACAATTTTTAAAAACTCTATGTTTCATATCTTTTGCAATGCATTTTGCCTTAGCGATCAACAGGCTAAAAAAAATAAATCAAAATGGTTCTGCTAGAATTCATGAGTATTCCTAGTTCGCGATGTGATGAATCTTTCCGTTCATAATTTTGCCATAATAATTTTATCATCATCAAACAAAATATTTCCTCTAATAATTTTTCATATTTGCGCTCAATTCAATAAGAGATAATTGGGGAAATTTTTGACGGAAATGACGAAAATATGAATCTCAGGACCATGGATAAAAGCAATTGATTAGTAATCAGGTTGAAGAGTTAATAATACAGAATTACATACATGGGCATCCTAGAGATGAAATAGCAGAAGAAACTGGTGTAGCACCAGGAACGGTGTCCAATAAAATCAATGAATGGAAGAGAAAACTTGAAGCTCCTGATATTGAGGAATTAAGGCGATTTGCCGTAAACATGAATAAGTCAGGAATGACCATAAAACAGTGTACTAAAGGATTCAGATTTTTACAAATATTGAAAGGATTAGGAATAGCAATTGAAAACGATGATATTGATTCTGATCTAAATAGTTTATCTTATTTTGTCAATGAAATATATAAAAAATGTGAAGAGGTGGGAATAACTCCTAATGTTGTTACGGCATGGATAGATGACCTACTTTATTTCTCGACCGAGAATTATGGATACTTGTATGAAAGTAGTAAAAATCATACGGAAAGGCCATCAAATGAAAATCAAAATAGTGAAAAAAGAGCTTTGACATTTGTTTCTGTGGTTTCAGATTTTGTTGAACAGAAGAAGAGGAAACTTGGGGATCTGTCTGAGCAGGAAAAAAAGATACGAAAAGAAATCAAAGAATATGAATTACAAAATACAGACCTGATAGGAAAAATTAAGATATTAGAATAACAAAGACAATCCATCATCGGACTTTACAATACATTCATGAAACTGGATAAAATATTAAGGGATGATTGTGGAATCGATATAAAAAAAGATCTAGGGCCAATCACCAAATTATTTATCGACTTTAAGGAAAATGGATATAATGTCACTAACATAGTAACAGAATACAATAAAGCCGTAAAACTAAGGTGGGATATAGCACAGAACGAAAAGCAGATTGAGGCATATCAAAAAAAACTAACTGACTTATCGAATGAAATTCATGCATGTCAATCTATTTTAAATATTAATAGGAAATTGGGATACCTATCAAAAATTAGAGTTAATGAAATTTGGAATCGACGAACTTGAACAACTATATTTAACAGTTTCAGAAATTGTAAAAAATAGAGGCGACCCTTTGAGGGATTTTGATATGATTGAAAACCCGGTTGCTTTTTTTATCAAAGATGTTGAGGATAATTACTATAACAAACTAAAATTTGAGGACAGAGTCAAGGAAAAAAGAAATGAATTAGCAATGTTAAATTCACAACTAAATATAAACAGACATAATCTCTCCTTGCAGCCGGTCATAGGACCTTTGCTTCTTTCTCTATATAAGAAAGGTATTACTGAACAAGATCTTACAGATATGAATCGGTTGTTTCAAGATTACCTGTTAGAAACGACAACAACCGACAATAATTGGGATAACAAAAATGATTCAAAGACTATTGTCAATAATACTCTCGATAAAGGCAGAGGCTACCAAACTTTCATAGACGAGTTAAGAAAATATGGTGGAATCAAAGCTGCAATCAAACACCAAAGCTGCCTCCTTGATGAAATAAAAAATAAAAATTCAGATTTGATTGAGCAAAGGAAAACCTTGTTAGCATTATGTCAAAATACTATTATTCTAATTAATATGTTAAATAACTACTATTTTTATTATAAAGGATTTTTTGATTATCATAAAAAGAATGGTGTAAGTATCGTGGCTGATCGGATTTCAATACCTGTTATCTTTTTGGTTCAGAATGCTCCAAAAGAAGATAAGAATAGTAAAGAAAAAGACACAAAGAGTGATACTACGATGTCTTCAAATAATAACATAAATAAAGATAAAGATAAAGATTAGACTATTCCTTTAATTTCCCTCTCTTTGAACTTGTTTCTTCTTCCAAATCATCTACACCTTTCTCAGTTACAGTAAATTTAGTGTCAGAATATGGATGATAGGGAGAGTCGATCATCTTTGCGGTTCGATTTTCACCTGACTTTCTTAGATAAATCCTATAGGTTGAGGCATGACCTAATACATTTCCTCCTGCAGCCTTTGTAGGATCTCCAAAAAAGGTATCGGGTGAAGATTGAACCTGATTGGTTATAACCACAGAAATATTATAAATCTCAGCAAGTCTAATGATTTTGTGCAACATAGAGTTAAGTCGCTGCTGTCTATCGGCAAGCGTGCCTCTTCCTGCAAATTCTGCCCTGTGCAAAGATATAATGCTGTCTATGATAACAAGCCTGGCTTTAAAATCATTGATATATTTTCCAAGATCTTTTATGATTAATTCAAGATGAGAGCTGTTGTAAACCTTACAAACTGCGATACTTTTTAAAACACTAGTTGGATCAAGTCCTCGAGACACAGCTATTTGATCTACTCTTTCAGGTCTGAAGGTCCCTTCTGTATCAATATATATGGAACCACTTCCAAATCCACCATTCTCGACTGGCTGACTAGCCGTCACACATAGAGTATGGCAGACTTGAGACTTGCCAGAACCGAATTCACCATAAAATTCAGTAATAGCTTGGGTCTCTATACCTCCCAAAAGAAGTTTATCCAAAGCATTTGAACCAGTGATACATCGCAACAATGATTTTCTTTTTTCTAATGCAACATCTGCAGTAACGAATTCCTTGTCCAAAAGATTAGAATCTCGTAAAAGTTGTTGAGCAGCAATAATGAACGCTGCTGCACTTTCTTTTGAAGAGTTGATCTCAACAGAAAGCTCTTCTGAACTTGTAACTGCAAGGTCCATCACAGTCAGTACACCAGCATCACGTAATTTTTTTGCTGTAGTTGGACCAATACCTGGAATATCTTGTATATCTAAATCATCAATAATAGTAGGGATAGGTTTTGATTCTAAATCGTTATCAGAAATTTCAGGGCTTTCACTGGAAAGAGCGCTTACAACATCTTCGTCCTTTATTCTTTCACTATTTCTTTTTTCGACCATATTCTACTATATGTACTTTCTGTTATATTAAATAATTGAATATACTGACTAAGACTACGACAACCAGCGTAACAATATTGAAACCGTTGTTATTTTTCATCCTCAAAAATCAAAAGTTCATCACCTTTGAAATTCTTAAAGGAATCAGTAATGCCCAACAAATTATTGTTATAGAAAATATCGCTTACTGCTTCATCTTTTATGGTTATGACAATAGTATTAATCTTAAATATTTGAATTGTCAAAGGAAACTTACTTTGGAATAGCTCATCGTCAATTTTTATGTCAGCATATCCATTTATCGGAGTATTTGAAAATTGATTAAAAGTAACAGGAGAGCCATTGCTATTTTGAAAATTGAGTATTTCTATAAAATGTTTCTCGATACCATTTACGGTAAGCAATTTAAAATTGGCATGAAAATCTGTAACTAAACCTCTAGATACATTCAAAGACCAAGTTCCAGAAACCAGTTTTTGAAAATTATGGAGTACAACCGATTCAGAAGTTTGATTTAGAGATGCAGGATTATGTCTGGATAAATTTTGGATTATCTCACTATTATCAGGGAATAGTACAGTGGACAATAATCCTTTTGTATAAAAGGTATTAGAATTGTTGATCGGTGGTAATTCCTCATCAATTCCCCCATCTGTTTGAGTATTGATGGACAAGAGTAAATCATTATAATTCATGCCTTGTGCCAATCCTACATGATTCCCCAACGTAGGTTCCTGGTTTGCAGATGATGCAACTAACCCAAGATCAGAAGAGATAAACAATAGTAAAAAAGTAAAAATCAAGGTAAGTGGAAATAATCCTGGCAAAAGAGGAAGAAAAGAGGATCGATTACCCAAATTTATTTCTTAGTTAAATTCATAATATAAATTGTTATTGTACTGAATTGATTAATTATTTTGAATCTACATGTTCAACTGCTAATATGAAATAAAATTTTGTATTTTTCATATTGTTAATCGATCAATCTTTTTGCATCCTGTTGTATGAAATTCAAAAATTGTTTTTATTGCGTCATCATTGGCATTGTGTGATTCATGGCTCCTCCCATTGCCATAGATCCATTTTTAGATGGAACCAGTGAGAACGTCATGAGTCCGTCTGCAGATGTTTGATTTGTTTTATTCAGGTATTCGTTGGAAATTTGTTGTACAACTGGTTTAGTTAGCATGAAATGTATGACATCTTTTGTCTGATTATTTCCATCGACCATTAAAACATTTGTAACATCTTTTCCATTGGTATAACCCTGGTATGCACCGTCAGCGGATAGAACACTAGGTTTAGGGACTTCTACCTCTTGATGAATAAATACTGTGTTCTTAGGGTCATCTAGTCTCTTAGGGTCATAATTAAATGGCATTGTAAAGTTGATGGAATTAGATGGTTTATTGTATGTTATATTTCCTATTTCATCATAATAGGAAAGAACTTTGGTTGGAATTATTTTGCCGTCTACAGTCAAGTTTGCATTCTTTGCTGCTCCAATACTGAGCCAACCATCAAAGACTGGTTGTTGATCATCTGGCAAGATTGTGCGAGAATAATCTACGGTTACAATTCTGACGATAAAGTGATATAAACCTCCATCCAAAAATATTGGTCCAGAGGCAACTACTGGGGACCCCTCTCTACTGGTATAAGCTTCAAGTATGGGATCAAGTTCCCCATATACTGATATTTTACTTTGATTTCTTGGTTGCATCTCAATTAACAAGTCGCCACCAGGATTAAAGAACCAGTCAGACAGCAGAGGCTTTCCATCCTTTTCAATCGTAATAAAATAAGTAACCTCTTTGAAAGTTTGGTTTGTTTTTGAATCAAGTAGTTTAAACTGTACGGTGGGCTTTTGGGCTTGATCCTTGATAGTTTCTGTGGTTACTATAGGAGGATTCATTTTTATCAGCAGATCTGCGTTTCTATCACCAAATGACGCTGATAATTCTTCCATGAAAAGTCCATCACCATATACATTCTTAGAAATAACAAAAAATGTCAACAAAGGACTAGATATCAAACTAAAAATCAAAATTATCGACAGTAGAAACTTCATGAAATAAAGTAGGAATTTTGACTATATAATTATTATTGATAAGATAATAAAAAAAATTATATCGACGAAATGATCTCGTCTATATCATGATCCGATTGATATTTACCTTAACATTATTCGCTTTTATTCTTCAATCTGTTGTTTTAGGATCGAATGGAACATCAACTATAGAATTGGCTTCAAGCCAATCAACTCAATCAACTCAACCAACTCAACCATCTCAATCAAGTAACGATCTAAGTAGCTACAAAACAGTAAACTACTATGCAAGATTTAATTGCGGTGCAATCAGTGACGATAGTGGTCCATTGAGACCTGGAAAATATGATTCAGATATTACGATATTCAACAAGAAAAGCTACCCAATAACCGTAATTTGGAAAGCTATTGCAATAGATCAGCAAGTCAAGAACAATTTCAACATTCTAAATATTCCTTCAGAAAATATTGCTAGTATTAATTGCTCAAAAATACTTCCAATCCAAGATAAAAATAATACTAATTCTAGCTCCACCTTTCCTAAAAAATTCACAGAAGGCATTATAAAACTAGAAATCAGTGTTGATAACGGATTATTGGTAAATAACTTTCTAAATAATCAGAATGCAAATATTATTGTAAACGAATCCGAAATTGGTAATCTAATCAACGTAGATGTACTTCACACAGTGAATACTTTAGACGATTTAAACAAAGAAGTGGTATATCTAAAAGCAGACTTTTCGATTCTATCAAAAGATAAGAATAAAATAAGTAATTTCACTGTTGTCTTTCATATTGATCCCGATGGGATTGTCGACCCATTGTCATTGATAAAGAATAAGATTTCAGCGAATAATACAGATCAGAAAATTGACATCAATGGCTCTGAAATAATAATCAAAGATACAGAAATTATCACAAATACATTGACAGATAACCATGCGCTAACTGTTCAAAGTGTTGACCCAATTATTTCATAGGAAAGGATCTCTTTTGTTTATCACTAATGATAATCATTGAAGATAAGCTTGGCAATTATGATAAAACATCAGAATTTTAGTTAATTAATTAACTAATAGTCTAATAATTATACAATATTACATCAATATCTAGTATTATTTATAAATATTTT
>Ga0310907_10000228_pt1 | contig 11792 bp, 7 predicted proteins | sample C48D4metaG_FD_203750 | JGI IMG/M metagenome (GOLD analysis project Ga0310907, IMG submission 203750) | Lab incubated soil microbial communities from West Virginia University Organic Research Farm, Morgantown, WV, United States - C48D4 | ecosystem: Environmental > Terrestrial > Soil >...
GCACGTGCCTGGCACGATGGCATCGGCCGTGTTGCCGAACGGCGCATTCAACATGTGGTGGGCCGTCGTCCAGAGCTTCGGCGAGTCGTAGTAGATGCCGAAGCCGCTGCGAATCGTCTGCGTTGCGTCCCCCTTCGGATCCCAGACGATGCCGAACCGCGGCCCGAGCTGGTTGTAATGGTTGAAGCTGTTGGCGTTATTGGTCGGGAAGCCCGGATCCCCCTTGTACATCAAGCCGAGCGGCGCGTTCGGATACACGGTGCTCCGGATGCCCTTGTCAAAGTTTTCACGGCTCCAGCCAATGACGAAGCCGTTCCGGTCCTGCGGCGCGATGAACGGCTCCCAGCGCAGGCCGGCGTTCACGGTGATTCTCGAGTTGACGCGCCAGATGTCGTTCACATATGCGCCGACGGCATGCACGTAGGCGTCGTTGATCTGGCTGCCGCCAAGCCGGTACCTCGAGGGGTACCCGAGAAGGAAGTCGGCGAAGTTCAACCCGCCGTTGGCGTTGGCAGTCCCGCTCGTCATCAGGCCATCGAACGTGAATGCTCCGTCAGCCTGGAACGGTCCGTCGCCAGTCGAGCTCGGCCGCGTCCAGGAGCCGCCGAATGAAACGCTATGCGACCCGAGCGTCCAGTCGAAGTCCTGTGAGACCTGCGGTGTGTTGACATAGAAATTTCCAGTGAAGCCCGAGCCCCAGAGACCTGCCTGGAGCATGTCCTGGCCTGGAATCTTGCCCTGGGTGTACATCCATGACTTTACGCCGAGCATCGCCAACGTCGGCACGCCTTCGCCGTTCGTGCGTTCCGCGTGGGTATTCTGATACGAGACGCGCGTGGTCGAGAACAGGCGCTCGGTGATGACATAGTCGAGCCCGGTCGCCATGGTGTGCTGGTACGCTTGGTTGCCGTTGCCAGCGGACGCGTCGAGCAGGTTCGGCTGGTTCTTGTCGAAGGCTGGCGGATCGTTGAAGAACGCCAGGAAGTCACGGAAGAACAGGCGCTTGTTCGGGGTCATCTGGAAGTCGAGGCGCGAGACGTACTGCTGGTCGGTGCTGCTCCGGTCCTGCAGGTACACGTAACGACCGCAGCCATCCGGATCGAGGGCCGGATCGACCGCCGGCAACATGCTCGCGATCTTGAGTGACAGTGGATGGAACAACGCCGGATCGATCTGGTTGTTCACGAACGGAAAACCCAGCGTCCGCGGAGCTGTCACACAGGGCACGGAGAGCGCGCGGCGGAAATCGCCGCGAAGCATCTCAGGCGTCAGAACGGTCTGGTTGGAGGTCGGCGTCTGAGTGTTCTTCGTAATCTGGGTCCCGAAGAAGAAGAACAACTTGTCCTTGTTGATCGGCCCGCCGATCGTTCCCCCGAACTGGTTGCGCTTCAGACCGTCGTCACGACCAAGACCGCCGTTCTCCTTCTTTTCGAAGTAGCTGATCGCATTGAACGTGTGATGGCGCATGAAGTCGAACACATTGCCGCGAAAGGAGTTTGTCCCTGACTTCGTCACGGCATTCACGGTGGCGCCCGTCGACATGCCGAAGCGCGCGTCACGGACGCCGCTTTCGGTCCGGAACTCCTGCAGCGCGTCCGGGAAGGGAATCGCGCTCCCCGCGTTTGACTGCGGTTCATTGTTGTAGCCACCGTCGACCAGATATTGCGTGCTGTTGCCCGTGCCGCCGGCAACCGAGATCGCAACCTGGCCGGGGAACCCGCGGTTTCCGGTGGTCACGCCGCCCTCGACCGCACCGCCCTGGAGGAGCAGCAACTGGGTTGCGCTACGGCCGTTCAACGGCAGGCCGACGATGAGTTCCTCCGAGGTGACCTGACCCACGCTGAGGGTCCGCGTCTGGACGAGGCCCGCATCCGCCGTGACGCTAACCAACTCAGTCAAGGCGCCGAGCGCGAGCGTCACGTTCGCCGACCGCGAATCGCCGACGTTCAGCACGATGCCGAGCTGTTCGAACGCGTTGAAGCCCGACAACTGAGCCGTAAGTTTGTACGGACCGACGGGAAGGTTCGCAAAGGTGTAACTTCCCTGTTCGTTGGTAATTTGGAAACGCGATGCCCCGGTTCCGGTGTGCGTAACCGTGACTTCCACTCCTGGCAGCGCGCCGCCGGAAGGATCGACGACAGTACCTGACAACTGCGCGGCGGCGACGCCTTGCGCGAAGGCGGCCGGTGCCAACGTGACGATCAACGCCATTGCCGTGAGAAGAACTACAGCACGTCGAAACATAGGCCTGCCCCTTTTCGCCCCGGTGTCCCCTGACGATGCTTTCAAATGTCCAATAACCATGGCGACCATATACCACCCGAATGGGAAGACCACAACGGCGTTACGGTGCTGCTACCGTAACAGAGGGCGGTGTGACGGCGATCGCTCTGACAATGTGATAAAAGGCGATAGGTTTCCGTCGGAAACTTGGCTATCTGGTCGAAGAATCTGCCTTGGGCGGAAGGTCAAACGTCGATGAAATCAACAGCCACCATCATCCTGGCAATCCTGTTCGCGATCTCCCAGTCCGGTACGCCAAGCGGACAGCAGTCACCCGATCAATGGCCGAACTATCAGCACAATTCGAACTTCTCGCCACTGACCGCAATCACGCCGGAGAACGTGAAGAACCTCGTACCGGCGTGGACCTTCAACTACGGCGCCGGCTCGTCTCCCGCGGGCAGCCTCGGGCTCGACTATCGCTTCGAAGTCCAGCCGTTGCTGATTGGCGGCGTGATGTATTTCTCCACGCCGGCATCGCCGGGCGATCCCAATTTCAAGTCGACGATCACCGCGCTCGAGCCCGAAACCGGCAAAGTGGTGTGGCAATACACGACTCCGCAACGCGTGCACGGTCGCGGTCTTGCGTATTGGCCCGGTAACGGTACGGTGGGACCGCGACTGTACTTCGCGATGGACAAGGGGTATCTGATGTCCGTCGACATGAAGACGGGTCAGCCCGCGCAGGGGTTCGGCGATAACGGTCAGATCGATGTCTATATCTCGGTCGCATCCCCGGATGTGCCGGCGAACCGGCGCGACACATTCACTGTCCCGAATCCCGTCTCCGTTTACAAGAACTTGATCATCGCGGGTGCGCGCCCGGGTGAGCTGGGACCACCGCAACCCCGCGGCGACATCCGCGCGTGGGACGCCGTTACTGGCAAGCAGGTGTGGGAGTTCCACGTGATTCCGCAGTCGGGTGAAGCGAATTTCGGAACGTGGCCATCCACCGACCTCAAGGATCGCAGCGGCGCCAACATGTGGTCGACGATGACGGTGGACGAGCCGCGCAACTTGATCTATGCCGGTCTCGGAGATGCGAATCGGCCGGGGCCAGAGGGCAAGAACCTCTACACGGGTTCGCTCGTCGCTATCGACGCACGAACCGGCAAGATGAAATGGTTTCACCAGCTCATTCATCACGACATCTGGGACTTCGACATGCCGACCCCGCCGCTGCTCGTCGATGTGCGGCGTAATGGCAGGGTCATTCCCGCGGTGTTCCTGACGGGAAAGAACAACCTCGTATTCATGTTCAATCGCGACACGGGAGAACCGCTGTATGGAATGACCGAGCGGCCGGTGCCCCGCAGCGACAATCCCGGGTCGTACTCCTGGCCGACGCAGCCCTTCCCTGATACACCAGAGCCGATCGGCCGCGTCGGAATGTCGCGTGGCGACATCAATAAGCTCACGCCGGAAATCGAGAAGTACTGCACCGACTTCTGGGACACCAACAAGATTCAGACATCGCAGCTCTACTCAGTCCCGCTGAAGAGCGCAGGACTCGTGACCTTCCCGTCGTCCGTCGGCGGACCGAACTGGGGACCGTTGTCGTACAACCCGCAGCTCGGATACGTGTTCATCAACCTGCATAACACCGGCAGCTTCAGAGCGGCGGGTTCGCCCGGCCGCGGCGAGGGTGGCGGTCCTGGTGGAGGCCCCGGTGGTGGTCAGCCCGGACCCGGTGGCGAACCCGGGCGTGGTGGGCCCCCACAGGGCGGCGGCGGCAATCGTGGCCAGCGCATCGGCGGCCAGTTTTCTTATCTGTTCCCAAGCGGCGCGAGCATGCCGTGCTGGGCTCCGCCCTACGGTGAGCTGGTCGCGGTCAATGTCAACACCGGCAAGATCGCCTGGAAGTCCACGCTTGGCATTCAGGAATCTCTGGCCGCCGATCTCGGCGACAACGGTGTCAGGGTCGGAACGCGCAATCTCGGCGGCAGCATCGCCACGGCTGGCGGTCTGGTGTTCATCGCCGCGACAAACGATCGTCGATTCCGCGCCTTCGATGCGAAGACCGGCGCCGAGTTGTGGTCGGCGACGTTGCCAGCGAGCGGCCACTCGACGCCGATGACCTACATGGGCAAAGACGGCGCGCAGTATGTCGTGATTGCGGCGTCAGGCGGCACGTCAATCGGTGGCGGCCTGCCGATTGCCGATGCACTGGTCGCGTTCAAGCTTGGGAGATGAACATGCGTCGACTGTTTTTGATCGGATCGTTTGTCGCCGCCCTCATGGTCGTGTCGCTTGGTACGACCAGCATGTTGGCGCAAGCCACACCGCCTGCTACGCAGGCGCCCGGGCAGGGACGTGGTGGTGGTCAGGGACAAGCGGATCCCTGGCCCAATAGCAAGAAGTTGCTCGCCGTTGCTGATGTGCAGAGCGGCTTTCACCACGACTCAATCTCGCACGCGCTGGCGACCGTTGAGCAGATCGGCCGGAAGGCCAACGCTTTCGTGACGATGATTCGCACCGACTCGCAGCTGATTACCAAGGGACAGATCATCGGCAAGGGGCGCTACGAGGGCCGCGGCGTGAACGCGCGCACGCTCGACTACTACGACGCGATCTTCATGCTGCCGAGCGGCTTCGGGACCATGAGCGAGCAGCAGAGGAAAGAGCTGCTCGCATTTGTTCACGACGAGGGCAAGGGCCTCATCGTCGGCCATGCGACGGGGGTGGCGTTTACCGACTGGCCGGAGTTCGGCGAGATGGTTGGCGGCTATATGGACAGCGAGTTCAATGCCGACGCAAGGATCATCGTCGAGGACCCGGCGTTTCCGGGCGCGATGGCGTTCGGCGGGACGTCGTTCATGTTTAACGACCAGCATCCGGTGTTCAAGGCGCCGTACTCAAGAGACAAGGTGCACGTGATCATGCGGCTTGATCCCGCCGCGCTCGATGAGAAAAACCGCGCGCGCCGGCCCGATGGCGACTTTCCCGTTGTGTGGGCGATGCAGTACGGCAAAGGGCGCGTGTTCAATGTTGGTTGGGGACATCCAGACACGACCTGGGACGATCCGCGCTTTCAGCAGATGATGCTCGAAGGCATCAAGTGGGCCATGGGCGTCACGAAGGCAGATGTCACTCCGAAACCGTTTCCGGGCAAGCCGTCGGCTCCGCCACAGGACGGCGCACTTCCGGAAGGACCCGGCAAGAGCGCCGTGTTGAAGATCTGCAGCGAGTGCCATCCGGTGGAACAAGCGGTGTCGATGCGGGGCAGCGAGAAGGAATGGAAGGATGTGATCCTGTTGATGATGGATCGCGGCGCGACCGTCAGCGAAGACGAGTTCAACAGCATCCTTGGCTACCTGGCGAAGAACTACGGACCCAAGTAACCGGAACGTGAGATGTCCCCACTGCACCATTCGCGCCGCGACGTCCTGAAGCTCCTTGGCAGCGTCCCGCTGGTGGCCGCGGCAGGGACCCCGGTCGTTACAGCGGGGCAGGTCGCAACGCCGAAGAAGGCGCGGCTGTGCCTTGTCTCTCGCCATCTGCAATGGGCCGGCATCGAAGAGGGTATCGCCACGGCCGCAGAGGCGGGATGCCAGGGGATCGCATGGACGGTCCGTTCCGGCGCGCACATCCTCGCTGAAAACGTCGAACGTGATCTGCGAAAGGCGGTCGAGTTGACCCGGAAAGCCGGACTCGACACGCCGATGGTGATCAGCGCCATCGTCGACGCGAAATCGCCTCGAGCAGAGGCAATTCTCAGCACGATGCAGGGCCTCGGCATCCGCTACTTCCGCGCGCCGAGTTTTCGCTACGACTATTCGCAGGAGCTGGAGCCGCAACTGGAGGCCTTGAAGCCGCGCATCGGTAGTATGGCCGCGCTCAATCAGAAGTACGGCACGACCGCCATGTATCACACGCACTCGGGCGCCGGGAATATTGGCGGCGGTGTCTGGGATCTTTGGCTCGTCCTCAAACAATTCGATCGCGAGCTTGTCGGACTGAACTACGACCTCGGTCACGCCACGATCCGCGGTGGCAGCGGGTGGGTGGAGACCAGCCACTTCGCGCACAACTACGTGCACGGCCTGTCCGTGAAGGACTTTCGTTGGGCGAAGGGCGGCGGCTCACGGCGAGTGGGCGCCTGGTCGGCGGAAATGGTCCCGGGTGGCGAGGGGATGGTCGACTTCGCCGGCATGCTGTCGTACTTCAAGTCCGTCGGTTTTGCGGGGCCGGTCGAGCTTTACCAGGAATATTCGGTGACCGTGCCTGGCGTGGCGCAACCCGTCAACATGCTCGGGACCGACTTCGGCACATGGAAGCTCGAGATGCCAAAGTCGGAATACGTCACGTTGCTGAAACGCGATGTGCAGTTCTATTCGAAAGCCATGGCCGACGCGGGTCTGCTCTGATCGATCGAAGGCGATCCAGTCAACCGTTCAGGCTTTGATCAGCGAGCGGTGAACAATGTCGAGCACGCCAGCCAGGAGATCGACTTCGACCTGGCCCGGTGCCGACGCACGGCCGATCATGCCGAAGCACATCGCTGATCCGAAAATCTCTCCGGCGAGACGCGAAACGACGCCCGTGCCGCCCATCGACATCGTCATCATCGGCCGCTCAGCATAGTGACTCGCCATCTCCCAGGTCGCACGTAGCAGTTCGAGCACGTCGCCCGGATCACGAGGCATCATCGCCAGCTTCAAGACGTCGGCGCCCAGTTCCTGCTGGCGCCGCAGGCGGGTGAGCAGTTCGGCGGCCGGCGGCGTGGCGGAGAAATCGTGGTTCGACAGGACGACGAATACGCCGGCTTGGTGCGCGGCGGCCACGATCCGGCGCACGACCGCCTCGCTTCGATACATCTCGACGTCGATCAGGTCAGCGAATCGCGCTTTCAGCAGCGTCTCGTACAACGCGCCGTAATCGGCATCGGCGATCGCCTTGTTCCCGCCTTCGGCCCGCGTGCGGAACGTCACGATCAGCGGCTTGCCCTTCAGCTGCGCAGCGACCTTGGGCCCGAGTGCAGCGAGCTTGCCGGCGTCGAGCGCGATATCCAGGAAATCGACGCGGAATTCGACCATATCGGTCTGCGCGCTGGCACCGATCGTCTGGGCCTGCGCGATCGCTTCATCCGCCGTGGTGCCCGTGATTGGCACGATCGTCTTCACGCGGCCTTCGCCGATCACGACATCGCGGACCTTGACGACACGCAGCGGTGGACGCTGGGCTGGCGCAGATGCTGAGGCGGACGTGGCGGCGGCCGCGATTGCGGGCAGCAGGTTGGCGGCGAGCAGGCTGCTCCCCGTCCTCAGGACATCACGACGATCCATAGATTCTCCTTGCGGTCTTTTCTGCCGCCAGTTACACCGGTGCCGTCACGGGGTGCGCGGCAAGGAACTTCTTCGATGCTTCGAGACAGCGGGCCGCGTGCTCGGCGTACCCCATCTCCTTCGCGCGCGCGAGGTGCGGCGCCTCGATCGAACAGGTGACGTTGGGGATCCGTTGCAAAATGCCCGCGACGTCGATTGCCCCCTCGCCGGGGTACAGCCGCTCTTCGCGCGCCTGGCGCGTCAGCTCTTCGGTTGCCGTCGGGATCGCGGCCGGCCCGTCGCACAGGTGCACGAAGTTGAACCAGTCGCGGGGCACCAGGGCGAGGTCTGCCAGCGGCACGCGCGATCGCGAGAAGTGGAGCATATCCACCAGCACGCCGCAGTTCGTACGGCGCGAGGCCTTCAGCACATCGAGCGCCTCGCGCAGTGTCTTGACGCTCGCGAATGTGACGAACTCCAGGTTGATCGTCAACCCGAGCGGCTTCGCGATGTCGCAGAGTTGATCGAAGCACTCCGCGGCAAAGACGCGGTCGCCCGTCCAGATGCTCGAGATGACATGCTTCGCGCCGAGCTCCGCGCCGACCTCGAGTTGCGGCAGGTACCTCTTCGGATCAATACCGTCGGCGATGCGTGCCAGCTCGACATCGTGCACGCGCACCCCCGTCGAGCCCAGCGCGCTCTTCGTCTGACGCAGCATCTGCGGATTCGCCGAGAGATCGAAGTTGGGCTCGTTTGGCAACCCCATGTAAATCGGACGGAGGCTGACGAAGTCGTAACCCGCGCGCGCCGCGATGTAAGTCATTTCCGGCGGGGGAACGCCGAGGAGGGTCAAGTACGCGAGCGAGAACTGGCGATTGGCGGTTCGCGGCGTCTGCTGAACAGCGGCCATGCCGACCGCTTGTTCCCACCCGACGGTCGTGGCCGCCGCACCGAGAATTGACGCCGCCCGCAAAAAGTCCCGTCGTCGCATTCCGCTGTTGCTCATCGCGAACCCTCCAGATGCCGCCAATTATGCGCCGCCGAACTCTCCTGCGACCGGCTGTTACCGTGTCGGTACGGTTACATCGATGACGTGTTATGAGGCGAGATTCACGCGCTTACGAGGGTCGACGAAGAACGTACAGACGGCGCCGAACACGTAAATGCCGGCCGTGATATAGAACGGCACGGTCCACGAGTTCCACCAGCCGACGGCGTAGCCCACAACCAGCGGACTCAAGGCGCCGCCGATGTTGCCCCAGGTGTTCATCGCGCCGGTGACGATGCCGGCGTTTCGACCGCCGATGTCGTGGCAGATCGCCCAGCACGAGCTGACCGCGAGATCCGCGACGCCGAGGGTCGCCGCGAGGAGAATCGCCGCCGCCATTGGACTCTGTGTCTGAGCCGCGCCGATCAACAACAAACCCGCGATCGGCAGCGTGACGACGCCCATCGAACGTCCGACCTTGAGCCCATACTTCTTGACGAGCATGTCGGTCAGCTTGCCGCCGACGTAAGTCATGACGCCGCCGGTGAACAGGACCACGCCCGACAGCCAGCCGGCCTGCTGCAACGAGAAGCCGCGCACATCCTTTAAGTACGTCGGCAGCCACGTCAGGTTGAAGTACAGCGTGTAACCCATCGTGAAGTACATGCCGTAGACGAGCAGCAGATTGGCGGACAGCAGTTCGCTCCACCTGAACGCGTGCGATGTCGCTGGCTCGTGGCCCGCCGACTCGCGAATGAGCGCCAGCTCCGCTTCATTCACTTCCGGATGTTGCGACGGCTCGTCCCGAAACCATCGCCACCAGAAGAACGCCCAAATCACACCGAGAACGCCGAACACGTAAAACGTCTGCCGCCATCCGATCGCGGTCATCAGGGCGACCACGATCGGCGGGGTGATCGCGCCACCCATGCGCGTGCCCATGAAGACCCAGCCGTGCGCGGCGCCGCGTTCGGCAACGGGAAACCACTTCGCAAAGCTTCGCGATGTATTCGGAAACGCTCCTGCTTCGCCGACGCCGAACAAAAAGCGCGCCACCAACAGCGACGCGAAATTCCATGCGGCGCCCGTGGCCGCGGTGAAGGCGGACCACCAGATGACAATGCGCGTCAGCACCTTGCGCGGGCCCATGACATCGCCCATCCAGCCGCTGGGGATCTCGAATGCCGCGTACGCCCACGTGAAAGCGCTGAAGACCCACCCCATCTGCACCGCATCGAGACCCATCTCGGCGCGCACTGCGGGTGCGGCGGTTGAGATGGCGACGCGATCGAGGTAGGTAATGATCGCAAGGATGGTGGTGAAGGCGAGAACGCGGTAACGGGCCCGGGATGGTTGCATGAGTTCTCCGTCAGTCGATTGGCGACGTCCGCGCTTCTCGCGCCACGATAGCGGCGTAACGCTCGAGCAGGCGTTGCGCCCGCACGACGACCGGCACATCAATCATCTTGCCGTCGAGGGACCACGACCCGCGCCCGGCAGCGGCCTGGACGGCATCGCCTTCAACAATGCGCGTCGCGTACGCGACTTCCTCCGCCGATGGTGAGTAATAGCGGTTGACGATCGCCACTTGGCTTGGATGGATGCACCCGGCGCCCATGAACCCGAACTGGCGCGACCGCCGCACCATTTGGGCGAAGGCCTCGAGATCGGCAAACGACGCGAGGCTGTCGATGAACCCGAGCGGCATGATGCCCGCGGCGCGGGCGGCGAAGATCATCTGCTGCTTCGGCATCAGCAGGGTCGCTTCGCTCGGCTCCATCCCCGTTTCAAGCGCGAAGTCCTCACCGCCGATGTTCATGGCGACGAGCCGGCTGCTTGCCGCCGCGATGGCCGGCATCTGAAAGAATGCGCCAGGTGATTCGATCATGGCGATCAGCCGGGTGTGTCCGCCGGGCAGCCCGCGCGTCGCTTCGAGCCGCGAAATGTGGTCGTCGATGCGTTTGACGTGGTCCGCGCTTTCGACCTTGGTCACCGCGATGCCGTCGACGTCCGCGCCAACCGACGCGTCGAGATCCTGCACCGTGATCTCCATCGGACTGTTGATGCGCACGACGACGTCGGCGCCGGCGCGCCGCACGCGCTTCGCCGCTGCGGGGACCATCTGGCGGGCCGCACCCTTCTCGGACGCCGGTACGCTGTCCTCGAGGTCGAGCTGGATGCAATCGGCGCCGCGCGTGTGTGCTTTTTCAACAAAGCGCTCCACGTTCGCCGGCACGTAGAGCAGCGAACGCCAGACCGGGAGGTTGGGCTTCATGCGATCGTGACTCGGTCTCAGAAGATCTCGGAGTTGTAGAACTCGCCCAGCAGTTCCTGCTCGGTCGGCCGGTCCTCGGGGATCGTCCGGCTCACCCAGGTCGTGTTCATGTAGTGCCTGATGCTGATGTTCTCGCTGATAATGTTGCCGCCCCACGTGCCGCAGCCGAGGCTGGCGGTCATCGGCATCCCGTTGGTAAACGAACCGGCGTTGCCGCTCACGTTTGGTTGGCGCACCATGATACGGCTCACCGGCGCCATTAACGCCAGCCGATGAATGTGCTCGTCGTCAAACGACGCGATCCCGACGGAGTGACCCTTGCCGCCGACTTCGAAAATGTCGGCCACCATTTGCAGGACGTTGGCGAAGCCACTGTATTTGAAAATCGCGAGCACCGGTGAGAGCTTCTCGCCCGAGAAGCGATGTTCTTTGCCGATGCGGTCCTCGGGCACAATGATGAAACTCTTACCCGCGGGCAGGTCAATGCCGGCCTTCGTCGCAATCACGGAGGCAGCACGCGCGACGGTGTCGATCGTGCGATGCCCGTTGGCGTCCCACATCACGGCTTCAAGCGAACGTTTGTCGTCGGCGGTCGCGAGGTAGCCGCCTTCTTCCTGCAGTTGCGCGAGAAACGCATCGTAAATGGTCGCCTCGACCAGCAGGTTGCCGTCGCAGGAACAGCCCGAGCCATGATTCTGCGTCTTGCTGATGCGCGTATTCCTGGCCGCCTCGGCGATGTCTGCGGTCTCGTCGACGACGATGGTGGCATTGCCGGCGCCCACGCCGTAGGCCGGCTTACCCGAGCTGTACGCCGACTTCACCATCGCGGGACCACCCGTGGCAATGGTGAGATCGCAGATCGACATCAGCTCCTGGGCCAGCGGAATGCTTGGCTTGTCGAGGCACAGAATCAGATCTTCAGGCGCGCCCTGTTTGCTCAGCGCCGCGCGGATGACGCGCGCGATTTCCAGCGCGGTATTCC
>Ga0310907_10000235_pt1 | contig 11695 bp, 11 predicted proteins | sample C48D4metaG_FD_203750 | JGI IMG/M metagenome (GOLD analysis project Ga0310907, IMG submission 203750) | Lab incubated soil microbial communities from West Virginia University Organic Research Farm, Morgantown, WV, United States - C48D4 | ecosystem: Environmental > Terrestrial > Soil >...
ATGCGATCAACTTAGAATTAAAAATAAAATTGCAAATGGAGCAAAAGTTATTGGCAAAAATCCCGTCTATGTAGACAAAAGTTCGAAAATAGATGAAGGAACTGTTCTTGATGCAAGTAATGGAGGTATTTACGTGGGCCCTCAATCCGTAATTGAGCGATCATCAATCTACGGTCCAGTATATGTAGGATCTTCCTGTCAAGTTAAACCGTATTCTATCATCAACAATTCATATATTGGTAACAATTGTCGTATAGGAGGAGAAATAGATTCCTCAGTCATTCTGGATTATAGTAATAAAACTCACTTAGGATACTTAGGTCACAGTTATGTAGGTGAATGGGTAAATATTGGAGCTAATACAATTACTTCAGACCTCAAAATGACCTATGGGACAATTTCAATGAAGACAGGTAATGAAAAAAAAGATACAAAGACAATTAAGTTGGGTTCCTTTCTTGGAGATATGGCTAAAACCGCGATTGGTACAAATATATATTGTGGATTGAAAATTGGTGTATCTTCACATGTTTATGGCAATATTGTTAATGATGTTCCTTCCTACGTGATCCATGGTCAAGGTGTTGGATCAGAAAATGCGGAAATGGATTTATCTCTCGCAATAAAATTTCAAAAAAGGATGATGTCAAGAAGAAATGTAAATATGTCTTTGCCATATGAATCAATGCTATGGGTAATTTATGATATGACAGCAGATGAAAGAAGACAGTACGGAGTACGACTAAAGAGATTTACCTTATGATAGTTACATGTAATCTATGATCTGCTTCTCTTTCCAGAGTCCAATTCTTTGGTGAAGCCATGGATAGAAATTTGCATCACCATTTTCAAACTCCTTTTTCACGATTTTTACTATGTTCTTTGATACCATGCCGGGCTGACCGTAAATCTTTCTTTTTTTCTTGAGCTCAAGACCAAGCCCCTCTTTTCTGTTGAATGCTTCATCTATCAGTGTGGTGATCCAGGAGGAGTTTACTGGTGGGATAAGAATATTACCACGCGCGTCAAATATGGTTTCTGGTCTGTCGGTATTTAACCTGACTGTAAGAGATAAAACATTTGGAAAGTATAATAATTCTTCTTGCATGGAACCTGAATCTGTCATCTCAGCCCAACAATGTCCACTGTCTAAGAATTCTATCACATGAGAATACTCCTTCCACAAAGGAGTAATAATAAATTTATCTGGATATTCTTTTGCCAGATTTATTAGATTTTGCTCGAGATGATACGATCTCAAAGCTGATTTCATCGCGTTTAACATAATAAGAACCAACTTGTAATCGGTATTTTTAATCAAGTAAGATATGCTTTTTATTATCGATGAAAATCTGTGCTCTGTAAGATTCTCTCTTCTGTGTATGTCTATTCTGATCCATTCATCCGTTTCCAGTTTAGGATAGATCTCAAATAAACTAGTTTTTGGCTTATTTTTTCTCTTAATCTCAATCGCATCTACTACTGAATTCCCGACAACATGAATAAATTCTTCTGGATATCCCTCACGTACAAGATTATCTTTGTTGAGTTGTGTTGGAGCAAAGAAGAATTGTGTTCCTGCAGAACATATCCAAGTATCTATTTGTTCTGGAAATGGTTCTTCTCTTGCCAAAAACCATCTGCCCTCAAATTGTGAATCTATAAATTTTTCAACACTGGTTTTTGTCGGATCCTCGTTAACTTTCAGATATTTTATTGATTCAGGACTCATGGACCGTAGTCCTGCTTCATTCTGGGCAACTTTTTGACCCATTCCAAAGACCCATGCCAATGGCGCAATTCCTGCGACTAGTGTGTCTCCATGTACTATTGGCAGAAGTTGAGAGAAATTTCCAAAATTTTTTTTCAAATACCTACCGAATGAACCAAATTTTAAAATTAGCTCGCTTGCTTTTTCCATCAAGTCTCCTCTTATTTGAAGATTACACGCAATGTGATCTTGCAATTCAAATTCTTGTATGCCAAATCCAAGAAGATCATCAAAGTGCTGTCCTGTATCTATTACAAATGCCGGTAATTTTTGCTGTAATGCTTCTATCATCACTGGTGCTTGTTTATAAAAATCAGGTTTTGTTCCAATTACGACTGAAAGGACAGGACTATTCAAATCATGAGATAGTTTATAGCTGTCATCTAAAACATTATGAAAAATCTCAATGGGAAGAATTTTCCTCTTAAAGTAAATATTTCGTATTGGTATTTTTTCACTCAAAAAATTTCTCCTCCAATCGGGGGTTTTCTTTTGCCCTGTCGCGTAAAAGCAATAATTCCTATTATGATGATTCCAATTCCTGAAGCTAAAATTACATATGTACCAGGAACAATTCCGGGAATATACAGACTCTCAGGTATTTTCGCAATCATATTCTGGGTGAGAATAATACCAATTAGTAGAACAATGCCTGATGCACAAATGATGGTGCCAATTAACTTTGATCCATAATTTTTCACCATAACAAAGGTAATTCCTGTTAGTACTATTCCCGGTGCCGCGGATATCGACACTATTTGTATTATAACTCCCTCTGGCTGAACTACCTGACCTAGAGCTTTTGGTCCAATTAGGAAGGATATGAATGAATACATTAGAAGAACAAACATTACTATTAACCCTAAGCTGGCTAGGGATAGTGCAGTTTCAAGGTTTATCATTTTACATCGTGTTAGAGATAATATGTTTTAAATTTACTTGATTCCAATTACATCTCCAAATTCTTTTCTGGCTGCAGATCCCAAAACTTCTGCAGATTTCTCAGGGGAAACATGATTAACATAAACACCAAATCCTCTCTCCAGGCCAGACCAGTTATGAATTTGAGGATAAACTTCGATATGCCAATGAATTTGTCGACTATTTTTCTTTTCTGGTGATAAGTGAAATATTAGATTAAAAGACGGTTTCTGTAATACCCTGTCCATCCCGCCCAAAGTTGATCTCAAGATAAGTCCAAGGTCTCTAAACTCTTTCTGAGAAATCTTTGAAAAGGATGTCGTATGACGTTTCGGATAGATCCAAAATTCATAAGGATAAGTTGATGCCCAAGGAGAAATGGCGATATAGCTTTCGGTGTCTAGAATTTGTCTTGGACCTCCAGTTTCTGTAGAGATTATATTACATGCGGGACAATTGCCGTTTTCATTAAGGTATCTGTTTGATGCTTCTGCTTCGGATTCAATAATCGGTGGGATGGTAGAAAATGTCATGAGGTGAAAATGCGCATGTTCAATATCGCTTCCTGATTGGAAGCCGCTATTTACAAATATAGAAACATAGGTTACACTTTTCTTTGTGTAGAGATGACTTAGATAATTTTGCAAGACTAATAAAACATTGGACCACTTTTCGATAGATAATTTTGGCAAGTTTTCTTGATGATCTGGTGTTGCAACAACAATATAGTGATATCCGTACGCGGGTTCACTATAGAGAGGTTTGTCTCTGTAAATATTTTCGTTGACAGATGTTACAACAGGATTTGAATTTGGAAAAACTCGTACATCCCAGTTTTCAATAATGTTTTCTTCATTATCTGATAACCTTTGGAGCATTCCCTCCTTTACAACTAGTGAAAGTACAGAAGGAAGTGTCATATTTTCATTTCCAGGACAATATGGACATTGTTTGGTATCGTTTTTTACTTTATAGGAATCAGGAGGAAGAACTACAAATTTTTCAAGTATGTAATCTTTTCTAAGTTCGGCCAACTCGGTATTCCTAAAAAATCCTCCATTTACCTTTAATTAAAGGTTCTGTGACGTTCATCGTTTTTCTAACCCATCCTTGGATTTTTTCTTGCGTGTTGTCATAGTGAATAGAAAATTCAAGAAATTTGTGAAAACTAAACTGGATATACCAAGGGCAGCTTCGCAATGCGATAATTGGATCTCCGGAATTATTCAAATTACATAAAATATCCATACTTTGAATAGCCGATAATCTTGCGCGATTTTGGATCCCTCAATATTATTGAGCTTTCGGGGATACAAGAATTAATAGGAACCTGATAAACAGTGCCATAGATTACAACGAGAATAAACTCATATCTCCAGAGTAGATATTTCTCCGTATCGCTCAAAAGAAGCGGTATTCTAATCAGGGATTCCATTCTTGTCCCGGCGAACTGCATTTTTTCATCCCACTTTGGATACTCGGACCAAAGGTCTTCAGCAGGTACAGGTCTATTTCTTATATATAAAATAGTTGGCTTGTACGCTATAATTATACTAAAAACAATCATGCTTATACCAAGGAGAAAAAAGCCATGTGACCCACGACTTATCGAATCAAAATTCAAGTTACCCATAGATGCTTTATAGTAAAAAGGGCCTAGGGAATCAGAGGCAACAGAAGGTATCACAATACTGCCATAAAGAAGCACGAGTCCTAAGCACGAAATAGCGACTGGGACAATACCTTTGAATACAATTGAGAGAAACATTAGTATCAATACTAGAATTGCCACAATGTGCAAAAAGACAAAAATCTTTGAATTAAAGTCAACAAACGATATTGAAAGATAAATGTGTATAATAGCTAGTAACAACATACCAATAATTATAAATTTTAAAGATTTGTGGTCGCACCTGAACCATGATAATCCATACATCATGTATATTATTGCCACCAGAAATAGATAAATCTTGATCCATAGATCTAATCTTTCATACTAAATTGAGTAAAAAGATGCAAATTTCCATTAATGATGAATTGCTTATCAGATCAATTGCGGCAATGCCGAATAACCTAAGTATCGATAAATTTCAGCAATTATGCGAAATTAAGAGCAGAACGACAACAGAGGAATTATTGAAATATTTATTAAAATTAGGAATTGGAAATTTGTCGAGTGATTCTGTGTCATTTTCAGAAAAAGATAAACTCGATATTATTCTCCTAGTTATGGAACACGGCTGCAATCCAGAGATCCTATCAAAGAAATTACGGTGGAACGATTTTGAGTTATTTACATCGCTTTTGATAAAATCTGTAGGATATACTCTAGAAAGAAATATTGTATTCAATAACCCCAGAATCCAGATAGACGTGATTGGAATTTATCAGAAAACTGCTTTATTAATAGACTGCAAGCATTGGATGAAAATTTATGACTTTAACGTATCAAGATTTTCATTAAATCAGATAAGACGAGCTCGGATATTTTTGGCTAAAAGAAAAGACGTTGAGGCAGCTATTCCGGTTATAGTGACTCTCAATGATTGCGAATGCAAATTTTTTGAGAAGGTTCCGATAGTTTCAATTTCAAGATTCAATCATTTCCTTCAAAATTTTCCCTTTTATCTTGACAAGATACAATTAATACAAAGAGTATAATAGTATACGCTTCTCAGCCGATAAGATTCTCAAATATAGTATCAAATGTGCCTATTTTGAAATTATTTGAATCATAAACTCTCAAAAATCATACAAATCGATAGACTAATTGCTTGGTTTCTATTAGATATAAATGCTAAAATTAAATACCGGTTTTTAATTTATAATTTTGAATCATATGAGGATATATCATTCAACTATTTTGTTTTTATTTTTTATCGGAATTTGTTCTCTTCCTCTGTCTAGCCCACCTGCACTCTCAATATTAAACGGTACGGCACAGACTAACAATATTACGGGTACGGCACAGACTAACAATATTACGGGTACGGCACAGACTAACAATATTACGGGTACGGCACAGACTAACAATATTACGGGTACGGCACAGACTAACAATATTACGGGTACGGCACAGACCAACGAAATAATGGGGACGGCGCAGCCTGACAATCTTAAGGGAACACCTAAGGACGACTTTATTTTTGGTGGAGCAGGATTTGATAACATAACGGGTAATGAGGGTAATGACGAAATTGATGGAGGAGTTGGCGGTGATAGACTTATTGGAGGATCTGGAAATGATCTTATTTTTGGTGGAATAGGCAATGACAACATATCAGGAGGAGATGGTAACGATGATCTCTATGGTGGCCCTGGTGCAGATCACCTAGATGGCGGCAAGGGTGCTGACTATTTTGATTGTGGTACAAGTTCTGATACCATAACTGGCTTTAATATTTCAGAAGGCGATATTAGCAATTCTAATTGCGAAAATATGGCACCGAATAAATAATCAGTCATTTTTGTTAAAAAAATTAAAATTCAATTTGATGCAATGTGAAAAATTAATCTGAATGAATCTAACATTTAGGTACTGTTTCAAGGTAGAAACTGTGAAAGATAAAAAGTAATCTTAATATTTTATTAGTTTAGATTCACTTTGAATGACTGAAAAAATCTTGAATGCTCAACCATTTACAAATCCAATGCTCTACGTTCCAAAAGCTATGTTTTTCACAAAGGGCAAAGGAGTTCACAAGGATCATCTCACAAGTTTTGAGTTAGCACTGCGTGACGCTAAAATATCTGATCTCAACATTGTATCTGTCTCAAGCATAAAACCTCCAAAATGCAAGATAATTAGTTTACAGGAGGGGAGGAATTTTCTTGTGCCAGGACAAGTAGTATTTGTAATTATCGCCAGACAATCCACTAACGAACCCAACAGGCTTATAGCGGCTTCTGTTGGTTTAGCTAATCCAGCTGATGAGGGTCAGTACGGTTATTTATCAGAACATCACTCTACAGGTGAGACGGCCCAAAAAGCTGGTGACTACGCCGAGGATATGGCTATGGAAATGTTAGCTACTACAATGGGATTACCAAATGATCCCTCATTAGCGTGGGATGAAAGACAAGAACAATGGAGACTGTCTGGAAAAATTTACAAAACACAAAACTTTACACAATCGGCTGAAGGGCATAAGGACGGCTTATGGACCACAGTAGTAAGTGCGGCAGTTTTGCTAATTTAGACTTTAATTAATTCAACTCATTCCCGTCGTTATAATTCCGAATAATAGGTAATCCAAAAGATTTACATTGAATTGTATCACTACTATTACGTAGTAATTTATTTTGGATCCAGTCATAAGTAGCCCGACTCTTATTTATGATGATAGATGTTCGTCATGTACAATATTTGCTGAATATGCTTTCAAGTACTCCAGGGGTCAAATAAACTGCATTGGACATTATTCAAATAACGGTCAAAAACTAAGAAAGCTCATATTTCCAGCTAATTACAATGAAACTGAAATGTTCTGGCTAATCAAAGATAATAATGCCTATGGCGGGAGATCAGGTTTATTACCACTTTTAGTAATAATTATCAAGGGAATAGTTAAATCTAAAAAATCGGGCACTAAGGATTTTCCCAAAGGTTGCTCTAGTATTAAGACGTGCAATGATAACAAATTCAAGATGAAGCGGTTGATTAATTTGATGAGAAGTGGAAGAAAATTGGAAATTAAACTGACATCAATTAGGAGTTGAATTTTTCTTGCATAATAATATTAAGTAGCTGTAATTTGATATGAGAATTGTAGTTTTATATTGAGTTCACAAATTCGCTTTTATTTGCTTTTTTATTGCGTTCCTGTTTCTTGATAACTATCAAATCAGTTCAAGTTGAAAGTCATTAACTAGAGATATTTACTATTAAGAAACTTTGTACGTTTTAATCTTAAGTATACATTTTAATATAGTAGAAGAACCTTCTTTTAATTAATAGATCATTATGTTTTATAGAAAAACGTTTTACAATAAATACAAGAACTATATTCTTTTTAACAAAAATATTATTATCGCAGGAACGGCTGCGCTTATAGTAGGAATTTTCTTTACTCAATTGTTTGCTCAGCATAATGAGAATAATCTTCTAAACTCCATTTCCACTCTAGGCGTAGAGTACGCTGTATATATTCCAATATTTGGTCTGCTATTTTATATTGATAATAAAAATAGATACAGAGAACCTTCAACAGGGAGAAAGAATTATCAAAATATTAAAAGTGATTTAATAAAATTGGTTACTATTTTTTCTATATCAGAAATAATCTATTCAATTTCAAAAGTATCAATTCATTTTCAATTAATGCAGATATCTTTTGAACCTTATCAAGCGACGGTGATTGGATCCTTCATAGCATGGTTTATTTTTCTTGTGATTATAAACTTTGGCGCAAAAATAACAAACTTATTTAAATTTAATAAGAATTAAGATTTTGATCTGTTAAAATTGAGAATTAAACGAATATGCTTCTCCTCTAGATAAGATATAGACTTAATAAGCTATTTTGGATATACGAAAAATCTTCGGTCTACTTTATTCCAATGTAGAAAAGATAGGTAAATACAATTAAGACCAACTACAAGTATATGTTTTCAAATCCATTTGTTTTTACTGCACAAGATATGTGGCATGAGTATAGGAAATACGAATGCCTGATACCTTATCAGGACTGATATTATGTACTTTCATTATGTCTAAATATGTTACCTACTTGGCTAGTTTACCAAGTCTTTCTGAGAGATTTTCATTAATGCTTGTGTTACCTGTCTTACCAGGAATAATCATCTTGTTTGTTTCATTAGTAGTTGTGTTGCCTGGCTTACCAGGAATAATCATCTTGTTTGTTTCATTAGTAGTTGTGTTGCCTGGCTTACCAGGAATAATCATCTTGTTTGTTTCATTGGTAATTGGTTTTACAGGTGTCAAATTTTCGCAAGTTGTTGCATTTGCTATATTTGTTGTAAGAGTGTTGTTTGTTGTCATGTTTGCAGCTTCTATTGGAGTGAATTTGCAAACGCTTATTGGTTGATCAGTTTTTTTATCTATTATTGTTATAGTATGGTTTTTCACATCCACAATCCTACTGGTATTAGGATTGTAAGCCAAAGATGGATTCGGAGCTTGGGCGATTACCGAGTTAAGGATAAGAAATTGTATGACTAATGCAAGTATTGAGGAAAGCATAATAAAACTTGTCCAATTAAGTCGTTTCATACAATTTTACACTTTAGAGAGATATATAAATAAAATGCCGGGTCCATGAGACACAGATATCGGTAAAAAGGTCAATCGTCAACTAGACGCTAGGACTACTATATTATGCGTTATCATGATTGCTATTTGTTTTAGTGGGTTCATCTTACCTAATTCCGCCAGTATCGTTGAATCTAGTAAATAATGACCTAGATGAGACCGCAATGTGCCAATTGCTAAATCCCTGAAAATTATTGATTCATGAAAGTTTTTTTAGGAAAATTTTACTTATCTATGAATAGTCAATGTAATTAGTTGCATAAGTAGTTAGGAATATTTCATGCAGTATGTGTTAAATCTCTACTGAAACTGATACGAAGCATGCTATTCAACCAAATAAAGTAGTGCATGCTATTCACTATCTGGATATCAGCTTTTCTTTCAAATACACAGGCAAAAGTTTGAACGCGCTACGTTGGTTTGCAACACAACAGTACATTGTTTTTTCTGTTAGCATGTCACTTGTTACCAAGTTTTCGGTATAGTAATGGTTCCTTGTATTGATCTGGGTCTCCTGTAAAGTATCCTTGCGGACCACCTACACAGGGTGTTAATGGTGTAGAGCCCGTTCCTAGAAGGGCTTTCTTTACATCCTCGGGAGACATTTTTAGATCTCCGGCTTTTAACAATGCAGCAGCTCCCGCTACAGACGGTGCTGCCATACTAGTTCCGCTATCTATTGCATATCCTCCATGAAGATAGGTTGACAGGATAGCGACACCTGGGGCAGCGATAGTTACGGCCGGACCAAAGTTACTGAAGTGTGCGAATGAATCATCAGTTGCATTCTTTAGAGATGGGCCAGTTCCACCACATTTCCCGTCGCTATCTGTAATAGCGGAGACTGTTATAACATCTGGATCACTAGCAGGGGAGGTTTTGGAGGCATCTTGACCGTAGTTTCCAGCGGCAACCACATACGTTACACCTGCCTTAACAGATGCACTTATGGCGGCATTGAGAGCTGGGGAAAATGGCGTCTCGACGCTAATGTTTACAACGTCTATTTCATCTGCATGTTGAGTAATATATTCAACTGCTTTTATCATGTTAGAGATCTTACATTCACCTGCACTATCACAAGCTTTTATCGCCCATAACCTTGCTCCAGGTGCGGCACCAATGACACCTTTTCCATTATCCTTGGCTGCTGCGATACCTGCAACGTGGGTGCCGTGACCATTGTCGTCATCCCCGGTTTTCACACCTGGAATAAAGCTCACGTTCCTGTAGACGTTTAGATCTGGATGTTTTAAATCTATTCCAGTATCCAAGACAGCAATGTCAACGTCAACTCCTTTACTGAAATTAGAGTTACCTTTAATGTCCTTGGTAGTGAATGTTCTTTTTATACTATCAGGTATCGTTTCCTCCTTCAGAACTGGAGCTGGAGCTGCTATGTGTCCTGAACTTACGTCGAGTTCCCCACCTCCAGTGTAATTTGATGCAGCTTGATATTCTTCACCATAATGAACAAATCTTGGATCCTTAGTTATTGGGTTGTCTGGTTCTGCTAGTATAGCGATTGCTTTATAGTTTGTCATGTTGAATACATCCACTACTTTTACATGATATGTTTCAACCGCACCATCGGCGACAGTAAATATGTTAGTAGTCGGTACAAGATCCGGTACCAGCTCGAGAATCATTTCTCCACAAGTTGCAGCAGCTAGTAAGAAGCGTGGATCGTTGAGTACCTTCTTCTCATCACCTTCAGCTAATAGCATTGCTTTGTAATCTGGAGTATTATAGACATTTAGTACTGTAACATGATATTTCGATATCGTCTCATTAACAAGGGAAGGGAAATCAGTTGTCGGTATTAGATCTTTCTTAAGCTCTACCACAGATTGATTGCACCCTAGGGTAGCGTACGGTCTTTGAAAGATTTGTCTGTCGATGATTTGTACTGGGATTCCTGCCGCTGGTGCTGGTGCTGCTGGTGCTGCTGGTGCTGGTGGGTTAGATGGTGGTGGGTTAGATGGTGGTGGGTTAGATGGTGGTGGGTTAGATGGTGGTGGGTTAGATGGTGGTGGGTTAGATGGTGGTGTGGGACAATTTATAGTAAGTGTAACCTCAGCTGATGTGACATCAGTTTCACCTTGTTTTGACGCTGTAACTACCAGAGTAAACGTTCCTTCGCCTAAGTTTGAATCATTGGGATCTAGTGTGATAGTCCAGTCGCCATTTTGATCAGTAGTGGCAGTGCCGTCTAGTTGAGTAAGTGTTTGACCAACTTTCTTGAACAGGGTTATAGTAGTACCGGCCTCTGAAGTACCACTAATATCAAAAGTATTAACACAATCGGTTATGGTACTAGGTGCAGTTATTGTTGGCTGAACTAGAGGACAGTTTATTGAGAGTGTCACCATATTTGACTCTGCAGATTCTACATTATTTATTACAGCTTTAGCTACCAGTGTAAATGTTCCTTCACCTAGATTTTGGTCATTGGGATCCAATACAACCGACCAATCACCATTTTGATCAATGTTATTGTCACTGCCTAGCAAAGTAAGTTGATTTTGAGCGTCTTTCTTGTATAGATTTATAGATTCAGTGCCAACAGGCGAGGTACCACTAACTGCAAAATTTATTGTACAATCAGTTATGGTACTAGGAGGTTGAATAATTGTTGGAGCACAGGATATTGTAAATGTTACCTCGTTTGATAGACCTGATTCTACACCATTATTTACAGCCGTAGCAGTGAATGCGTGTTGTCCTGGACT
>Ga0310907_10000257_pt1 | contig 11406 bp, 10 predicted proteins | sample C48D4metaG_FD_203750 | JGI IMG/M metagenome (GOLD analysis project Ga0310907, IMG submission 203750) | Lab incubated soil microbial communities from West Virginia University Organic Research Farm, Morgantown, WV, United States - C48D4 | ecosystem: Environmental > Terrestrial > Soil >...
CGATGAACGATCTGCGCCGTGTGGGCAACGGCGAGCGCTTCCGCTATCTGCCGCGCGATGGCAACAGTGCGCTCGAGTGGCAGGCCTTCGGTCGCCAGGTCGCGGAGGGTCCGGCCCTCGACCAGTTCCATCGCGATGTAGCGATCGTTGTCAACGGTTCCGGTCTCGTGAATCGTGACGATGTTGGGGTGATTGAGCGCCGACGCGAGCGTGGCTTCGCGGAGCAGTCGCTCGATCGCGTCGTCGGGTCCCTTGGAATCGGCGACGAGCGCGTGTCGAATGACTTTCAACGCAATGTCGCGGCCGAGACGCGGGTCGTGCGCGCGATACACTTCTCCCATGCCGCCAGCGCCGAGCTGGCTCAGGACGCGGTACGGTCCGACACTTGCGCCTTCCGGAAGTGACATGGGTTCAAAGGATTCGTCGAGGTCCGCGGTTCAACCGGCGAGGCCGACGAGAGGCCGTGATTATATCAATTGAACTGGAGCGAACCCATCAACGGAAAATGATCCGAGCCGAACCGCGAGTCGCCGCGACGAATATCGAGTCGCCATTCGCTCGGTAACCGATAGAACACGTGGTCGAGCCGCAGGAGACCGCGGAAGGTCGGACGCCGATCCGCGACGCGAGTTTCCGGGAATTCACGGGCAGTCTCCAGATACGCCTGATCCGAGAATCCGAACCACGTATTGAAGTCCCCCGCGAGAATCGTCGGTTGCTGGTCGCGAAACAGGGAAGCGAGCCCGCGAGCCTGCCGAGCGCGACCGTACTCCGATCCAATCCAGGCCCGTCTCGCGCTTCCGAGGTTGTCGAGGTGCGCGGAGACGACGCGCACACGCCAGGGAGTACCTGTTAAGGTGTGGCCCGCGACAGTGGCCGCGATTGCGACGCGGCGCTGACGCTCGAACGGCAGCTCTATGGCCTGTAAGTCGGTGAGCGGAACACTCGAGAGGATGGCGTTGCCGCGATCCTCATTCGACGTCTGGCCGCCGTTGCGCATTGAGGGCACGTAGTAGACGCCAAGACCCAGGACACGCCCGACCTCTTCGATCTCCCGCTCGTCGCGTGCAGTGTCGCCGCCCAATCGTCCCGCGAAGGCGAAATCGGCGGCAAGCGTCGAGGGCACTTCGGTGCCAGATCGGTAAACCTCCTGCAGCAGCATCACGAGCGGCCCGTGAGTAGTCTCGATCTGCGATCGGACAAACCCGACGATATCGGCGGCGCCGACGGCCGTGTTCCAGCTGACGATCGTCATCGCGTCGGAGACATCGTTGCTGCGTGACGCGGATGGAATCACCGGTGGACCGACGCTCTTTCTCCAACGGCTGAGCGAGACGTTATCGCGATCGACGAGCGGCGCGAACCACGCGACTTCATGCTTCGCATCGGTGGCAGACAGCTCGACCGTTGGACGTGCCGCGAGAGAGGCGCCGGCGACACACGCCTGTGAGGCGCCGGTGACCAACAACAGGTAAAAAAAGGAATAGCAGCGCCGGCCCGAACGGCCGGTTCGCCAGGACTTCATCTAAAAATGTTCCGCTGGAGTGACTTCAGTATAACACGGACCAGACGAATCGCTGGCGACTTTCCTGCATGACAGCTGAAGCGTGCGCCGCACACCTCTGCTGTGTCCGCCTCGCCTGAAGATCCTCCTCCTGGATTTCTTCGCGGGCGCGACGTCAGCCTGCGTGCTTTTACTCACGATTGCCTGCGGTAGTTCGGCGACTACCAGTGTCGCCGCGCCATCGAGCACGACGACAGCTCGATGCCAGCCAAACGTCTCCTCTTCGACAGGGTCCTTTGGTTCGACTGGCGGCACGGGAACCGTCTCGATAACGGTGGAACGCGATTGCACCTGGAATGTGACGACACAGTCGCCGTGGATTGGGTTCACGTCGTCTGCGAACGGACAGGGGGACGGATCAGTCGGGTATCGCGTCTCCGCCAACGCGGAACCGGTCACGCGGACGGCCACCATCGATGTTGCCGATCGACATCTCTCCATCGCGCAGGAAGCGGCTCCCTGTCGCTACGAGGTGGCGTCGAGCAGCGCTGCCGTCCACCAGCTGGGAGGAGAACTGACGGTCACGGTTCACACCAATTCCGCGTGTGCGTGGTCTGCGAGCAGTGCAGTGGCATGGGCCTCCGTCACGCCGGCGTCCGGCCGCGGCGATGCGGCGGTGCGTGTGATCGTGACGGCGAATTCAGGAGCTGCGCGACCCGTGTCCGTGACCGTCGCCGGAACCGCCGTGAATGCGACTCAGGCGGCGGGCACGCCGTCACCAACACCGGCACCAACCCCAGCGCCTGGACCCGCACCCGCGCCGACACCGAGTCCGACGCCGGCGCCAACCCCGACTCCCACACCGGTTCCCGTGCGCGATATCCAACTGTCGGGAAAAGCGAATCAAGTCGTGGGCGCGTGTCCGGTTATCGCATTCGTCATCAAAGAGCGACTTATCTACACGACTCCGCTCACGGTGTTCGAGCGAACGTCATGCGATCGCATCGACAAGGGCACGGACCTCGAGATCAAAGGCATGGAGATGTCGGACGGTCGAATCCGCGCCGACGAGGTCAAACGAAAATGATCCGATCTCTCACAATTCGAACCGTCAAATTCGCAGCGCTCATTCTCGCGGGCGTGCTGACAGCCTGTGGGCCGGTTGCGGCGCAGGGCACTGTCAACGACGTCATTGGCTTCCTCGTCACGAACCAGGCCGTGCCGACCGGCGATTTTCAAAAAGATCGCGCGGCGGCTGAGGCCGCCCGCGACGCGATTGCCAAGTCGCTTCTGCTCGATCTCACGTCTGTGCCTCTGGCGACTGCATCGAGTGGCTTCTTGTATCGCCTGAACCCCGAGCTCGGCACCGTCGAGCGGGCAACGGAGAGCTTTGGCGGATTCTTCGTCGAGCGCGCGCTCACACCGGGAAACGGTCACGCCTCGTTTGGTGTGTCGACCTCCACCGCGTCTTTCGATCACTTCGACGGTCGAAGTCTGCGTGACGGCGCGCTCGTCACCATCGCGAATCAATTTCGCGACGAAGCGGCGCCGTTCGACACCGAGTCGCTGATCCTGCACCTCCGCAGCAGCATGATGACGGTCTTTGGCAGCGTCGGAATTGGCAACCGCGTCGAGGTCGGCGCGGCCGTGCCATTCGTGCAGCTGACGCTCGACGGTCAACGCATCAACAACTACCGAGGGTCAACGCTGATTCAGGCGTCCGGTAATGCGACCGCGAGCGGAATAGCGGACATGGCGCTGCGCGGGAAAGTCAATCTGGTGGCGGTACGCGCGGGAGGCGTGGCGGTCGCCGGCGAGGTTCGACTGCCTACAGGCGATGCCACGAACCTGCTCGGTGCCGGGAAGTCGTCGCTTCGCCTCATGGGGATCGGTTCGCTGGAGCGCGGGGCCGTTGCGCTTCATGGCAACGCGGCCCTCGTCAGGGGAGGAATCTCCTCCGAGTACGACTTCAGCGGCGCACTCTCAATCGCTGTCGATCCAAGAGTGACAATCTCAGGCGAGACGCTGATCCGGAAGGTGACCGAGTTGCACAGCCTCGAGCTCGTGTCGGCGCCACACCCGGCGTTGCTTGGCGTCGATACGTTCCGACTCGCTCCGTCGCTCGGTGCCGAAACGCTCGCCTCAATTGTGACCGGGGTAAAGTGGAACGTAACCCACACACTCGTGATCGGTGGGCACCTGAACTTTCCATTGTCTCGCGGCGGACTGACGGCGCCGCTGACGCCGACCGTTGCGCTCGAGTATGCGTTCTGAGGCTTAGGGCTTTAGGGCCTGAGCCTCGAGCCCTATCGTGCCTGCACGTGGACGATCCGCCAGGCACCGTTCGACTCTCTCAAATCGAACGTCCAGCTGCGGCTGGCGCTGCGCTCCCCGCCACCAACCTTCGGCGTCCACGAAGCGTTGCCTGAACAACTGGCGCGGGCGCTGGCTCCACTGACATCGACGTTGCAGTTTTGCAGCGCCACGCGTTGCGAGGTGAGGTTGTCGAATGCGCGAGCCAGTGCCCGCTGATCGAGCGAGGGCCAGATCGAACGAACCGCATCGACATCGAGCCGGTTGTAGGCCGATTCATAACGGTTGAGTGCGGCGCGCACCGCAACACGGTCGTCGCGTGCAGGGGATAGTGACGCGGGCACCGCGGCGGGCGGCGTCGCAGATGGCGACAGTGCAGGTGCCGTCGTGTCAGACGGTGTCGGTGTCGCATCGGCCGCTGCGCTCGTCGCTGCCGCAGATGTCGTCGCATTTATCGAACGCGATGGTTCTGCCGCCGGCCCCACAACCGACGGAATAAAGTTGGGCGGCGGCGCCGGTGTAGACGGCATCGGCAGGGACACGGCCGGCTTCGATTCGACAGGTGGCGATGCAGGTGCCGGTAGTGCCTCACGTTGCGTACGGGAAGTCAGGTCCGACGCATTCGCTGTAAGCAGAGTTCTGGCCGCATCGACTTTCGGCTCATTTCGCGGCGTCATGCCGGCCGTCGCGATTGCGGTCGGTTCGTTCGACGGTGGTGATTGCGGGGACGTCGCCGGCGTTTCAATGACATGGTCCGGATGCACCAGCGTGGTCTGCACAATCGTATCGGCCGAGGATGCTGGCGCGTCGCTCGCCGGCGCGGCTGCGAGATTCACATCTGTGGCAGCAGCGTTCCCAGGTGTGGGATTGGCCAGCCCCGTACTCGTGTCCATGTCCGGGTGCGCTTTAGGAACGAGCAGCGCAATCTGATCTCTGTGAACCCACCCCTGCCAGCTCGCCGCACCGAAAACCACGAGACCCGCGAAAATCGCGGCACTCGTCCACACATACCCGTGGGCGGACGCCGCCACCGCCGAAGGCGCCGGCTGCGTTAACGCGTCCAGTCTTGCTGAGAGTTCCTCGAGTCGAGGATGGAGAGGCGCAAGCTGCCGCGCTTCTTCCAGCGCCGCACCCGCCTCAGCAATCGAACCATCGGCTAGCGCCGCGGCGGCGCGCTGCAAGCAGCGGTCAGCCTTTCGAGCGCGCATCCGGATTTCAAAGCTCTGCCATTGCGGCGTCGCAAGATGCGCGACAGGTGCGTCGCCGGTTGGCACTCCCGTATCAGGCACGATCTCTTTTCATGCAAGAGATGTGCTTCTGACGAGGTTTACGCTGGCGGTGCAGCAACGGGCAGATTATTGAAGAGGCGTTCAGTTTCCTGGTTCAGCAATACCCAAAGGCCGTAAGCGCCCACCACGGTGCCGATAGGAATATTGATCAGGCTGATCGCGGAGAGCACGATTCCCACAACCCGCGCCCACGGCTTGTAGTTGAGAAGGCCGTAACCGGTGATCAGGCTGGGCAGTGAGAATAGCGTGAAAAATGCTGCGAGGGCCGTGCCGGCGAATCCGAGAACTGGAATCGCAATCGCCGCATCCTGTGGCTCGGCGGTCGCTCCCACGATTCCGGCAACTCCACCCAGGGTGAGGAAGAGAAATAGCGCGGCGAGAAGCATGCAGCCACCGACCGCCAGGTAAACGACGCCAAGCACCTTCACGTGCGTCTGCATGTTGTTTCACTCGTCGTCTTTGGGCTCGTCGTCGTGCGGCGCGCTCTTGGCGATATCGTCGATGCCGAGATCGTCGTCAGCTTCGTTGCGCCAGTCCTCGTCGTTCTCATAGAGGCGACTCACGGGACGCTCTTTAATCGGACCTCGGGGACCGCGATCCGAATCCTTCCGCATCTGCTTGCGCTTGTTTTTCGGCGGCGCGTCGGGTCCGAAATTGCGATTGCGCGGTCCGCCGCCAGGGGCGCCCCCGCCTTCGGGACGCGGCGCCCATCCGCTCGGTCGCGGTGCGAATCCGCCACCACCGGGGGCGCCACCGGCAGGACGAGGCCCGCCATATCCTCCAGGGCGAGGGGCGCCGGGGCCCCGTTCTTCGCGCGGACGTGCCTCACTGACCGCGAGAGGACGTCCTTTGAATGGCTGTTGATCGAACCGGCTGATGGCGGCTTCGGCTACCGCGCGATCGGCATAATCCACGAAGGCGAAGCCGCGAGGCCGCCCTGTTTCACGGTCGACTGGGAGAACAATCTGGGTGGGTTCACCGACACCGGATAGATGCTCGCGTAACTCTGCCTCGGATGCCGCGTACGGCAGGTTGCCTATAAACAGACGAACTGGCACAGCCCCCTCTTGGTTCCGTGCCGCGTAGAGACGGACAGGACTACCCCGTGATCCCCACCGGCAAAGCCCAAACAAAATAGCACAAATGGTTGCCGTCGAGGTTGAGGGATTCCTCGGCCCTGCTGTACCATGGACTGTTCGGGATTTCTAAAAAGAGACAGCAGGCAGAACGCTCTCGGGCGGGGCCCGGCAGGCCGGGGACTACGGCGGACCCCCAATTTCCGAGCGCTCAGCCATTGAGAAAATGGATACTACCGGCAAGACTCAGCCGCGCGGCCAGATCATCATTCGTGGCGCGCGTACCCATAACCTGAAAAACGTCGATCTTACGCTGCCGCCGCGCTCACTGGTCGTGATGACCGGAGTCAGCGGATCGGGAAAGTCGTCGCTCGCGTTCGATACGATTTACGCCGAAGGGCAGCGTCGCTACGTCGAGTCGCTTTCGGCCTACGCACGGCAGTTCCTCGAACGGATGGAAAAGCCGGACGTCGATGCGATTGAAGGCATTTGTCCCGCGATTGCGATTCGGCAAAAAAACAGCATCAGGAACCCGCGATCGACCGTCGGCACCACAACCGAGATTCATGATTACCTGCGGCTGCTCTATGCGCGCGTCGGACGGACCTACTGCCGCAATTGCGGACGCGAGGTCATTCGCGAGACCGCGGAAGTCGTCGCTCGGCGGTTCACGGAATTGCCGGAAGGTACACGGCTGCTGATCGGGTTCGACATGCCGGTCGTGACCGCTCCCGCGATCAGTCCTCCCCCCGAACCGGAAGACGAGGATGCGACGGCCGCAGAGCAGGGCAGCGACGATTTGCCGCAGCCCGATCTTCCGGGCCTGGTCGATCCCGTCGCGGAGACTATTGCGGCGCTCCGACGGAAGGGTTTCGGCCGGCTGTACCTCGACCGACGCGCGATCTCACTCGAGGACGTCGAGCCATCGTCGCTCAAGGACCGGACCACGCTGCAGGTGATCGTCGATCGCGTCAAGGTCGAAGGGGACCTGCGCGCGCGTTTGACTGACTCGATCGAGACCGCCTATACGGAAGGTGGCGGTGCAGCGTTCGCGATCCAGATTCCCGCCGGAGAGCCTGAGGCAGCGGCGGTCACGGTTCGTTTCAGCGAACGATTCGAGTGCCGTGAGTGTGGCATCCCGTACGAGTTGCCGCAGCCCCGCCTCTTTTCCTTCAACAACCCGTTCGGCGCCTGCCCGCTCTGCCACGGCTTCGGCAACATCATCGAACTCGACATGGATCTGGTGGTTCCCGATCCCTCGAAGTCGATTGCGCAGAATGCGATCGAGCCGTGGAGCAAACCGCACTATCGCGCGCAGCTTGCCGAACTGAAACGCGCCGCCAAGACCCGCGGGTTGCGACTCGATTTGCCATGGTCAGAGTTGAGCGACGACGAGAAGCGGTTCGTGATCGAGGGCGACGGCGCCAGCTATGAAGGCGTGAAAGGGTTTTTCCGTTGGCTCGAGCGGAAAAAGTACAAGGTTCACGTTCGCGTCTTTCTCAGCCGCTACCGCGGATACTTGACCTGCCCGGACTGTGCCGGTGCACGCCTGCGCCGTGAAGCACGCGACGTCCGGGTTGGCGGCCGCACGATCGATGTGATCTGCGGCCTGACGGTTCATGAAGCGGACGCGTTCTTTGCCGGATTGTCGCTCTCGGAAAAAGAGGCGGCGATCGCGGACAAGGTCCTTCGTGAGATCAGGAAGCGGTTGGGCTTTCTTCGCGATGTCGGTCTCGATTATCTGACGCTCGATCGATTGTCGTCGACGCTCTCGGGTGGTGAGTCGCAGCGCATCAATCTGGCGACCTCGCTCGGGTCCGCCTTGGTCGATACGCTCTACGTCCTCGACGAGCCGTCCATCGGCCTGCATTCGCGCGACAACGAACGGCTGATTGCGATCCTCCGGCAGCTCCGCGATCAGGGGAACACGGTGCTGGTGGTTGAACACGACGCCGACATGATCCGTGTCGCCGACACCGTCGTCGACATGGGACTCGGTGCGGGTGAACAGGGCGGCCGCGTCATCTTCAGCGGGACGCTCCAGTCGCTGCTCACCGAGCCGCGCTCGCTCACGGCGAAGTATCTCCGCGACGAGCTCGCGATCCCGGTGCCGGCGGCCCGGCGCAAGCCGACCAATCAGAAACTGCGGATTCTGGGTGCGTCCGAACACAATCTCAAGGAGATTGAGGTCGAGATCCCCCTCGGCGTGCTCACGTGCGTCACCGGCGTGAGCGGCTCCGGCAAGAGCACACTCGTCCATGACGTCATTTACGCGGCGCTGAAGAAGGCGAAAGGCGACTGGGACCGCCGCGTCGGCGTGCATCGGAAGCTTGAAGGGGCCGAGTTTGTCACCGACGTGGTGCTCGTCGATCAGGCGCCCATCGGACGAACCCCGCGCTCCAATCCGGTGACCTACCTGAAAGCGTTCGATCCGATTCGGGAACTGTTCGCCGCCACCAAGGATGCGCGATCACGGGGTCTGACCGCGAGTCACTTCTCCTTCAACGTGCCGGGCGGCCGCTGCGAGGCGTGCGAAGGGGAGGGTGAAGTCAAGGTTGAAATGCAGTTCCTCGCCGACGTCTTCGTGCCGTGCGAACAGTGCGAGGGCAAGCGCTTCAAGCCGCAGGTGCTCGAGGTCAAGTACCGCGGGCGCAGTGTCGACCAGGTGCTCGACATGACCGTTCGCGAGGCGCTGACCTTTTTCAGCAGCTCGCCGAAGGTGCTGCGTCGGTTGCAGGTGCTGGATGAAATCGGCCTCGGTTATCTCCGCCTCGGACAGCCTGCGACGACGCTGTCGGGCGGCGAGGCGCAGCGGATCAAGATTGCTGCTCACCTCTCGTCGCACACCGGCGATCGCGTGCTGTATATCCTCGACGAACCGACGACCGGGCTTCACTTCGACGACATCGCCAAGCTGCTGGCGGCGTTTCGCAAGCTGCTTCAAGCGGGCCACAGTCTGCTCGTCATCGAGCACAACCTCGATGTGATCAAGACCGCCGACTGGATCATCGACCTTGGACCCGAAGGGGGAGAGGAAGGAGGCCGTCTGGTTGCTGCTGGGACACCCGAGCAGATCATCAAGATCGAGGGATCGCACACGGGTCGATACTTGCGTGATGTCCTCGCCGTAGGTCGTGTCAACGCATACGGTACGGCGAGAAACTAGCATGGTCCTTTCCTCTTTTCGCTCGGCGGTGGACCGCATCGTCGGCACGACTGTGGTCCTGTGCGTGGCGGCGACGTCGCTGGCGCAACAGGTGCGGTTCGACGACGTGATTCGGAACCTGCGCAATCCAGATCCGAAGGTGCGGCTGGCGTCGGTGCAGCTGCTGCGGGAGTCGAAATACCCCGAAGCCATCGGACCGCTTGCGCCGCTGGTGAACGATCCAGTCGATCAGATTCAGCTCGAAGCGATTGCTACCGAGTTGTCGTTTTTCCTGACGCAGGACGTGCCCTCGAAGAAGCGGCTGGGATACGTCGTCGAAGTGCGAAATCCTGCCCATGCGCAGGCGGCCTTCGACATGGGAACGCTGGCACTCGAGTCTCGCCTGGCGCCGCCTGACCTGGTCGATGCGCTTCTGAAGGCGATCGACGACGACAACGCGAAGGTGCGAAGCGAAGCGATCTACACGGTCGGGACGGTCGCTCGCTCGCCGTTGAGCGAGAGCCAGGCCGCCGTGCTGATCAAGTCGCTGGATCACTACGACCCGGCGATCCGTGCCGCGGCGGCGCGTGTCACCGGCCGGCTCAGCGTATCGAGTGCCGCCGATGCGCTGATCCACGCAATCAACGACTCGCAAGCACCGGTGCGCTATGCGGCTATGCGATCACTGGGTCTGCTCGGCGAGCGTCGCGCGATTCAGGCGCTCACCGAACAGTTGAACTTCTACGGCAAGGGCGAAGGCGCATGGTCGGCCCTGGATGCGCTCGCGCACATCGCCGATCCTTCGAGCGTACCGCTCTTCAAGGTGCGGCTCACCGACAAGGATCCGTTTCTTCGGCGCGCGGCGGCGGAAGGACTTGGGCGCGCTCAAGACAACTCGGAGCAGTCGGCGCTTCAGGTCGCAGCTGGCAACGACTCATCAGAGATGGTGCGGGCGGCAATGGCCTTCGCGCTCCAGAAACTCGGACGCAACTACATTCCCCGCCTGGTCGAATCGCTGGATTCGGAGAAGATGGCGTCTCAGATCGCGGACTACCTGCTCGAACTCGGTCCTTCAATTGCGCCGACGCTCGTGTCCCACCTGCAGGACCCGAGTCCGGCAATCCGCGGCAACGTCGCAACGGTGCTCGGTGCACTGGGTGACGCGACGACGGTCACAGCGCTGCAGCCGTTGACCGGGGACAAGGATCGCACGGTCGCGCAATCGGCCACGCGCGCCATCGACCGGATCAAATATCGCGCCCAACTCCCCAGGTCCCCTTCGTCTCTCTGAGCATGCCGGTACTCTCGCGTGAGTTCTATGAGCGTCCGACGCTCGATGTCGCCCGCGCGCTGATCGGGAAAGTGCTCGTCCACGAAACAGCAGCCGGTCTTGCCTCCGGCGTCATTGTCGAAGCCGAGGCATATATCGGCGAATCCGATCCGGCGTGTCATGCGGCTCCTGGTCCGACAGCACGGAACGCACCGCTTTACGGTCCGCCAGGCATGGCCTACGTCTACCTCAATTACGGGGTTCACTACTTAGTGAACGCCGTCACTGAATCGGAAGGCTCGCCTGCGGCGGTCCTGATCCGCGCGCTCGAGCCACTGGAAGGCGAAGCGCTCATGCGTCGGCGCCGCGCGCGTGGCACCGGCCGCACAGCGCGCGATTTCACCGCCGCAGAGTTGTGCCGCGGGCCAGGCAACCTGACCCGCGCGCTCGGGATCACACTCCGCCACAACTTGAGCGATCTCACCGCCAGTGCTCTACGAATCGAAGATCGGGGGCTTGGTGTGCGTGATGTGGCGTGGACGCCGCGGATTGGGATCAACGTCGGTGTTGAGTCTGAGTGGCGATGCGTCGCTGTCGGTAGCGACGCATTGTCGGGAATGAAGCGCTATATCCGGTAGTCAACTGAGCCTCGCAGGGCCACGGACGAACACGGACTTACCCGGAAGGGATCGGCCACGGACGAACACGGATTTCCACGGAAGGATCGGCCACGGACGAACACGGATTTCCACGGAAGGGATCGGCCACGGACGAACACCACGGATTTACACGGAAAGGCTCAGCCACGG
>Ga0310907_10000259_pt1 | contig 11367 bp, 10 predicted proteins | sample C48D4metaG_FD_203750 | JGI IMG/M metagenome (GOLD analysis project Ga0310907, IMG submission 203750) | Lab incubated soil microbial communities from West Virginia University Organic Research Farm, Morgantown, WV, United States - C48D4 | ecosystem: Environmental > Terrestrial > Soil >...
CAAATATTTGTACCACAACGTACTTCTGTGATGCCCGCTTTCGGGGGCAAAGCTGACGTGGCTTCCGCGTCACAAAATGTCCGCTAATGACCCAGAGCGGATATTGCGACAATTCGGCGTCTATCTGCCTCCGGTTGGGGCGACTTACGATGATGTCCTCTTAAGTGACTTGGGGTAGGACACGAAAATGCAATTTGCAAAATCTGCTCGCGTTGCCCTCGTCGTAGTGCTGGGGCTTGGCTTTATTGGTACGACTCTCAGACCCGCCGCTGCAGAAGAGCCCTACAAGGCTCAGATCGATGCCTTGCGCAAAGCGATGGAGAAATACAAAGACTACAAGGTCGCGGTGCGCGACCTCTATTTATCGACTGTGGGCTGCGTCCATTACTCCGGCGAGAAAATGGCCGGTCACATGCACTACCCCAGGGGCGCCATGGGCGTGCACTTCGTCAATCTAACGATCCGGGGCACGCCCGACCCGATGAAGCCAAACGTCCTGCTCTACGAACCCGTGGGCAAGGAGCTGCGGTTGGTGGGGGTTGAGTGGCTTGTGCCTTTGACGGCAAAAACCAAGAGACGGCCGTCTCTTTTTGGCAAGCCCTTCGATGGCCCGATGGAAGGGCACGAACCACTCATTCCCAAACAGTACGTGCACTACGACCTGCACGCTTGGTTGTTCAAGGATAATCCGCTCGGCATGTTCGTGCCCACGAATCCGAACGTAAGCTGCGAGGGCTACGACTTTTCTCTGCTGGAAATGGCGACCAAGGTGATGCCGGGCCCATGAACTTCATCAATGTCCGCTTCTCTAATCGGCCGGTTTGGGTCAAGCGCTTTCAGGCGATCCACCAGTACAGTGTCGATGTCCTCACGGGCTCGCGCTTCTCTTCGGAATCGGCACCAAGGCCCTTCCATCATGGGGTTCGAGAACGAGATGGAACAATCTATTGGGCGGCCTTGCCGTCAGATGAACGGCAGGTCCAGCGGACATTGCGATCTCACCTCATCCATCGTCCCGTGAGGGACATCATGCCACCGCGAGGTGGAACTCGTGTTTCTCCTATCCGGTTTGATTATGTACAGCGCTCACGCTGCAACAGCGTTCTTGCTCCAGCGGAATTCGGCGCCATCAACCCAGATGCGGTGCATGATGACGGCCAAGCGACGCGCCAGCGCGACGATTGCCTTTTTCATGCCCCGGCGCCTGGCGATCTGCATCGCCCAGGCCTTGAGCCAGGACCATTTGGCTGAGCGTACCAGCATGCTCTGGGCCGCTTCGTAGAGCATCACTCGCATCATCTCGTCCCCGCATTTTGATATTGCGCCGGTTCGATTGATCTCGCCCGATTGATACCTGGACGGGGTCAGGCCCAATACCGCCCCGACTGTTTTGGAGTTTCGAAAGCGCGCGGGTACATCGACGGTGGCGCGGAATGTCAGCGCCACCACAGGACCAACACCCGGGGTCGTCATTAGGCGCCGGCACACCTCATCGTCCTGCACGATGGCCAGCACGCGGCGGTGCAGAATGCCGAGTTGCTCGCGCAGCACCCGTCGGACAACAAGCAGCGGTTCAACGAGGACGGCCAAGTCAGGCAAGTTCTCGATCAACTCCTTGATCCGCGCCTCGAACTTCAGCTTGCCAACGATCCCGACCTTGAGGCCGAAGTTACGCAAGGTTCCGCGCAGGTCGTTCTCGACGGCGATGGCCTTCGACTGCAGCAGTTTGCGGTGGGTCAGCAGCATGCGCAGCTTCTGGCTGCGTAACGTCTTCACATGCACCGGGCGATAAAGCCCAGCCCGCATCATCTGCGCGATACCGCGCGCGTCATTGCGATCGGTCTTGTTGATCTGCGCCTTGAGAACGGCCCGCATATGCCGCGTCTCGACACAGATTACTGATAAGCCCGCTTCCGCGAGTGCACTGAATAGCCACTGCGACAGTGGCCCGGCTTCCAGTCCAATGCGCTTGAAGCGGTAAGTACTGCTCTTCAGTACCGCCAACAGCGCTTCGGGTTCGCTCGCCACCTTGACTTCGCGAACGATCCTGCCCGTGTCATCCACAATGCAGATGCTCGTTTCCTTGACTGAGACGTCCAGTCCGGCAAAATGCTCCATGCTGCGCTTCTCCTTCTGATGCTTGAGGCCGTACACACGGACCTCGTTTCACCATCAGCCTGAAGCGCAGCACCCAAAATCTTCAGCTATCCACAAAGATCGCCCGGCCGATTACCCCATCTATTGGCCCAAAGCAGACATCCCTAGTTGCATCGCACATGTCCGCTTTCGGGGGTAAAGCGGACAAACACCGTTGGCCCGAAATAGTAAGTGGTCACGGCTTCACGATATCTAAGGCTATTTTGATTTCCCGATTGATCTCCATCTGCAATCCGGGGTCGGCCAATGCTCGCTGCAAAACGGCAAGGCCGATGCGCTTTTGTTCGGGTGGTTTCGCGCTTCTCACGCCGTAGAAGGCTTTGAACATATTTTTGGCGAGCTTCTGCTTACTCAAAGGCAACTTCGACGCTGCCCGGTAGGTCATGGCGAGCCAAAACCCTTCGTAGACTTGTCCGTGGACTGGCAGTCCGCCAGTGATGCGTCCGAAATCATGACAGGCAATGAATAGGATGCCGTCAACCTCGTCCTCTGGAAATTCGACGATTGCAGTCGGGTCCTTATTTGCATGCTTGAAAAAGTTTGCAAACACATGGGCCTTATCTATTTGCTCCTTGAGCGTTTCGCCTTTCCATTTCGCCATTTGATGCAAGAGCGTTTCGATGCCCTGCTTGATGCCTAGCGTCGTCAGAATTTCCCGCGCTGCGCTCGCCAGTGTGTAGACCGAAGCAGGATGGCCGTTTTCAAAAAACAGTTTCACCGCCGCAACGATATGGGCCTCCGCAACATCGATTTTGTTCAGCCGCAGGATGGTGGATTTTTTAGGTGGCTTGCGTCGCGCCATGAATTCAATCAGTCCCCGAGGGCCGTTTTAACGGTGCACTAGGAATAATATCTCACCGAAAAAAGTGTCTCACCTTACGGTGTCTCACCTAGTCTTAAGTGCTGAAATTCAAAGGCAAAAATTTTGGGTGGCGCTCCCTAGGGGACTCGAACCCCTGTTTTCGCCGTGAGAGGGCGACGTCCTGGGCCGCTAGACGAAGGGAGCCTCAGACCCACGAAATAGCCCTGATCTGCCTGCGCTGCAAGCTTGCTGCCAAGGTTCTTGCGGGGATCCTCGCGTCATTCCACGCTATGCGATCCGCAGGGAGCAGACGCATGATCGATAAGATCGCTGGCTTGGTGAACGGCGACGCCACGCTCGTCCATCGTGGCCGCTTCGTGGACATCACCTTCATGATTGCCATAGATGACGCCCACACATTGCTGCGTGTGCAGGAAGGCCGCGTGACTAACGTGGTGCAGGGTCCGTTCATCACGCCCAATTACAGTTTTTGCCTGCGCGCCTCGCGTGACGTCTGGCAGAAATTCTGGCAGCCGTTGCCGCCTCGCGGCTACACCGATATTTTCGCGCTGGTGAAGCAGAAACTCATGCAGGTCGAAGGCGACCTGCATCCATTCATGGCCAATCTGCTCTATTTCAAGGATGTCATCGCTGCCCCGCGACGGGAGGGCAAACGATGAGCCCGCGGTACGAAGCAATTGCCGGCCGCTACCTGCGCTGCGACCTGCTGGGAGAACCGCATCGCCTGTATATTGAGGAAGCCGGACAGGGCATTCCTCTGCTTTGCATGCACACGGCAGGTGCCGACACCCGCCAGTATCGCGGCTTGCTGAACGACAGCCGCATCACGAAAGACTTCCGTGTGATCGCCTTTGACATGCCCTGGCATGGCAAGACCTCGCCGCCGCCCGGCTGGCAGGACCGCGAATATCAACTGACTGCGCCTGACTATGTGCGTCTGATCCTTGACGTCATTAACGCACTCGAGCTTGAGAGACCCATTGTCATGGGCTGCTCGATTGGCGGCCGCATTGTGCTGCATCTCGCGCATCAGCATCCGGACCGGTTTCGCGCATTGATAGGATTGGAGTCGGCGCCCTACGCAGAGGCTTACTATGATCTGTCCTGGCTCAACCGGCCCGACGTGCACGGCGGAATGGTTTGCGCCGGCGTGGTCTCCGGACTGATCGCGCCAACGGTGGCCGCAACTGAGCGCTGGGAAACACTATGGCACTACATGCAGAGTGGCCCAGGCGTGTTCAAAGGCGACCTCTATTTCTACACAACTCCCGATGGCGACATCCGCGATAAGCTTGATCAGATCGACGTCAAACTCTGCCCGCTGTTCCTGCTGACAGGCGAATATGACTATTCCTGCACAGCCGAGGCAACGCTCGACATCGCCAAACGCACGGGCGCGCCCGCCACAATCATGAAAGGACTGGGCCATTTCCCAATGAGCGAGGATACTGAAAAATTTGTCTCGTACCTGCTCCCCGTCTTGGAGAAAATCCGTGCGCTATAATCTGCAACTCACTGTGCCAGCCGAACGCGTCCGACTGGCTTAAGGGTGTTCAAATCGAAACTGAGCAGCTCGATTGCGCCGTCGACCTCGACGGTAAGAACTACACGCCCCTCCCCGATCGCGCTCGATAGCACCTTGGTTCCGGCGGGCAATGTGGCAGAAACGGATTGCAAAACCTGCACCCTTTCCTCGCCCTTGAAAACACGGTAGCCGATGACCGCGATGACGGCGGCAACGGCGATGAAGGTGGTCATGGTTGCAATCATCATGAGCCGGCGCACTTTGGCGACAACGCGTGCAGCCTCCGGATCGAGAGGCTTTTCAGTTTCGCCGGACATTGCTTGAGCCATGAGAGATAATACTTCCGAAACTGTCACAATCAGCGCCGACGAAGCGGGCTTGAGGGTCGATCGCGTGCTTGCCGCGCATCTTGCGCATCTGTCGCGCTCGCGGCTGAAGGCGCTGATCCTCGCCGGACAGGTCACGATCGCCGGACGCACGATCCGCGATCCGGCAGCCACCGTCAAATCGGGAGATTTGGTGAAGGTTACGCTGCCGCCGCCGGAGCCCGCGGCGCCGCAGGGCGAAGACATCCCCCTCAATATCGTTTACGAGGACGACGCGATCATCGTGATCGACAAACCGAAAGATCTGGTCGTCCACCCCGCCGCCGGCCACGCGAGCGGTACGCTGGTCAATGCTTTGATTGCGCATTGCGGCGATAGCCTGTCGGGCATTGGCGGGGTCAAGCGGCCAGGAATTGTTCACCGCCTGGACAAGGACACGACTGGCCTCATGGTTGTAGCGAAGACCGACAAGGCGCACCGCGCACTGGCGGAGCAATTTGCCCAAAAAGGCGAAGGCCCGCTCCGGCGCGGCTATCTCGCAATCGTCTGGGGCGCACCCGGAAAGCCGAAAGGCACCATCGACGCTCCACTCGGCCGCCACCCTCAATCGCGCGACCAGCAGGCGGTCCGCGGCAACGGGCGTGCGGCCATCACCCATTGGCAAGTGCTCGAACGTTTCACCTCGCCCGGCGCCAGGACCCCGGTCGCCAGCCTGCTCGCCTGCACCCTGGAGACCGGACGCACCCATCAGATCCGCGTGCATCTGGCGCATCTGGGGCATCCAATCCTGGGGGACGCCACCTACGGCACCGGATTCAGGACCAAGGCGAGCCTGCTCGCCCCACAGGCCCGCGACGCCCTGGCAGCCCTTGGCAGACAAGCTTTGCATGCCTATCTACTGGCCATCGAACACCCCGAAACCGGCAAAATCCTGGAGTTCCAATCGGAACTGCCGGGCGATTTGCGTCGTTTACGAGACGCCCTGCACACGGAAAACCCGTGAAGCAAGGCATCGAGCTGCGCAATTAGACCAGCCGCATCAAAGGCTTGGTAGTTCATTGCGACGCAGTCTGGCGTCACGGTGACGTGACGGGCGCAAGCCTATCTTTCGCCCGGTCGAGCCGGTATGCTGCAGTTGCGATCGAGGGATTTCGCGGTCGCAACATCAAATGTGCGCCGTCGGCTCGGGGAGCGGCGGCGACAACCCGCCTGCCGATAAAACGGGGGCTTGTAAGGAGGGCGCTATCATGGCCCGCACCGCCGCATTGCCGGCACTCAAGGCCGAATCCGGCCTTTCACACTATCTCGATGAAATTCGTCGGTTCCCTATGCTGGAACCGCAGGAAGAATACATCCTGGCGCGCAGCTGGCGTGAGCACGGCGATCGCGAAGCCGCGCACAAGCTCGTCACCAGCCATCTTCGCCTCGTCGCCAAGCTCGCCATGGGCTATCGCGGCTATGGCCTGCCGATTTCCGAGGTGATCTCGGAAGGCAATGTCGGCCTGATGCAGGCGGTCAAGCGCTTCGAGCCTGAGAAGGGCTTCCGCCTCGCCACCTATGCGATGTGGTGGATCAAGGCGGCGATCCAGGAATACATCCTGCGCTCGTGGTCGCTGGTCAAAATGGGCACGACCGCAAACCAGAAGAAGCTCTTCTTCAACCTGCGCAAAGCAAAGAGCAAGATTTCGGCGCTCGAGGAAGGCGATATGCGGCCTGACCAGGTCCAGCTCATCGCAAAGCGGCTCGGGGTCACCGAGCAGGACGTCGTCGACATGAACCGACGCCTTGGCGGTGATGCATCGCTCAATGCGCCGATCCGCGACGACGGCGAGAGCGGCGAATGGCAGGACTGGCTGGTCGACGATGCGCCAAGTCAGGAGCGCACCCTTGCCGAAAGCGAGGAGAGCGACAATCGCCACAAGGCTCTTGTGTCAGCGCTCGATGTGCTCAATGAGCGCGAGCGGCGCATTTTCGAGGCGCGGCGGCTTGCCGACGATCCAATCACGCTCGAGGAACTCGCGGCCGAGTTCAATGTCTCGCGCGAACGCGTGCGCCAGATCGAGGTCCGCGCTTTTGAGAAAGTACAGAAGGCGGTGAAGAGCCGGATGGCCGCAATGGAGAAGCCGGCTGAAGCGCCGGCAGTCGCGGCGCACTAAGCGGTCTTCACCGAATGCAAAAATGGCCGGGCCCTGCCCGGCCATTCTGTTTTAACTGCCCTGGACAACCGATCTATTGCCCCCACGCGCGGAAGGCTTCCTCGAAGGCGCGCGTGCCCGGCGTTCCCTTCTCCATGGCGAGGATCGCGCGCTTGCCGCTGGTGTAGACGAGCGGAATGTCGAACCAGTCCCGCTCCTTCAGCAGTTGTATATTGCGCTGCACGTCGACATCGACCGCCGAAAGACCGATCAGGAAATATCCGTTGGTGACTTTGACCGCAAGACCGGCGAGCGGGACACCGCGCGCCTGTTCGTTCTGTTTCATCAGGACGCCGGGGACGTTGTTGATGCCGCCCTCCGGAAAATCAGCCGACAGCGTGAACATGATCTCGATCGTATGACTCGCGGGCAGCGCCTTGTCGGTGTTGCGCCGGAGCGACCACGTCATGCGCAGTTTGCGTTCCGGTATCTCGATGTCGGCGCGGATAGCCAGTTCCGGGGCAAGACCCGGCCCCGGCGATATGGTTTCGGTGCGCCAAAGGGCCGAGCCGACATAGCGCTTGCCCTGCGGATCGCTCGGATCCTCGTCATACAGCACTACTTTCTGTGCCACCGCAGCGGCGGGCGCGTTCGCTGTACTGGGCGACGTCGTGCCCGACTGGCCGATACGATCGGCAATTTTCGGGCGAACCGCCGGCTGGCTCGCATCTTTCGGTTTCTGCGCAGGCTGTGAACGGAATTGCGCCACCATCGTCCCGATTGTGTGGCGCTGCCAGTAGACGCCGCCGGCAATGCCCGCCACCACCAGCAAAATCACCGCGACCTTGATTAACCCGACATAAGACCGGGCGGGACGCGTGTGGATATCGTCATCATCGTACGCGGGACGCGATGGCGGCGCTGCGCGAGACGTGGCCGGCGGCGCCTCATCGGTAAGGGTCGGCTCGGTAACAGGCGCCGGCTCGGTCGAAATGTGCGGCTCGATGCGCGGCGCTTCAACGGGCATCGCCTCATATGTTGCGTGGGCGGCACGTTTGGCCTCCGCTGACGCACTGCCGAGGCCCTCGGCCTCGGCGACGGTCTCGCGGAAATCACGCAAGCCACGATCGCGCAGCGAAGGCTCTTCAGGCTCCGGGGTGTCTGCGCGCACGCGCTTCGCCGTTTCGGCTTCAACCTTGCGGATCGCTTCTTCAAGCGCCAGCCGCTCGCGGGTGATGTCGGATTCCTCAAGTGCAGGCTGGACACCGCGCAGCTGGGCGACGAGTGCCACGCGCGCGCGGTCATACAGGGCGCGCCTATTCTCGCCTGTATTTTTGTCCAGGCCGCTGACGGCCCGGGCGATTAGAGGATAATAGTCAGCCATTGCGCCTTATTCGCCGGTGCATGATGGCATCCGAATCGCGATCTCTCCCTAGGACGATCATGCTTGGCCCCGGTTCGTGTCTTTTTTCGGCAATCATAGCTCAAACGGATTCTTCATCAGGATAGTGTCCTCACGCTCAGGGCTCGTCGATAGCAGCGCGACCGGGCAACCGACCAGTTCCTCGATGCGCCGCACATATTTGATGGCCTGCGCCGGCAGCTGCGCCCAGGAACGCGCCCGGGCCGTCGGTTCCTTCCAGCCACCGATCGTTTCATACACCGGCTCGGCCCGCGCCTGAGCCTGCTCCCCCGCCGGAAGATAATCGATCTCGCGGCCATCCAAACGGTAGCGCACGCAAACCTTGATTTCGTCGAACCCGTCGAGGATGTCGAGCTTGGTGAGCGCGAGGCCGTCAATTCCGCAGGTCAATACAGCCTGCCGCACGAGTACGGCATCGAACCAGCCACAGCGGCGGGCGCGCCCGGTCACGGTACCGAACTCGCGGCCCCGCTCACCGAGCGTTTTGCCGACGGTGTTGTCCATCTGGTCGGTGGGAAACGGACCGAGGCCGACGCGCGTTGTATAGGCCTTGCATATGCCAAGCACATAGTCGATCGCATTCGGCCCAAGTCCAGAGCCGGTCGCCGCCTGTGCCGCGACCGTGTTCGAGGATGTCACATAGGGATATGTGCCGTGATCGATATCGAGCAGGGCGCCCTGCGCACCCTCGAACAGGATGCGCTTGCCTTCGCGCCGCTTGCCATCGAGCAACGACCAGACCGAATCCATAAACGGCAAAACCTTCGGCGCCACTCCGGCGAGATGGCCATACACCGTTTCCGTCGCAATCTCCGGGAGGTCATGTCCGCGTCGCAGCGCATTGTGGTGGGCGAGCAGCCGATCGATCTTGCCGCGCAACGCCGGAAGATCGGCGAGATCCATGAAGCGGATTGCACGGCGGCCCACTTTATCTTCGTAGGCGGGCCCAATACCCCGTTTCGTGGTGCCGATGCGGGTCGCCGCATCGTCCGCCTCGCGCAGGGCCTCAAGCTCCCGATGAAGCGGCAGGATCAGGATCGCGTTTTCGGCAATGCGCAAACTTTCGGGCGTCACCACGATGCCTTGCTTCTTGAGTTGGGCAATCTCGTCGATCAGGGCCTGAGGATCGATCACCACGCCGTTGCCGATGACCGAAAGCTTGCCCTCTCGAACGACCCCGGACGGCAGCAAGGAAAGTTTGTAGGTCGAACCGTCGATGACCAAAGTGTGGCCGGCATTATGGCCACCCTGGAAACGGACAACGATGTCGGCCTGTTCCGACAGCCAGTCGACGATCTTGCCTTTGCCTTCGTCGCCCCACTGGGATCCGACAACCACGACATTCGCCATCAGGACCCTTCCCTGCGTCAGCGCCCGGACACTTGAAGCCGGGTGCCACCGGCCAGGTCCACCTTCGGATAAAGGAAGCCTCTGTGGGAGGCAAGCCAAAGTCCGCGGCTGGCACGGCACCCGCCGGACGCAACAACGGCTTGATTTTACGCCTGATTTTCAGAAATGCAGCGACTTGGCCTGCTGCACTTGCGGCAGCGCGCGCACCTTTGCAAGGACTGCCTCCGGAAGGTCGCCGTCGATCTCGATCAGCGCCACCGCGTTGCCACCTGGCGCGTCGCGCCCGACGTGGAACGTGGCGATGTTGATGCCGGCCTCGCCGAGGGTCGAGGAAAACTTCCCGATGAAACCAGGCTTGTCGAGATTGGTAATGTAGATCATCGAAGGCCCGAACTCGGCATCCATCCGGATTCCCTTGATGTTGACGATGCGCGGGCGGCCGTCGGCAAAGACGGTGCCCGAGACGTGCCGCGTTTGCCGCTCGGTCGTCACGGTAACGGTGATAAGGCTCTCATAGTCCTCCGGCATTTCGCGCGTCACTTCTTCGACCACGATGCCGCGTTCCTTGGCCACTACCGGCGCGGACACGACATTGACGTCGCCCAGCATCGGCCGCAGCAGACCGGCGAGCGCGGCTGACGTAAGCGCCTTGGTGTTCATCTGCGCGACCGCGCCTTCATAGGCGAGTTGCACCTTGCTGATGCCCGTTTCGGTGAGCTGCCCGGCGAAGGATCCGAGTTTCTCGGCCAATGCAATAAACGGCTTGAGCTTGGGTGCTTCTTCCGCGCTGATCGACGGAAAGTTGATGGCATTGGTGATGGCGCCGCGCAGCAGGTAGTCAGACATCTGCTCAGCGATCTGCAGCGCGACATTCTCCTGCGCTTCGCTCGTCGCCGCGCCAAGATGCGGTGTGCACACAACGTTAGGCAGGTGGAAAAGCGGGTTTTCGGTCGCGGGCTCGGTGACAAAGACGTCGAACGCCGCACCGGCCACTTGCCCGTTCTTGAGCGCCTCGTAGAGCGCGCCTTCATCCACGAGCCCGCCGCGCGCGCAATTGATGATACGGACGCCTTTTTTCATGTTTTTGATCGCGCCGGCATTGACGATGTTGCGCGTCTTGTCGGTCAGCGGCGCGTGCAGCGTGATGAAATCCGCGCGCCTGAACAGGTCGTCGATCTCGACTTTTTCTACGCCCAAATCAGCGGCGCGTTCCTGCGACAAAAATGGGTCGAAGGCGATAACCTTCATCCTCAGGCCGATCGCGCGGTCTGCGACAATCGAGCCGATATTGCCGCAGCCGATCACACCCAGCGTCTTGCCGAAAATCTCGACGCCCATGAATTTGTTCTTTTCCCATTTTCCTGCACGCGTGGACGCATCCGCCTCCGGGATCTGCCGCGCCAGTGCCAGCATGAGCGATATGGCGTGTTCAGCGGTTGTGATGGAATTGCCGAACGGGGTGTTCATGACAATGATCCCGCGCGCAGTCGCCGCAGGAATATCGACGTTGTCGACACCAATGCCGGCGCGGCCGATCACTTTGAGGTCCTTGGCCCACTCAAGGATTTTCGCCGTCACCTTGGTGGCCGACCGGATTGCCAGGCCGTCGTAATTGCCGATGACAGTAG
>Ga0310907_10000261_pt1 | contig 11260 bp, 8 predicted proteins | sample C48D4metaG_FD_203750 | JGI IMG/M metagenome (GOLD analysis project Ga0310907, IMG submission 203750) | Lab incubated soil microbial communities from West Virginia University Organic Research Farm, Morgantown, WV, United States - C48D4 | ecosystem: Environmental > Terrestrial > Soil >...
TTAGATCTAAATCTTGATTCTTGCAATCCTAACGGAAATTTCTCACCTATGATACTAAGATTTGAAGAACAATTGAATTTTAAAATAGAAAAACTATTAGTCCCTGCACCCTGCAGTACTTTATTCCAACGAACAGACACATTGTTTGGGTAACGATAGTGTTTAAGAGTTGGAGCCAAATTTAAGTAACTTCATCATCAAGAAAAGTGTCAAAATCCAATTTAACAAAATCAAACATTTTTCCCGAATTTTTTAATAAAGCAGCAATGGTGATAATTCTTAAAAGTTATCTATAACTTAAATCCATTTGGGCCGTAGGTTCTTTAGTTAGTTCTTTTATCTAAATGCATCAAACATATTCATTCCATCCAACTGTTCTTAATGAAGTATGCCATCATGCTAATAAAGATCATGATTATATAGCTGCATGTTTTATGATGAAACATAAAATTGAGAAAAATAATAATACCGATGATATTTCTTGCGATTTTGATTCTAGGTTTCAATGATTTAGATGTGAGGGCTCAAGAAAGTAACTCTACAATAGTGTTGAACCCTGGTGCAACTAACAGCGACAGCCAGAATCCTATCTCGTCAGCCAATGTTACTGTTCCCGCAGGAACTAATGTTACTTGGGTCAATAAAGACTCTTCTCCTCACATGTTAGTCTCTGGATCCCCAGAAGAAGGTCCAGATAACATATTTTATGGCGACTTCTTTGGTACAAATGAAAATTATACTGTAACCTTTGATAAACCAGGATTGTATTCTTACTATGATCCGGCATGGAGTCATATTAGGGGAGAAATAACTGTAGAGAATCCTGAATTTTCCCCCAATCTAGGATCGAGCCTGAATACATCCAGTCTAGGCGGTATTAAGGAAAACCTCGTACCAGATTCTAATACAAATGTTGATGTAACTAATTCTGATGGGAATAGGACAAACACGGAGAATGATTCATTCTCAATCCCGACCTCGTCTTTTCTATCATCATTTCCTAGCTCTGCCACAAATGATACAAGTGATCAATCTTTCCCACCATCCTCGTTAGCCTCTGATCAGGCCCTTTCAGACATATTCAATAAGGTAGGTCCCTTGCTGGGCCTTTTGATGAGTGGGGCTAATTCTTCCTCTTCTTCCTCCTCTTCACCCCTCTCCTCTTTCTCGCAATCAGATGGAGTGTTTGGACAAGGGTTGATGGATACTGCCAATTTCAGTAACAGTGAATCTGGAGATGTACTGTTATCGGATCAAAACTCTAGTTCACTTCTAAATGATACTTTTACTTTACAAAATAAATCCATCACTTTATTAGATGAAGAAAGGGTAGCAGTTCAGAAAGAATTGATAAATATTCTTAAGAAGGCCTATAGTGTTGGAGCTGAATTACCAGAACTCCCTTCATTTTTAGATGAGGGTGACAATGCCACCATTTTCATCAAAGTTAACGTCATTAACCCAATTGATAAGATAGCAAATGCGTCAGATTTTCCAATCAAAATAAATTATGAATATGGGGATGGTATACCATCAGTGAGCTACACTTACGCCAATGATGCTGGGCGGATCGAAGCCGTACCTGCAAGTATTTATGCAATACTTGCGGATCCATCTCAGACTAGTGATCAGGGCAAAGATACCTTCTTGAATTCTTATACGACTTCATACTCGAAAGGGTGCTCTGGTCATATAGACTATTCAGAAACCAAAGACTGCGTAATTACCAAAAAATATACTGATATGACAAACAATATCAATATAACTTCAGGAAGTTAATCAAGCAGAGATAGATCCCATGTTCTTATTTTTTTTGCCACATCTTTGACCTTTTAGAAATGGGGATAAATTTTGTAATGTTATTTCAAACGCAAATAACAATTTTCGTATAAAATCTCTAGTTCGTTACTTGTAAAAGAATAATAAGAAAAAAGTTTAATGAATTAGATCACTTGATTATCATACCTTAGAGCCTTCAATAACCCCAATCATACTAGATTTGGGGTATCGAGTTTGAATATGTTTCCATCCGGATTGGGCTAAAATTGATTTATACTCTTCCATCGTTCTTTCTCTTCCGGTTGTAGCACACATCATATGAATATCGAATAATTTGGAAAAATGTGATGTAATTGGGTCAGGTACTATATGTTCAACAATCAATATTTTGGATTTGTCAGATGCAGACTTGTGAATTTTTGAAAGTATTTTTATACACTCGTCATCATTCCAATCATGGAGGATCATCTTCATTATATATAGATCTGCTGAGGGGACGTGTTCAAACATGTTTCCTTTAATATATTTACAACGATCCTGTAACCCCATTTTATTAGGCCATGATGAGTCTTGATTGTTGACGACAGGTTCCAATTCTAAAATCGTTCCATTGAGGTGATTATATTTTGATAGCAAATGACTTAAAAGATGTCCTTGACCACCACCAATTTCACAAATATTAGAAATATTGGAAAAGTCATATCCGGCTAGTGCCTCTATTACCATGGCAGTATGCATTGCCGAATAACTGCTCATTGCATAATTGAAGATTTTAGAATATTCTGAATTATTGCCTGCATATTCAAAAATGTTATTTCCATATTCGGAATTAAATGCATTTTGTTGTCCATCTTTAATTATTCTTGATAAATGTTTCCATATTTGGTAATGTTCTGGTCCTTCCTCTAAAAGCAGAACTCCTTGAAGAGTGTGAGGATGATCTTTCCTTAGTAGTTCTCCTAAAGTGGTGATTGAGAATCTATGGCCGTCCTTATCTTCCTTTAAAAAACCCAAAGATGCTATTGATCTAAGAATACGATATGCCATTGGCTCGTTCAGATTCAAATCCTGTGCAATTTGACCTGTTTCTTTAGGATTTGTTGATAAGTAATCAAATATGCCCAATTTGGCTCCTGTATATAGTATTTGGCTTTTCCATCTACCAAAAATGATATCCATTGTTTTATCAAATTCAGACATATGCTTATTCTATCAAACTTTTTATTATATGTTAATCAAAAATGATGAATTTCATCCAATTGCATTTCTGCTATCCAAGCCATTTTTTCATTTCTTTAACTTCGGCACAGAAAATATAGGATTATATTCTGTTGAGATGAGCCATATGATTAATTATCTGATTATCAACGAAAAATTAGGCGGTCAGTCAACCTTCAAATGTTTTATTAATCTCGAAGTCCAGGGCAAATATCTAATAGCCTTGGTTCAAATATATCTCCTATCTCCTATTTATCCAATATTGTTTCGTCAACTATAATTATCTCCAATGCCACATAAGAAATGTACCTGTGCCATTTTTGTCGACTTGATCCTTATAGATCCCTACCGAATTACTCAGAAAAGAGAGTTCACCTGTACCACCATCATCAAAAATTGCTATTCCGTTGCTATCAAAACTACCATCTGGGTTGTAATTACCAATCGCATAAAAGTTATACGTTGCTATATCTCTATTCTCAGTAACATACTTTGATTTTCCTTGGATATAGGATGTGTCATTATTTCTGAAGGTTTCACTGCCATTTCCCTGGGCAGTTATGTTTACTGTATCGTTAATTATTCCCTCGCCTGTAAAATCTGCGGAAATACTACTGTTTGCAGTTTCTGGTTCCTCTGGCGTAGTCTCATAGTGTTGTACAAGAAATGGCTTGCCCAAATTTACAACTTGAGAGGGATTGGTGTTATCAAGAGCCTGGGTGTATTGAGAGATCGTAGCCAAAGAAGAGAGTTACCAATCCAACAATTAATGTTAAAACATAAATGTTTATCATGATAAATTTCATTTCGATCTCTTTCATATCATTTGATTAATAAGTTTGTGTAATATTTCATGAACGAATTTTGATGATGATATGGATCATGATTTTGTAAATATTACTTACTTTATGGTTTGATGATCCTTTTGACATAGATACTAATCATGGTGACCCCACCTAAATTGCTCGGTCATCAAACTCCTATAAAAACCGTGATTTCCACCTAATCCGCATAACCTAGGCCTCTATATACTAGACAATCTTTACAATAATCGTTAAAAAAATAATGAATATTGATGATTTTCTTTTTAACTTGAAATTATGTATACCCATAAAGTTTGATCATATAGGAAATATTGACCTGGTGAATAACCATCTTCATAAAAACTGATTAAATCCTGTACAGCTTAGTCGAGTTGCAATTAGGCCAATAACTGTAAAATATTAGAGCTCTGAATAATGAGTATCTGTGATTATTATGGAACATCAAGGAAATGGAAAAAACCCCAACAAGAACGATTTAATGCCAAACATGAATTATCCTAATCAATTTAGATCGATTATGGATTGGTGGCAGCAAAACTCACCTATCGCTTGGAGCGAAATGTATACTGAATATATTACTTATGTTACATCCATGACTGAAATATACAAAGAATACATTAAACGCTCAGAAAAAATGACGGAGTTGTATAGAGAATTGGCAGTAAATACCGAAAAAATGACTGACCTGTATAAAGAGTCAGTTAAGAGTACCGAAAGACTGACCAATCATTGGTTAAATAAATTTCCTAATCCTCCATCTTCAAAAGAACAAAGAAAAGAAAAACAAATTAATAAACTAAAAACTAAAAAATAAAAAATGACTATTATTAGAAATTATTCACAAACAAACTTGAAAATATTATGCATTTTCCACATAATTTTATCAGAATAAGATCTCTATTTTAAGGACATTGAGCTAATAAAGTAGAGTGAAATTTCTTTCACATATCGCTCAACCCTCTCTACCTATTAGTAACCACATTCCAAATTGAAATTATCTTAAATTAGGTCAACTAGTAACTCTTTTGTTTTGAAAGCAACTTATGAGAAAGGGAATTGTCAAAAATGCATAGTAGTCCGTGATCAAATTGACAAAAATCAAGTCTTTTAGATAACTTTTTGTCCATTGGAAACAAATAATACCTTGTTACAAATTGATATACTCATACTATAAACCAATATTGAAACTGTTGCTAATCCAAAAAAACCGTACGTAAATTCTCATCCAATGAATCTAAAATATCCATATCTTTTTGATTGATGTGGAAATCAAACACCTGACTATTTTCTAAGATTCTTTCCTCATGGTTAGATTTTGGAATTACAACCAAGTCATGTTGTAAACTCCAACGTACAAGTATTTGTGCAGGAGTTTTTTCATAAGCCATTGCAATTCTAACTATACTAGGATCATCTAGTCTTTTGCCCCTTGTTAATGGACTATAAGCTTCCGGATGAATTGAATTGCTCTTGCAGAACAGTAACAGATCTTTCTGATACAAAAATGGATGAAATTCCACTTGATTAATGGCAGGTACGACATCGGAGCTTTGTATCGTTTCTCTCAAGTCATTGATAGAATAGTTACTTACTCCAATTGCATTCACTTTTCCATTTCTTAATAGCTTAATCAGAGCCTTCCACGTTTCATTAGTCTTTCCCTGAATTGGCCAATGTATGAGGTAGAGATCCACATAAGATAGTCCAAGTCGTTTAAGGCTAGATTCAAATGCCTCCAGAGTTGAATCATAGCCTTGGTCGCTGTTCCAGACCTTTGTAGTGATAAAAATGTCTTCTCTTTTTACATCACTATCCTTCAATGCCTTACCAACATCTGATTCATTACCATATATCATAGCGGTATCAATGTGCTTATAGCCAATTTTCAATGCATATTTGACTGCTTTGACGGTTGATTTTCCAGAGGGTACTTGATAAACACCTAGTCCAAGCCTTGGGATTTGAATCCCATTATTTAATTTAGCCGTTGAATTCAAGGTAAATGACATACAAAAAGTACATCTTTAGATCCGACTTAACTCTATCTATAACAGTCTACCATGATTACTGAATTTACCTACTAGCTCTTCTAACACTGGGGAAATCTAATACCTGCCAATCCCTTAAGCCCGGTGGAAGTTAATTTTCCCTATCAATCATTAAATCTCTTCAAAATTTTCATTTTAATACCATTTTTTGGCCTGAGTGTTACTAGTGGGTGTAGTTTTATATTTGCTATATCTTTTTCTTCAAGTGTAATCTTCCAATTATTGATAATATTCGCTAGCACTATAATACCTTCAATCCAAGCTAACGGTTCTCCTATGCATGATCTGGGACCACCACCAAACGGAAAATAGCTAAATCGTGGCATTGATGCTCTAAATTTTAATGACCATCTTTCAGGATCAAACTTTTCAGGATCTGAAAAGTACCTGACATCATGATGCATTAGATACTGACTCATAATAATAACTGAGCCAGAAGGTACTGAATACTTTTCATTTAGATTATAATTCTGGATAGTCTGACGACCTATAGCCCAAGAAGGGGGGTAGAGTCTCATTGACTCCATCAAAACTTTTTCTGTAAATTTTAGTCGTGATAAATCTTTAACGGTGATAATTTTTCTGTTGTTCTTATCGTCTTCTTTCTCTTTAGGTATAGCGTCAATTTCAGCTAGAATTTTAGATTCAATCTTAGGATGACATGATAAAAGATATAAAGTCCATGTCAGAGCATTAGCAGTCGTCTCATGCCCTGCTAAAAATATCGTCATTACTTCATCCCTAATCTGTTTATCAGTCATTTTTGAAATCTCTTTGGTTTGTTCTTCATCTTTATCAGATAATAATTGTTCATTATGATCCGTCATTCTTTTGTCTGTTGAATCGATAAGAACAGAAAGTATGTCTAATTCGTTTTGATATTTTTGAAAATTATTATGTTCACTTAATTGAGTATCATTGGCTTTAGATCTACCTATTTTCTTGTTTTCTTTAACAGGTGATTTTTGACGTTGAAGATCAATTTTACTATAAATTATATTATCTAGTTGTTTTAGAGCATCCTTGTATTCCAAGGTTAGAGGAATTGGGAGTCTTTCAATAAACCTTAAGAATGGAAGTCTAAGTTTGTTAATATACTCAATAATTAGTGTTATCTGATCACTAATTTTATCGATCTCATTTAATGTTATAGCATTATTTCCAAATAGTAATTTACTAATTATGGAGAGTGTTAACTTGGTCATTTCTTTATGAATATCTACAATTGTCCCATCTCTCCAATTTGTATCTGTATATTCTATACAATGTTCTGTTATTATATTTCCATAAATCGTTATCTTGTCTTTGGTAAATGCTTGCTGGACCCTTCTCCTCTGTTTCGAATGACTTTCCCCTTCATTTGTTATTAATCCATTACCAATCACTCGTTTTGCTAACTTCAAACCTGGACTTTTAACAAAATATTGATTATGTTTTACCAGAATATTCTCAATTAGATAAGGGTCATTTATGAGATATACATGTAACTTTGGTCCAAATTTAAAATGAGAAATATCGCCGTAACTTTCGAAAATTTCTTTCAATATCGGTAAAGGATTTGATATGAACTTGAAAGCCAAACTGTAAGGAAATATCTCGCGCGGTCCTGGTGGATACACGTGATTTCTATCTTTATTAATATTTGATTTCACTTTCATGAATTCTATCAATGTTCCAACGTGCCAAAGTATAATTATTTTTGCGTGATTTAGATATCCATTAGTAATTATTCAAATGATTGATAACTTTTGGCCTCATGCATCCAACATTCATTTTTTAGAGGATTTGTATTCTCCTAGTTAAGAAAATGTCTCAATAGTCATCTTTAAATCATCTTTATCTTTACTCAATTCACGTACTCCGCTATCCCTTTCGACACTAGTAGCACTGCATCCATACCTTATCAATTAAAGATATTTTTCACATTCTCCTCAGCTTTAATGTGCATGTTCGGGAGGATTATTACTATGAATGTTCAAAGTTCCTGTACCATTATTATATATATAAAACGATGCCACCGGTCCAGGATAAACCTCATCATTTACAGTTATTGGCGTATATTTGCTAATTCCTTGATATAGTTGACCACTACTGTCTTTGGTAATGTTAGTTATACTGAAAACTCGACTTATTTCTTCCATGTCTTGTGAATTACTTTTTTGTAAATCAGACATACTAAATGAAAATGATGGAAAAATACTGATATTTGAAATGGTCACTTTGTTATTTTCTGAGTTGATCAACGGATGTTGGTCTACCCTTTGTTTTCCATTTTCATTCACTAGAACCGTTACACTTCCGTCTTCAGGAATGTATCGGTCTCCAGTAGAACTATAACCTCCAGGATCCTTGATTGTTTGCATGGTAATAGATAGGTAGGGTTTGGTTGCTGTATTTCCATGAGGAAGTTTGGTTGCTTGTTCATCCAAAGGTATTGTCGTATTTCGTTGTTGCGAATATGATTTGTGAATAATAGTGACACCACCGTGCATCACACAAACAATTGTTAGAAATATTGAGACAAAACAAATGCATAATGAACTATTAAAGGTTCTTTCCATTGTTAATATGATGATTACTCAGTAAAATACTTTAAAGGTCATTTATTAATATAATGATCAAATATTTTGATAACATAGCCGATTATGTTAATAAAAATGACTTTCAACAAATGTTATGTGCATTGCAGTTGAAGCATATTTTTCTATCATGAATTTTATTTTTTCTCTACCATATTGAATTGACTCTTTTAAATAGTCTCACGATTTCTATATTACCTGCTTTGGAATACGCAATACACGGTAGATATGGAGTCAGTCAATATCGCGATGTTAAACTATGAGGTAAACCCATAAAGGTTTTCAGGGACAGGTTATTGTTTTACACCCACAATACATATAGCTTCATTATCTAAAACTACGGAACCTGTATTATTTTTGACATATTTTGTTGCTTCTTCTGTAACTGCTTCCCATATCTTCTCTTTGCGATCTATAGTTTGATCATTTAACATTTTAAGAACCGGTGCGGCTATATCTTTAGTAAAATTTGTGTATTCTAGAGCAGAATCGAATTCAAAGCCTATATTAATCCGTTCAATTTCGATAACTTTGAATCCACACCTTACAAAAGACTCATTAAGAATATTTTCATCAGATAGACTGAATGGTCCCGGTGTTCCAAGCGGAGGGGGCGACGAAATATTAAGTTCCTTTCTTACAGTATTCATAGCCAGGGCAAGTTGAGGAACTTTCTCTGATGTTGCCCAAACACTAGCCGCAAAACGTCCTCCATTAACCAATGATTTATTGATATTAACTAGTCCTGAGTCGAGATCATCTAAAAACATTAATCCCAATCTACATAATGCAGAGTCAAAACGTAATTCGGGTAAGTCGATCGTTGCTGCATCTCCTTCTTTAAAGTCAATTATTCCTTCCAAGTGCTCTGCGATGGCCCTATTTCTCGCTATTGATAACATTTGTGATGATATGTCCGTAGCCAATACATGACCACTGGTGCCTACGCGTTTAGCTACAGTAATTGCAGGTTCTCCTATACCAGTCGCTATATCAAGAACTTTGGTACCTGGTTTTATTTTTGCCAATTCTATTAGTCTGTCACTCATTTTATAAGCACCCTTTTCAAATGTCCTAAACCACTTTTGCCACCCTGCGGCTACGCTTTCCCAATCTTGACGTTGATCTTGTCTTAAATGACCAGCACCTGAATTAGGCATATTGTCTTAATCTATCATTCATATTATTATTTCTTAACTGCGATGACCATTAAAGATCAGTGTGACCTCAAAAAAACCATAAAACTACGTTTGAGACGGGCGAAATTGAAACAATTCTTTAACTTCTAATGAATACTCTGTTGGATCATGATAAGGTTTTGACAGCAGGAGGCGACCAATTTTTTAAGACTGCATTTTTCTATAGGGGAAGAGAAAATGATGAAATTGCAATTGTTGATAGACATAATTAGAGAACTAGATCAAGACTTTAAGAAAAACAAGAACAGATTTTTACTGGGATCCAAGATTTAACAGATGCCTCTCAGCGTACATCATCTCATTGTAATATCTCATTTGGATGGGTATACCTTAACCCAAAACCTTGTATTCTCCTTGATAGAATACATTTAGATACAAACAAATCTTTTGTTTACAAAAATAATGTACGGGATCGACCAGCAGAAATATCTGAGATCTGCTGAATTTAACCACAAATTGCACTCAGATCCACAACTGGAAAATGTTCTAGTAGGATATGTTTTATGATAAATCAAAAAATATGTAATGATCCAACGGAAACTTATGACACATAAAATGTTCAAATATTTCTTTGATTTTTTAAAACCATACATCGAAGAAACCGTCTTTGAATAAAAACCTGGGGCTAATGACAAAGTACCTCATTTTGTTTTAATTTAAACCTATCCAGATCTTATGCAAAAGAAAAACATGTCGACTGACACTATTTACTGTGATTGTTGCGAGTTTGAAAAAAAATAGAAAAGCTCACAGAATTGGAACACATGAATCATTCCTGAACGAAAAGAATTGATATAGTACCTCTATTTGAAGGGACAATTTTAGAAAGAAGACTGGAATACAAAAATGAAAATATATGCAAATTTCTACTTAAATTAATAATTCTATACATGACTTTATATACCTATATTCGTAATAAGTGCTGAATGAGTAGCATTATTAATGTAAATGCTCTGTCTTTAGTTATAGTTTCAATATCATTCATTTTGCTTTTAGGTCCAACTTCAATGACCATGAATGTATTAGCTACAACCAATACAGCTAACCAAGGCATAGGCCAATCACAATCTGCAATCCAACTTGGTGTTTGTGTATCGGGGAACGGCACCCTTTTTTCGTGTAACAACGCAAATACTCAAAACCAAGCAAATAGTGGAAGCAATGCTTTAGCACAACAAGGTGGCAGTGGTAGTGGTGGCAATTCAGCCAACCAAGGAATTGGACAATCACAAACCTCAAACCAAGGTAGTGGTGTAGCCTCTGGTGGCAATACAACTGATTCTGGAAACAACTCCAATAATCAAAGCCAAACTAACACCGGAAACAACGCAGCAGCACAAAGTGGTGGCAGTGGTAGTGGTGGCAATTCAGCCAACCAAGGAATTGGACAATCACAAACTTCCAACCAAGGTAGTGGTGTAGCCTCTGGTGGCAACACTGCAGGTTCAGGAAACAACGCAAACACTCAGACTCAAAACAACACTGGTAGTAACGCTGTAGGACAACAAGGTGGCAGTGGTAGTGGTGGCAATTCAGCCAACCAAGGAATTGGACAATCACAAACCTCCAACCAAAACGCACAATGTGTAGCAGGCGGCTCCTTAAGCAATTCA
>Ga0310907_10000268_pt1 | contig 11152 bp, 10 predicted proteins | sample C48D4metaG_FD_203750 | JGI IMG/M metagenome (GOLD analysis project Ga0310907, IMG submission 203750) | Lab incubated soil microbial communities from West Virginia University Organic Research Farm, Morgantown, WV, United States - C48D4 | ecosystem: Environmental > Terrestrial > Soil >...
AAATGTCCGCTAGTGACCCAAAGCGGACATCTTCCAAGTTTGCTAGTCTCCTTGCCGATCGAAGGGGAACTATTACGAAGCTGCAATGACCCAAGGTCAGCGTATCTGCTCTCTGGCAGCAATTATCTGCTGCGTGGTGCTGTCTCTTGTGCGCCACGGCGCTTTGGCCGCTGAGTCTAAGCAGGTCATGCTGCTGCATTCTTTTGGCAGAGATTTCAAGCCGTGGAGTGAATATGCCAGAACCATTCGTATGGAACTAAACCAACAATCGCCTTGGCCGCTAGACATCACAGAACATTCGCTTGTAACCGCCCGTTCCCCCGACGAAGACCCAGAGGTTCCGTTCGTAGAATACCTGCGAGCACTATTTGCCAAGCGCTCGCCCGACATAATTGTCAGCATCGGGGCGCCGGCCGCAGCATTTGTCCAGCGACACCGACAGCAGCTTTTTGCCACCACACCGATGGTGTTCACGGCTGTGGACCAACGTCGCGTGCAGTATTCCAGTCTTACCGCGAACGACGCCGTGGTCGCACTAAGGATCAACTATTTGGCCGCCATCGAGAATATATTGCAAGTATTGCCGGATACCAAAAATGTGACGGTGGTTGTTGGGACTTCTCCGATTGAAAGATTTTGGAAGGATGCCATAGCAAAAGAGGCGGCTCCGCTGGCAAACCGGATAAAGCTTTCATGGACAGATGAGCTGTCATTTGAAGAGCTGCTAAGACAAGCCTCCGCGCTCCCGCCGCAAACTGCGATCTTTTGGGAGCTAATGATCGTCGATGCGGCTGGCGTCGTACACGAAGGTGGCACGCCACTAACAAGACTTCATGCCATCGCCAACGCGCCGATTTTTTCCTATGACGAATCGTTTTTCGGCAACGAGATCGTAGGAGGCCCACTTCTCTTGGTGGCTGACAGCGGCCGACAGACAGCCGCCGTTGCCATTCGCATCCTTAGCGGAGAGAAGCCGAGCGAAATCAAGGTGCCAGTCGTCCAATTTGCAAGTCCTATGTTTGACTGGAGGCAAATGCAGCGCTGGGGCATCAGCGAGAGCCGCTTGCCGCCGGGAAGCAAGATTTACTTTCGCGATCCGACTTTGTGGGAGCAGTATCACTGGCAAATTGCGCTTATTGTTTCAGTGATTTTGGTACAGGCTGCCCTCATAGTCGGCCTCCTGTACGAACACCGACGCCGCCAAACAGCCGAAGCTTACTCACTGCAACAAGTGAATGAGCTGGCCCAAATGAATCGGTTCGCAACCGCGGGCGAATTGTCGGCCTCAATCGCCCACGAAGTCCGCCAGCCGCTAACCACAATTTCAGCCGCGGGAGAGGCAGGTCTCATCTGGCTGAAACGACGCGTTCCAAATCTCAAGCAGGCCCGCAAGGAGCTAGAGTCCGTCATCAAAGCAAGCCACCGCGCCGATGACATCCTCAATAGCGTCCGGGCGATGTTCAGCCATGAGTCAACAGCACGGACAAAAGTTAATCTCGACAACCTCGTTCAACAGGTTATTGCGCTCGCCAAAGGCCCCATAGCTTCAAACAACATCGCGGTAGAGACTAACTTGACTGCCGGCGTGCCGGCGATCGTGATGGCCGATGCAGTTCAGTTGCAGCAAGTCATTTTGAATTTGATTGTCAACGCGGTGGAAGCCATGAGCCACTCTGATGAGACGCGCGTTCTCCAGGTACGGACCGAACCGGGTCCCGCTAAAACGGTTGTGGTAAGCGTTGTGGATTCTGGCCCCCGCGTCGACCCTGAAGTAGTCAACAAAATGTTCCAGCCGTTCTTCACTACAAAATCGAGCGGTATGGGAATGGGACTTTCAATCTGTAAAACGATTGTAGAAGCGCACGGCGGGCAGTTGACGGCGTCTCCGAACAACCCTCACGGAATGGAATTTAAGATCACTTTGCCGCTTCATCAGCATCCCTAGATCAACAGTTCTGGCTTAGTTGCGATGTCCGCTTTTGGCCCATAGCAGACATGAAGGTTTGCGTTGCAAAATCTGTCGATTTCCGTTGCTAACAGAGGCTGTGCGTACTTAGTAAAGCTCGCCGGGTATTCTTTCGTTATAGGTTGCCGTAAAGGCGGCACCGTCTACTTCCGGGTTGCGAGCTGCTACGAAGTCGCCAATTGCCGGCACACCTTGAGGGCGTCCATGACTGCCCGCCTTCCATAGGTCGGATCGGATAAGTGCCTTTGCACAATGTTGGAATGTTTCCTCGACCGTGACGACCATAATCGTCGCAGGTTCTTTTCCGTTAACGGCGAACCGGCGCCTGAGATCTGCATCCTGGGAAATCTGTGCGCGCCCATTCACCCGATAGGTCTCATTCACTCCGGGCACGAGAAAAATCAGCGCGATACGCGGGTCCTCAACAAGGTTCTTGAGGCCATCGATCCTATTGTTACCGCGACGGTCCGGTATGAACAGTGTCCGACCGTCTTCTGCTACTTGAACAAAGCCGGGCTGATCGCCCTTGGGCGAGCAGTCCAGACCTTGTCGGCTGCCAGTCGCAAGTACCAGAAATGGCGAAGCGGCGATAAAAGCGCGGCCAACCTCATTGACATGGTCAATCGGTTTCTTGGCGACGCGCTCGCTCGGCTGAGCGTAGAGCGCCCGGAGACCATCGGCGCTTGTTACAATGCTGCTCTCGAAATCAGTCATTGCAACCTCCTTCCGATTTAAGGCAGCGTTACGCAGATGTGCGTCTAGTGATTGCGCGCCAAGGATACCCCATCGGGCTTGCGTTGAGGATGTCCGCTTTTGGCCCTTAGTGGACATGGGACCACTGCACCGCACATGTCCGCTTTCGGGGGTAAAGCAGACATGCCCCAGGGCAAATGTCTGCTTTCGCGGTCGCTATTGGGAGTAAAGCGGACATGCCGTTTTGCGGCGCATATGTAGGCTTCTGATCCAAAGCGGACAGTGATAGCCCCTTCCACCGCGTCGGTTTGAAACGCTACGATAGCTCTGTCGTGAAGCCTCGGGGGTGAACACATGCCGACGACCAGTCCTCACGCGGAAACCATAGTCCTGCATGCCGGCTACCGGTCCGATCCGGCCACTACGGCCGTTGCGGTGCCGATCTACCAAACCACTTCATATCAGTTCAATTCGACCGAACATGCCGGCAACCTCTTCGCCCTCAAGGAGTTCGGCAACATCTACACGCGCATCATGAATCCGACGCAAGCCGTGCTGGAAGAGCGCGTGGCTGCACTCGAGGGTGGTGTCGCGGCGCTGGCCGTCGCCTCGGGACAAGCCGCCTCTCTGTTCGCTGTGCAAAATATCTGTCATGCTGGCGACAATTTTGTCTGTTCGACCGACATCTATGGCGGCACCTGGAACCTTTTCCAGAACACCATGGGCAGCATGGGCATCGAATGCCGTTTCGTCGACCCCGCGGACCCGGAAAACTTCCGTAAGGCAAGTGACGCGCGTACGCGCTGCTGGTATGGCGAGACATTGCCCAACCCGAAACTTGCAGTCTTCCCGATCGCGGAAGTTGCCAAGATCGGTCGCGAGATGGGTATCCCGCTCATCATGGACAACACGGCCTGCCCGGTGCTTTGCAAACCGATCGAGCATGGCGCCGCGATTGTCATGCATTCGACCACGAAATATATCGGTGGTCACGGCACATCGATCGGCGGCATCGTCGTCGACGGTGGCAATTTTGATTGGGAAAAGCACGCGAGCCGCTTTCCGATGTTGAACACACCCGACCCAAGCTACCACGGTGCTGTATGGACGCAGGCAGTCAAACCGCTTGGGCCGATTGCGTACATCATCAAGGCACGCGTGACACTGCTGCGCGATATCGGTGCGGCGATGTCCCCGTTCAATGCCTTCATGTTCATCCAGGGCTTGGAGACCGTGGCGCTGCGCATGCGGCAACATTGTAGCAACGCGATCACCGTTGCGAATTTTCTCGCCAAACATCCGAAAGTCAGCAAGGTAATATTCCCCAGCCTGATGACGGGGGAGAACAAACGCCGTGCGGATACCTATTTGAAGGGTGGCTATGGCGCGTTGTTAGGCTTCGAGCTCAAGAAAGGCAAAGAGGCCGGCCGCAAATTCATCGACAATCTGAAGCTGCTCTATCATGTCGCAAACATCGGTGATGCCCGCTCTCTTGCGATTCATCCGGCCACCACGACTCACTCGCAGCTGACGCCGGAGGAGCAACTGCAGACCGGCGTCACGGAGGGATACGTCCGGCTCGCGGTGGGCATCGAGCACCCCGACGACATAATTGCGGATATCGATCAGGCGCTCGCGGCTGTGTAAATCGCCGGCGCTTAGTCACGCTCGTCGATGATCATGAGAAGCCTGGTCGCAGGGACAATTGCTGAATCGACCGCCCCTTTCTATTGCGCGTTCAGCCAGCTGTCTGAGCCCTGCAACTTTAGGGCCACGTCAGAAAGGAAAATGCGCACCGGTTGACCGTCCGCGGTGCCGCGGTGATCCTGTGAAACAAAGAGCGGCCCCGCCTTCTTGTAGTCAGCCCACGTCACCATCAGGAGCTTGGGCCTTTTTTGCGTACCCGGTCCGCCGCCGTGATAGACAATTTCCTCAATTTTATTGTCCGTGCCGACATAGAGGTCCCAAGTGTCGCCCGGTGCGTAGCCACCCTCGGAGGGATATTTCACCACGACCCGCTTCGCGGAGCCATTCCCCAGCGGAAGCTTTTGCGCGCCCTCATCGGTAATCGTGGCACTTCCGTCCCAGGAAAAATGCAGCACGAGGAGCAGCCAGTAATTGTCGTTGCTAAACGCGGGATCGATGTCATTCTTCACAGCGTCGGATTGGCTGCCGAGCTGCGAACGCACATACGTCACCTTCACCGGTTTGCCATCTTTATCTTTGCCTTCGTAGGAAATCAGGTCCGTCTTGGGTTCCCATTCCCAGCTGCGGGAAAGATTCAGTCCGGGGACCTCCAAGTTAAAGGTGTAGCGGATTTTCTCGACTTGGCCGAACGACTCAAATCCATAGGCCTTGAACATTTGTTGGAAAATCGGCGGACGTTCCTGCGCCTGGGAGGCTGCCGCAAGCGCCAGGACCGACACCACCAAGGCCAGGAGACGGGTCATGTTGAGACGAGCGGTTTTGACAAAACGGTGGTTGACCTCTTGTGACGTTTTTTTTGGATCCATGGTTGAATCTCCCGAGTTCACTCATCGATGCATATTCTGCTGACCGTGCTGCCTTAGCCCGCCTGTACCGCGAAGCGCGTAAGAAAGTTGTCCGCTGCGCGACGGCGGATCAGCGCGTCGATGCCGAGGCTGCGACCGGCGGCATAGACCGCGAACTGCACGTGCACGATCGCGAGAAACATGTAGTTCCACGGCCATTCGGCGGGATGGCGGTAGAGGCCGAGCCAGAGGTGCAGTGAATAGGCTGCGGCAACAATCGCGACGAGGCGCACGCTGACGCCAAGCATGAGTGACACCGCGAACGCAAGCTCAGCCAGGAACACGAGCGGGTCGATGATATTGATAAATGGCAGGTATACGCTCTTGACCAGCTCGCGATGAAACGCGAACGCCGCATGCTCGCCCATCTGCCCGGTCCAATACTGGAAACCACCCGAGACCGGTAAAGGCAGCTTCCAGAGGCAGCCCTGAAACCACTGCGCACCGACCAACAGGCGGCAAATCCAGATGATCGCGTGGCTGCCACGGCGCTGTTCCCGATTCTCCGACCAGTTCTTGAAGGCGATCCATACGCTCGCGACGAGCAATGCCCAGAACAGCGCCACCATGACATACTGGAAAAGGCCGAGCGCTCGATGATCGTCAGTCGCTCCGATCAGAAACAGCCAACTATCCAAGAAAGGATTCGTGCGCATTGTTGTCTCCCCGCCGACAGTGGATCACTGCAGCCCTCTGGCACGGCAATCAGTTTATTTTCTCCTGCCATTCTGGCCAAGTGCTCACCTCGGAACGGGCTTCCAGAGCACACGATCGTGAAGAACGTCGGACGCGGTAGTCGCTGAGCTTTTTATCGAGCGGCAGATATGGGCTTGTCGGACATCAACGAGAACCGCTACCAATATTCGGCAAATTTCAGGGTCAAACAGGTCGAGTGCCGATGTCGGCCAATCACGGTGAAATCCCGCCGATTCTCGCGCAAAAGCATTACAAAATACCGTCGGCATTTACGCCGGAAAATCTGCTCCGCGAAGCGCGCCGGCAGAAGCAAATTGGCGCCGCCAGCATTCCCCCCATCTGTATCCTCGATCCAGACGGCGACATGGTGCGCCGCCTGCTTGCCCGCGGTGAGGCCCGGCTCGACCCGGCATGGGCGTGCTATCACACGCAGCTGTATTCCTTTAGCCGCGGCGGGATCGATTTCGGAATTGTCGGCTGCGCCGTCGGCGCCTCATTCGCCGTGCTTATCGCTGAGGAAATGTTCGCATCCGGGTGCAAATTGCTGATCAGCGTGACGTCATCCGGGCAAATTGTGCCAATACGCCCGCCGCCTTATTTCATCTTGATCGAACGCGCGCTGCGTGACGAAGGCACCAGCTATCACTACATGGCTGCATCTGACTATTCCCATGCCGACCCTACATCGGTCACAGCACTCGACGGGGCATTCGAAAAGTTGCAAGTGCCGGTGCTTACCGGCGCGACCTGGACAACCGATGCGCCGTTCCGTGAGACCCAGCCTGCCATCGATGCCATGCGTGAAAAAAATCTGATGGCGGTCGAGATGGAAGCGGCCGCGCTCTATGCCTTTGCGCAAGTTCGACAAAAGCCTGTCCTGTGTTTTGCCCATGTTACAAATCAGATGGGCCGCATCGCCGGCGATTTCGAAAAGGGTGAGGCGGACGGCACTAAAGATGCGCTCGACCTGGTCGCGATCGTGGCCGAGCGCCTTCGGTCATTCTGGTCGTGAGCGTTGCTGCGATCGGAGTGATGTGCAAGGCGCCCCAGCCGGGCCAGACAAAAACACGACTCGCGAAAGCCATCGGAGCAGTTGCCGCCTCAGAACTGTCCGCCTGCTTTTTACGCGACGTTGCCGCGGCGATTGAAGCGGTACCCGAAACTCTGGGTCGGCGCGGCTACGCGGTCTATGCGCCGGCGGGAACTGAACGGGTGCTGCGCAAGCTATTTCCGGAAAAGTTTCCACTCATGCTGCAGGGCGGCGGCGACCTTGGAGAAGCGCTGTTTGGCGCGACGCGCGATCTGCTGCTTGCGGGACATGACTGTGTCCTGCTGGTCAATGGCGACAGCCCAACGCTGCCTTCCGGCTTCCTGGCACAGGCAATCGAGATATTGCGCAATCCAGGCGACCGAATGGTGCTTGGTCCGGCGAGCGATGGCGGCTACTACCTCATCGGATTGAAATTCCCACACAGGCGCGTGTTTGCCCAAATTGATTGGGGAACCGAAACCGTGCTTGGCCATACATGCGAGCGCGCCGCGGAAATCGGACTTGCCACCACGCTACTTCCAGAATGGTACGACATCGATGATGTTGAAACATTAGGCTGGCTGCGGGACGAACTGGCCGGCAATTCGACGCGATTTCGCGGCGGCAGCCATGCTTCAGCGACGCGAGCTTTTCTTGCGGCCGCACCACCGGCGAGCGCGTGATCCCATGTCGGGGGTCTTTACCGATCAATTCGCCCAACCGCCGCCATCCACCGGAAAACACGCGCCGCTTTATCAATTGGCCACCATCGGTGCGATCTTCGCAGCCCTGACCCTGGCGACACCGTTTGCTTTCCGGGCCGGCGGCGACAATGCCTTTATTGCCATGGCCATTCCTGCGAGCCTGTTGACGATTGCCGCAACGCATGTGGCCGAGCGCACCGCGACAAGCCGCGCCCTGTGGCTGATTTTCGGCATCGGGATTCTGCTGCGCGTCTACGTGCTACTGTTTGACCCGCTCCTGTCCACCGACATCTTTCGCTACATCTGGGATGGCAGGGTTCAGGCAGCCGGCATCAATCCGTACCGCTACTTTCCCGCCCACGACGCGCTCGCGCCTCTGCGCGACACCACGATCTTTCCCAGGATCAATCGGGCGGATTATGCCGTCACGATCTATCCGCCAGTCGCCGAATTCTTCTTTCTGATCGTTACGCGCATCGGCGAAAGCGTCAACGTCATGCGTCTGGCCTTGCTCAGTTGCGAGGCGGTCAGCGTGACCTTGATCATGCTGTTCTTACGTCACATGGGACGGCCGACCACCCGGATTGTCGCATATTTCTGGCATCCCCTCCCGATCTGGGAGATTGCCAATAACGGTCACGTCGATGCCCTGGCGGTCGCGCTGATGCTGCTCGGGCTGTGGGTCGCTCTGACCGCTCATGCAAGGCGCGGGGCAATCTTGATCGCGCTCGGGGCGCTGGTGAAGCCATATGTGGCGCCGGCGCTGGCGTCGATCTGGCGCCCGTGGGACTGGAAGATGCCGGCCGCCGTGATCGCCCTAATCGCGCTTTGTTATCTTCCGTATCTTTCCGCGGGCTGGGGGATCTTCGGTTTCCTGACCAAAGGATATCTGACGGAAGAGGGTATTGCTTCTGGTGACGATCTCTGGCCGCTTTCCGTCTGGCGTCTGATTTTCGGCACTCATCGCGGCGATGTTGCCGCCTACGCCGTCGTAGCGGCGTTGATCGTGCTGTTCATGACGTTGTCGGCTGCGCGCCGCCCGGACAGGACAATCGCGTCCAGCCTCGCCGACACGAACATGTTGTTGCTCGTCGTCTTACTCCTGGTGTCGCCAAATCGTCCCTGGCACTTCCTACCCATCCTGCCGTTCGTCGCCCTTTGCGGTAATGCGCCGACATGGGTCGTTTCGATTGGCGCGCTCCTCCTGACCAACGAACTGTATTGGGAATTTCACCTTCCAAAGCCGGTCATCAAGTCTATTTTATTTGGAAGTTTTCTCCTGGCGTGCATTTGGTCAGCCCGGGCGGCCTATCTGAAGAAGGCCGCGGGAACAGGACGATCGTAATGAGTGTTCGCGGCAGCGATCCGGTTGTTGACACACGCGTCGATCCGCGCCGCTACCACGAATCGGTCAAGGGCGAGCGCACCGAGGCGGCCGCCCACCCGCCGGTCTGCGTCTACCTGGAAATCACCAATCGCTGCAATTTGCTGTGCACCACCTGCCCGCGCACTTACGAGGAGCTCGAGCCGCCGGCAGATATGAGTTGGGACTTGTTCAGGTCGATTGTCGACCAACTGCCTGATCTTGCCAGGGCCGTGCTGCATGGTGTCGGCGAGCCGATGTTAGTCGCGGACCTGCCGCGCATGGTGAGGTATTTGAAGGATCGTGGCGTCTTCGTTTTGTTCAACACCAACGGTACTGTCCTCAGCGAACGCAACGGGCGCGCGCTAATCGCCGCCGGGCTCGACGAACTGCGTGTATCACTCGATGCGTCAAACCGCGAAAGTTTTAAAGCTGTCCGCGGCAGAGATTATTTTAACCGCATCGTGCGCAACGTGCACGCGTTTTGCGAGCTGCAGAAGCGCGAGGGACACACCAAGCCGCAAGTGTCCGCTTGGTTGACCGGCTTGCGAGAGACCGTGAGGGATTTGCCGGCCTTTGTGAAGATAGCGGCAGATATCGGCGTCCGGGAAGTCTATTTGCAGAGACTCGTGTTTTTCGACAAATCAACGATCGGCAAGGCACAACCGGATCAGGCGCTTTTCGAGCAGTTGACACGCGAAGAAGCGGGCTATCTTGAACAGGCCGAGGATCTTGCACGCACGCTTGGTATCATCTTCAGCGCGTCGGGCGCGGCGTCCGAGCCGGGTTTGAGCTTGAAAAGAATCGACAATGGCTCGCCCTGGTCGCTCTGCCGGCGGCCGTGGTCGCTGATGTATTTCACGGCCAATGGTCGGGCGCTGCCGTGCTGCATTGCGCCGTTTTCGCAGCACGGCTACGAAAACTACACGTTGGGAGACGCGACCCAGCAAACCTTGCGGGATATCTGGAACGCATCAGCCTATCGGGAATTCCGCAAGGCCCTGCTGTCCGACAAACCGTCCGCCGCCTGCGCCAACTGCGGCCTGCGCTGGAGCCTGTGAGCACCGTCACGCATGAGAGCAACGCAGCACGGTCCACCGGGCTGCGGCCGGTCGTAATCTCGGCGGTCATTCCCTGCCTCGACGAGGAAGCGGCCATCGCACGGGTCGTGACCTCTGTGCTCGCGACGGGTGTGTGCGAAGCTGTCGTCGTGGATGGCGGCTCGCGGGACAGAACCGTCTCCGAAGCAATTGGCGCCGGCGCCCGCGTCATTGTGGAACCACAGCGCGGCTACGGACGCGCGATTCAGGCCGGCATCGCAGCGGTGCGCAAGGATGCGGAAATCCTGGTGTTTCTCGATGGCGATGGCAGCGACTCAGCAGAGTTCATTCCCGATCTGGTGTTGCCGATTATAGAGGGACGGGCCGTCTTCGTTCTCGGCTCGCGCGTTCGTGGGTTGCGTGAGTCCGGCAGCCTGTCGCCACAGCAGATCATGGCCGCCCATCTTGGGCGCCTGCTCTTGCGCTTTGTTTACGGCGCACGTTTCACCGACCTTTCGCCATTTCGTGCGATCCGGCGCGAGGTACTGGACGGCCTCGACATGAGCGACATGACGTACGGCTGGAACCTAGAAATGTTGATGCGGGTTGCGGCTGCCGGCCTCCCGGCACGCGAGATCACCGTCGGCCAGCGTCGTCGCGTTGGCGGCGCTTCGAAGGTTTCAGGTAATTTTAGCGCTGGTTTAAAGGCGGCCCATTCCATGGTGGTGACTTTCATCCGGCTCGCGGTTCGGCTGCGACGCAAAAGGCAGTTTTGAAAAAAACACATCGAGGCCGTTGTGCGGGATACCATAGAGCGATGTCAGCTATTGGACCTTAGCAGACATCGCTAGTTGCGCCGCACACGTCCGCTTTTGACCCAAAGCGGACGTTGGTCCGCCGCAAGCCAACCCCTTCCCGAGCGAAAGCGCAAATTGCTACCATTACGTGTCAAAGCCTCGAGATGCCGGCGAGGTCCGCTATTGGCCCTTAGCGGACATTGGCTTTTGCGTTGCACATGTCTGCATTTGACCCAAAGCGGACATCGGCACTGCGAAATGTCGTCTTCTGACTCAAAGCGGACGTGTACGCGCTGGGTCAACCAACTTAG
>Ga0310907_10000269_pt1 | contig 11114 bp, 8 predicted proteins | sample C48D4metaG_FD_203750 | JGI IMG/M metagenome (GOLD analysis project Ga0310907, IMG submission 203750) | Lab incubated soil microbial communities from West Virginia University Organic Research Farm, Morgantown, WV, United States - C48D4 | ecosystem: Environmental > Terrestrial > Soil >...
AATGCGTTCCGAGTCGTCGATCTCGAACCGACAGACGTTGCCGCTGCGCTGCAGTCCTCGGGCGCCGAGGTGCTCGTATGTTATCTCCCAGTGGGATCGGAACGCGCGGTCAAGCATTATGCGCAAACCTGCCTCGAAGCGGGTGTTGCTATGGTCAATTGCGTTCCCGTGTTCCTCGCTTCTGACGAACTTTGGGGGACAAAATTCCGGGATGCCGGGCTTCCTATCATTGGGGACGACATCAAAAGCCAGGTCGGTGCAACCATCGTGCATCGGACGTTGGCGCGGCTTTTTGCCGATCGCGGCGTCGGTCTCGACCGCACCTACCAGCTCAACACCGGCGGCAATACCGATTTCCTCAACATGCTCGAGAGAAGTCGGCTTAAGTCCAAAAAAGTTTCCAAGACGGAGTCCGTCCAATCGCAACTGGATGAACGACTCGATGCCCGCGATATCCACATCGGCCCGTCGGACTACGTCCCGTGGCAACAGGATAACAAAGTCTGCTTCATCCGGATGGAAGGGCACGGTTTTGGAAACGCGCCGATCGAGTTGGAGCTTCGGCTGTCGGTGCAAGACTCGCCAAACAGCGCTGGCGTTGTAATTGATGCGATTCGTTGCGCCAAGCTGGCCCTTGACCGAGGCGAAGCGGGTCCGTTGACCGCGCCTTCGGCTTATTACATGAAAAGTCCGCCACGACAGCTACGAGACAGCCTTGCGCTTGAGGCTTGCGACGCTTTTATCGAGGGACGTCGCTTTGAACTTCCTGGAGACGAAGTGAGTTCAAGGCTCACATCGAGCTCGCAACGTTCGTAGGTTCGCCCTGATGCGAGGGCACGCTGTAAATCAGCATGGCGTCGGGGCGGCTCAGCGCACAGGCGCGTAGCAATGAACGGGCCGATTGAAACGCTGCTATTCGATTTTGGCGGTACGCTGGACGCTGACGGCGTGGCTTGGAAGGAACGCTTCCACGCGCTTTACCGCGCTGACGGGCTCGACGTGACAAGCAATGCGTTCGCGCGCGCCTTCTATGCGGCAGATGATCCATTGGTTGGAAGTCTGCCGCCCACGACCGATCTCGCCGGAACGGTCCACGCATTGACCGTGAATCTTGAAAGAGAACTAACACGCCGTTTTGCTGGAAGGATGTCAGAGAGCGGCGACCGCACCCAGCGGATTGCATCTGACTTCATATCAGACTCTGAGGCCACTCTAAAGCGCAATCGGCCGGTCCTGAGGACGCTGAGCGAGCACTTTCGACTCGGCATTGTGTCGAACTTTTACGGCAATCTCGAAACGGTCTGTAAAGGCGTCGGTCTATGCACGTTTTTTAACGTGATGGTGGACAGTCATTGTGTGGGCGTCGAGAAGCCTGACCCCGCAATCTTCCGTACAGCCCTCGAAAGACTTGATGCGACACCGGAAAAAACGGTGTTCATTGGGGACTCGTTGCACCGCGATCGCGAGGGCGCCCGCCGCGTGGGCATGCGCTTTATCCGGATCGCGCCGCAAAGTGTCCAGGCCGCGCAAACCGGAGGCCATTCATACCTCGAGGTAACCGACTTGCAGACACTTGTGAAAGTCCTGCAATGAAACGGCCATCCGTGCCGCAAGGCGGTATCATTGCCGCAGGTGAGGGAACCCGCCTGAGGGCAGACGGATTTCTCGTAAGTAAACCGATGGTGCCGGTAGCAGGACGGCCGCTGATTGAACACGCCGTTGAGCGCTTCCGTGCGGCTAGCATTCGTAGTTTATCTATCGTCATCAACGAGACGAGCCATGATTGCCGCCAATGGCTTGAACGCCATTGTGACGATTTCGATCTTGACTTGGTCGTTCGCAACACGCCTTCCTCGTACGCTACGTTCCGGATTCTTGCTGATCGGCTGGCCGGCGCGCCGGCAGTGGTAACAACAGTTGACTCGGTAATGCCCATTGACGATTTCCAATTGTTCGTGAGCGCGGCTTCAGTTTTTCCTTCAAATGCGACGGTGCTCGGCGTAACCGGGCACGTTGATGATGAGAACCCGCTTTGGGTCACTTTGGATCCGTGTGATGGGCGAATCCGGCATATCGGTGGAAGCGAGGGTACCCATGTGACAGCTGGCCTTTATCGGCTGCCTGAGGAAAGATCTGCCGATCCGGTGACCGCTTTTGCGCGGCTTCGCGACTATCTCGGCTGGTTAGTCACCAATAATCTCCCAGTTTACGGGGTGGTACTGCCTTGCGTATTCGACATCGACCGTGCGCGTGACATCGCAGCAGCCGAAGAATGCTCTAAGCGTGAGACGCAAGAACTATGAGTGCGTCTGCTATGACATGCCGGGGCATCTACCGAGAGCTTGATCACTCGCCAGGTCGTGTCGATGACGATCGAGCCATCATGAAATCGGTCGCCGGCGCCTTGGGGATGCGGGGCTTCACCGTCGAACTTGTTGATGCCGGGGTCGCGTTCGACACCCGTTGTGCCAACATGTTCGTTATGTGCGAATGTGCTGAAGTTCTTGATCGTCTTACGGATGCACAGAATGGTGGATCGGTGGTGGTAAATTCGCCACGCGCGATCCGCAACACTTACCGTCACCGGATGATCGAGCTTTTTGCACAGCATCAAGTCCCGGCACCGGTTAGCCATGTGGTCGCTAGCAGTGCGCACCGATCCCGCACCGCCGCGGGAGTCTGGGTCAAGCGTTATGATTTCCACGCAACGCAACCTTCCGACGTCATTTATGTTGCGTCGGATGCGGGATGGCACGAGGCGCTCGAGCGGTTCGCGCATCGCGGCATTCCATTCGTCGTTGTGCAGGACCACGTCGCGGGTGATCTCGTCAAATTCTACGGTGTGAGAAGCGAAAAGGCGTCAACGTCTGACAATTGGTTCGAGTGGTTTTATCATCGCGACAAGGGAATGCTAGGGCATTTTTTCGAGGTTTTGCATCTTAGGGAGGTGGCATTTGCCGCTGCGGACGCCCTCGGCTTGGAGATTTTTGGTGGGGACGCAGTCATCCAGGAAAATGGCAAGGCAATGATCATCGACATCAATGCCTGGCCGAGCTATGCCCGCTACCGCGACCATGCGGCACGGGCTATTGCGGATCATCTGGCGGAACGCTTTGAGCGTCGCGTTCGAATCGTGTCGCGAGAAGGAGTTGAGTCATGAAAGGTGCGGCGTCGCGGAATATAACGCGGGCGGAAAAAGATTCCATCGAACGGCGCACTGTGCCTGGTCCTAGATCAAAAGCGCTTTTCGACCGCGAGGCCGAGACGATGGCACCCGGCCTCCAATCGATCGCCCTCTATTCACAGATTGCCGTCGATCGTGCGCTAGGCTGTACAATTTATGATGTCGACGGAAACGAATATCTCGATTTCATTGCCGGCATCGCTGTCGGCAGCGTTGGTCACTGCCACCCGCACTATGTGAAACGCATCAGCGAACAACTGACGCGTTCTACCTTCGGCAGTTTCACGACCGAGGCCCGAGCCCGCTTCCTCGCCCTCGTGAGTAATCTTCTGCCGCAAGGTATAACGCACGTCCAGCTCTTTTCCGGTGGCGCCGAGGCCGTTGAGGCGGCCTTCCGACTTGCCAAATCCGCCACGAAGAAATTTGAGTTCGTCGGTTTCTGGGGGGGTTATCACGGCAAGACTGCGGGCGTGATGGGTCTATTGGGCGGCGGCTACCGAAACCATCAGGGCCCTTTTCCACCCGGAATGCACCTCTCGCCCTACGCTAACTGCTATCGCTGTCCCTGGAAGCTTGAGCATCCGTCCTGTGGTCTCGCTTGCGCCGATCATCTGCGCAACGTTCTCAAGAACGAGACTCAAGACGAAGTTGCCGCACTCATCATGGAGCCGATGCAGGGCACAGCCGGTAACGTCATTCCGCCGAATGACTTCGTTCATGCCGTGCGGGAGATCGCTGACGAATTTGGCGCGCTCCTGATCGCCGATGAGATCCTGACCGGATTCGGACGGACCGGAACAATGTGGGCGTCGGAGCAATTTGGCCTCAAGCCCGACGTCATGACGATAGGCAAAGGTATGGGCGGTGGCTTCCCACTCAGCGGTGTCGCGTCGTCACACGAGCTCATGTGTGCCAAGCCTTTCGGGGAGGCAAGCGGTAGTTCGTCCAGCTACGGCGGAAATCCGCTTGCTGCTGCCGCTGGTCTTGGCGCGGTGGAGGCTATTATCGATGAAAAGCTGGTCGAAAATTCGGCCCGCGTCGGCAAGATAATGCTCGATGCCCTTAAGAAGCTGCAGGAGAAATATCGGTTCATCGGCGACGTGCGCGGGCGCGGCCTTATGATCGGTGTCGAGATGGTGGCCGATCGCAAGACCAAGATACCTTTGGACAAGACCATTACGCGCGCACTTTTCCACGCGGCACTCGAGCGCGGCCTAGTCACGATGTCGTATTCGCACGTCATTCGCATCAATCCACCGCTGGTGATCACAGAAGACGAAGCTTTGCGCGGCGTTGACATCCTCGACCAATCATTTGGTGCGATCGCAAAACAATTCGGGTTGGACTGAGGGCTGCAGTGTTACGCGGTGGCCTTATCGGGTTTGGAAACGTTGCCGCGAAAGGCCATTTGCCGGGGTGGCAATCTGTTGAAGGCGTCCAGATTGTCGCCGCGACTGATGCGGTTGCGAACCAGGGCATGGCCTTTCTAAACGCATGTCCCCGGGGGCGATGGCACGAAAGCGTAGACGACCTGTTGTGCGACAGGGCACTCGATTTCGTCGATATCTGCACGCCGCCGAATACCCATGCGTCGCTCATAAAACGTGCGCTCGATGGGGGCCTCCATGTGCTGTGCGAGAAGCCTCTCGTGACACGATTAGAGGATGCGCAAGCGGTGACGGCCGCGGCGGCGGCTAGCGGCCGCACCGTTCACGTGGTCCACAATTGGCTCAAAGCGGCGATCTGCGAGCGTATTTCGACTCTCGTCGACCAAGGTACGCTCGGCACTGTGCGAACTGTTCGCTGGCAAACCTTGCGGAGAGAGCCTGCGGTGACGGTAACGTCCGACGGGACTAACTGGCGCGCCGACCCAGCAGTGGCCGGCGGTGGGATATTGCTCGATCATGGCTGGCACGCGCTTTATTGCGTGGTCCGGTGGCTGGGCCTTCCTCGCGGGCTCAGCGCCCTGCTCGAAAAGCGTCGCTTTCGTGAGTGGCCGATTGAAGATACAGCGACCGTCACCCTCGACGGCGAAGCGGGCAGCGCCGAAATCTATCTCACATGGTCAGCGAATGAACGCGCCAACTACATCAAGATCGTCGGCGACCATGGGCATCTCGAAACGATCGACGACGTCGTGGTTCTCAAATCGGGCAACGGCGAACGCCGTTGGTCTTGCCCTCCGCCGTTGTCGCAAGGCTCGCACCATCGCGATTGGTTCGTCAGTGTAGCGAAAGACTTTCAGCGCGCGGTCATGGGCCGAGGGAGGAGCAACTTGGACGAAGCTGCATTGTGTGCGCGGTTGATCGATCTTGCCCAGAGGTCCAGTGCCGACGGCGGCGTGCGATTGCTTCTCAAAGCCTAGCGGCTGACTAACTCGACTAGACGCGTTCACGCAGGGCAAGGAATAACAAGAGCAAAAAGAACAACGGCGCGCCGACGGCAGCCAAAACGAGAAACCAGGTCGATTTCCCGAACAAGGCGAGAATGACCACGAGGTAGATGAAATCACGGCGCGAAGCGGCATCAAGCATTCGCGCGAGACTCTGGTCGGGCACAGTCACAACTGAGGTAAAAAGAGGACCATCGTCCTTTTTCGGCCGCATCACCCGCCAATAGACCAACCACGCCGACGCTAGGTTACCGAGGGCCGCCGCGACGCCAAGCAATAATGGCCACAACGCCTCAATGGAGAGGGCCCAGCTGATGGCAATGCACCCGAAGACCGCGATGTGAACGACATTGTCGCCCCAGTAGTCGATGATCCCGCCAAATCGCGATTCCTGAAACTTGAGCCTGGCTAACTCACCGTCGCAGCCGTCCAGGATTGAATGTGCAAGGAAAAGAAGGGCTCCAATGGTCTGACAGACCCATTGCGAGCACAGAAAAAAGAGCGCGCCGGACAGACCGATGCCAACAGAGAGCGATGTGATTTGGTTTGGCGTAATCCCGGTGGACGCAAGACGGCGGGCAATTCGCAGGGAAATCGGTCGCTCGACGTGTCGCGCCATGAATCCGTCGGTATCCTTGACTAGTTGGCGCAGTAAGCGCCACTCCGCGTCATTGACATCAACTGGTGTCGTGACGACCAGCGGATCGATCGCCGCGGGAATTGCGACCGGCGTTCCGAAGGATTGCGTCAGCCGTTGTTGCACCGAAGTCAGGTCATAGGCGCCGTTATCCGCTTCCAGCACCGCAATGGCATCTTTAACCGCCGGAGCGGCAAGCACGATCATCTTGTGCGGTATGGCCGCCCAATTTGCGGGCTCAGGGTAGACGTCGATAAGTTTTTCGAGCCAACCGGACTCGGCGAGAACAGCCCCATGCACAATAATCAATGGACCTGGTTGCAAGGCAAAACCATCGGCAAGGCTGCGCCAGTCAGAAATTGCCGGAATACCCTGTGGCGCGGCGCGATGTCGTGCTTGAAAATAAACTTGATCGTAGCCGGCGCGGCGGGCAGCTAAAGCTGTGCGACGCGCGAGCCCAAGCCCGAGAACGGTCACGTCGCCGCTTTCGCCAAACGTCGGCTTCTGAGTGGACACGCCGGGGTCCGGCAAAAGAACAATGACCAGTGCACTCGGACTGGAGCTGTGCGAATCTCGGTCCATCGGATCTGCGATTTTCCTCGCCTAAATAGCGGAGTTGATACCACAAATGACGCGTCTATTCTTGTCGCGTTCCGTGTCGAGCAGAGGGGAGTCCGACCATTACTGTTTCATTCATTATCGCGGGTCTCTTTGGCCTAGCGCTCATCATCTGTTTGATTGCGTACAGCGGTGTCAGTGAAGTGGCTAATGCCATGCTGCTCATCGGCTGGTGGCTCGTGCCGATAGCTGCCTATCATATCGTTCCGATGCTCTTCTCCGCTCTTTCGTGGCGCGAACTGTTGCCACCCGCAAGCCGTCCCGGCGTTGTGAGTGTCACCTGGATGCGCTGGATTCGCGAATCAATCAACTCGCTATTGCCGGTCGCCAACATTGGGGGCGATATAGCGAGCGCGCGCCTGGTTCATTTATGTGGCGTGCCAGCCTCGCAAGCGGCCGCCAGTATGGTTGTTGACACAACGGTTGGTGTTGTTACGCAACTGGCTTTTATCATCGCGGGCGCTACGGTGCTTCTGCTACGGCCTGCAGGACACGTGGCATTCGAGGTGTTGGCCGGAGTGCTGGCTGGCGTCGGCGCGCTTGTCGTGGTGGTTGCGGCATTTGTCTTGCTGCAGCACAAGGACATGTTCGCGCGTTTCGTCAGGCTGGCGCGCGACGCGTTACCCGAGAAATGGGTTTTTCACTTCGCTGAAAATTCATCGGCGATCGACGATGCAGTCGTGATGGCGTACCGCAGCGGTTCAGCCTTCTGGCGTGCGATCCTATTTCGCCTGATTGGGTGGGTTGGCGGCGCCGGCGAAGTGTGGTTGGTGACGTGGTGTCTTGGTCAGCCTCTCGGGGTGACAGACGCATTCGTCCTTGAAAGCCTATCGTCTGGCACACGCGCTGTGGCGTTTATGGTGCCCGCAGCAATTGGCGTTCAGGAGGGCGGGCTTGTCCTGTTCGGCGCTTTGTTCGGGCTGCCCGCCGAGATCGGGCTGGCTATCTCGTTGTCGAAGCGAGTGCGTGAATTGATTCTGGGTTTGCCTGGGCTGTTTTTTTGGTACTGGCTCGAGGCGCATTATTTGCTACGCCGGAATGGCGGGTAGGGGGGGTTGCCGATGCGGCCTTCGGCGAGCTCGCTTGCGCAACTTCTTCTGGGGCGGTGGCCGGGGAGTCGACGACGTCCGGCTGGCCAAGTGCCTCACGCAGTTCCGCACGCCGTGTTTGGTAGTAGCTCGAACGCAAGAACGTGTAAAAATCGATTGACGCATCCTCGGCCATCGTTAGCTGACCAAGTCTGTCCACTGTATCAAGGCTTGCAGTGGTGATTGCGATGCCCAGTTGCGTTCCGAATAGGAGACCGACTGGATCGCCGAAGCGGTCGACGAAATCACCGACTGCATCGCGCGTCGTCGTAGGACCCCAATAAGGCCGCACCATGTAAGGCCCTTCGGCAACGCCCCAGACGAACAGTGTCTGACCAAAATCGCCGGTTTGCTGCGGGATTCCTTGCCGGCTCGCAAGATCAACCAGACCACCGAGGCCGAATGTCGTGTTCATGGCGAAACGCGCAGCTGTCTTGGTTGCAGCTTCAAGGCGGCCCTGCAATAAATTGTTCACGAAGATTCGCGGCTCTTTCAGGTTTGAATTGAAATCGTGCACACGATCATGCACCGGCCGCGGGACGACCGTTTGGACAGTCTTCGCGACCGGGCGCAATACTTCCTGATTCATTGTCAGCATCTGGCGATTGACGTGTTCGTTGGGATCCTGAAGGGGTAGCGACGCGTCTCTTGGAGTCGAAGCACAACCAGCCAAAATGACAGGCAAAGCAAGTATTGTCGCCCGTCCGCCCCAGATTTGACCGCGACGCATCTACTTCCGCGCCCCCTTTAAATTCGCCCGCAACCCTAGTCTGTTGGATACGATAACAAACGCTGCATAACGCCGGACGTCATGCAGCAATCAGACCCAATTCAACAAAACTAGCAGAGCCGATAATTTAGGGTGTTACTTTTATGTCACAGGAACAAGTTTTAGGCGGTGTGTTTACTGCTACTCGCCTTAGTCTGAGTCGCCAAAAGCGCAGGCTGAAAAAGCACTGCTGCCGCCAGCGTTGTGATCAGACACAGCGCCATCAGCTTGCCCATGCTGGAGGTACCAGGGTGATGTGAGAACCAGAGACTGCCGAATGCGGTTGCGGTCGTGCACGCACTGAAGATGACGGCCCGCGTCAGACTTGATTGCAGAAAATTCCGCTCACCCGAACGCCAAGCCATGATGTAGTAAATCTTGAAAGCCACGCCTACACCGAGAAGAAGCGGTAGCGCGATGATGTTGGCGAAGTTCAGCGGCAGCCCGATCAGCACGCAGATCTCAAGTGTGACGACGATTGCGACGAACAGAGGCACGAGCGTTAGCGCGACGTGACTCCAGCGCCGCAACGTAATGAACAGGATGAGTGCGATAGACGCCACGGACCAGATCGCGGCCTGCATGAACGCCCTGACGATGGTCGCCGCCGCCTCGATGACGAAGACTGGCTTTCCGGCAGCATCGGGCGCAACATTGCGCACAGCCACGACGAAACGTTCCAAGGTGTCGTTGTCGTTGCCGTCGCCGCTCGGCGCGACTTCAACTCGGTTGAGTCCGTCAGCCGAGACCCAGCGTCGGGTCAAAGATTGGGGGAGCGTCTCGATCGTCACGTGTTCGGCCGTGAGGAGACTCCGTACTTGACGCAGCGTCGTCACCAACGGCACCACAAAAACGCGTTCAGCTTCTTCTCGTTTAGCTGGGGGTTGCGTCGCCAGTGTGGTTAGGGCGTCGGCGAGACGGCGGGTTTGAACTGCGGCGGGGCTATTGTCGGAATCAGCGGCCGCACTGCGCAGGTCATGAGCCGTAGTTTCGATCGCGGCTAAAGTGTCAGCCGGCGTGGGTTTCGGGTCGATCTGGTCGGGATCGATCGTGTTGCGGAGGAAGAAGCTTGCGTCGTCAATAATAGCGAGCTTCTCTTCCTGGTCCTTTGGTACGAAGCTCTGAAGCGTTACGACGTGCTCGACCTCCGGCAATTGCCGCAATCGCTCAGCAAGCGCTGAAGCGCGCGTGGCATTTCCTTCAAGAATATCAAGTGTGTTCGGGCTTGTGTCGGGGTCCGTCATGAGATCAAGCAGGGTCGCCACCGACTCGCTATCTCGAGACCGCAGATCGAGTGGGTTGAAGTCGAATCGCAGACCCGTAAGCAGAGGCAGGCCAAGGATTGTCACTGCAAGCGTCGTGCCCACAACCCATTTGCGTTGCGTTTCCAGGAAGCGGTCTACCGGCGCAAGCACGGCATAGCCGATCGGTTCGGGTTCGCCCGGAGGCTTGAGCACGGCTAGTAGCGCAGGTAGCAGAGTTACCGTCGTTGCAAACGCAATGATCATCCCCGTTCCGGCGATTAATCCCAGTTCGGACAGACCGACATAGGCGGTCGGCAGGAACGAGTAGAAGCCCGCGGCAATCGATGCTGCCGCCAGCAAAAGCGGACTTGCCAGCCCCTTCGCGGTCCCGAGGAGGGCGCTTTCCAGTTCGCGCGATTCAAATCGCTCGGCACGGTAGCGCACGCTGAACTGGATGCCGAAATCGACGCCTAATCCGACAAAGAGCACGGCGAAGGCGACGGAAATCAGATTCAGGGTTCCTACCATCAAGAGTCCGCCACCGGCTGTTATGATGAGACCCGCCAAGAGGTTGACAAATACGGCTAGAATGATCTGGACCTTCCTCAACGCGAGCCAAAGCACAAGAAGGACAAGCAAAAGAGTAATGATGCCATTCAATGCGGCACCGTCGGCAATCGTTGAGAATTCCTCATCCGCCAGAGCCACGGATCCTGTGAGGCGTACTTTCACTCCTCGTTCGGGCGTCAGCCCCAGGCGCACTGCCGAGGCGCGAATCCTTTCGGTCGCCTTGCGTCCTGGCTGCAGATCGTGGAAGTCCAGGACAGGCTGGATGTTGATGAACCGCCGAAGATCCGAAAGCTCAGGAGTTCTGCCTGTTATCAACTTGCGCCAGGAGAATGCCGGATGCTTTCCGCTCGACAAAGTTTCCAAGCCGTCGGCGACCTGCGTAAGCGCCGGTCTCAAATCCTCAAGTTTTGTTTTCCCAAGCCGCAATCCTTCGACCGACTGCGACAGCGTGCGAAGAACGCCTCGTAATGTCGGATCGGCCGAAAGAGTGCCGAGGAATGGTTGGGCACCGATGAGGTCATTTGCATCGCGGCGCACTTCGTCGAGAGACCGAAAGAGAATGCCGTTCCGCGCAAAAAACTCGTCTCCATCCGGACGGGATACCGTTCGGAT
>Ga0310907_10000273_pt1 | contig 11060 bp, 7 predicted proteins | sample C48D4metaG_FD_203750 | JGI IMG/M metagenome (GOLD analysis project Ga0310907, IMG submission 203750) | Lab incubated soil microbial communities from West Virginia University Organic Research Farm, Morgantown, WV, United States - C48D4 | ecosystem: Environmental > Terrestrial > Soil >...
CGTTGCCGGTCCCACGGGTTACCGGTTCTTTCCGTTCAGCGCTTTTGCTTGCCATGGTGTTCCTCGTAATCCCTCCCAGCGGTTTTCAACCGTTCTGCGACAAGATCGACATCCCGTTTGGCCGTCCGGATGCCGGACGGAGACTTCTTCTGGAACGCGTGCAGGACGTACACGGCTTTCTCGAACCGAACCGTGTACACCGCTCGATAGGCGTTACCGTCGTGCGATTCGACGACCTCCAGGACGCCAGGACCGAGCCCCTTCCAAGGCTTAGCCGACGGCGCGGTACCGCCGAACTGCGCGATACCGAGAGCGTTGCCCATGTCCTCCTTGACCGCCCCAGGAAAGCTCAGGAAATCGCGCTTTGAGGACCCGACCCAATTCAGCGGTTTCTCATTGGCAGCCAGGACACGTCGCACCTCAAGATTATCCCAGTTCTGGGATATTCAAAACAAGTATCTGATTTCGGCGATGAACTCCGGAGGGGGAACCGTGGGGGGAACACGGCCCCGCGCGAGGTGTTCCCCCTCTGCTGCATTCCAGGGCAGTGCTCATCCCAAGCGATGCAAAGGCGGCTGAAGGCACCGGCGGTTTGTTCCAACTTCAATCAACGCCGCGACTTAGCGACCGAGAGCTTCGGGCGGCGTTCTTTGCCGCCCGCACCAATTCGATCCCGCCGGCCAGGCGGTCAATGACGGTACCGTGGCGTGAGCGACCACGAGATTTGACCGCGTCTGCGATCATGCCCGCGGCCACAGCCGAGGTCGCTCACGCCACGGTAGAAAGGTGTCATCGCATTCGCCGGCGCGCGCAGGCTGCCCCACAAGACGGTCAGATCCCGATGGCATTTCGGAGGCGGTCGGACGCAGTGTTCGGAACGCCTTCGGTTGTCGGATTCCGACTCGGAAACGGATGACGCCGCGCGAGGACCGCGTCCCAACGTCGCTCACATCGCATTCGAGCACGTGCCCTGTCGGCCTCAAGTGTCTCAGGCCGCGGGCACAGTAGCGTCGAAGAACTTCCACGCACCACCATCCCAGTGGACGCCGCGCTTTCCATACATGATCCACACGCCCACGAGCGGGTCAGGCAGACTTGGGGGCGCAATGGGAACGAGGTCAGTTTGTGTGCCGAGGTACGATTCGACTTGCCAAGGCACACCACCAAACGACACGCCAACAAAAACGTGCGACTCTTTGGCGCGCGAGCACTTGAGCTTGAGCAGAACATCGGCATTCTTCGGATGGCGAAGGAAGTCACCGATCCAGTTGGGTACCGCGGAACCTGTAGAATCAACCGCACCGCCGAGTCCGGTCATTGTGAGGTACACGAATCCAGAGCCGGCCTCGCGGAACGCGTGGATCGAGTCGACTTCAAGGGACACCAAGGCCTCAGATATCGATGGATGTTGACGTGTCAGAGGGAAATCACTCTGAGCAAACCTGTCGATTCCTGCTGTCTCACAGTTCAGGAGCAGGCCTCCGAGTCTGCGGTGGAGTTCTGTAACTCGCGTCTGCGGTTTGATGACTACATACCAGTCGTGGTCCAGATCGAACTTGAGCTTGCCCCGTCCCGGTCCCAGGTTCCAGGTCTCCGTCCTAACGGGATCAAGAGCCGCCGTACATTCAATGGCGATCAGCGGCGATTGAACGTCGCCCACACAAAGATCAACAAGGCCATTCTCGCGTCCATCATCATTGAGGACGACGGGTCTGCCGAGCTCACGCTGAAGAATCCGCCGGGCACATTCTTCAAATCGTGGTTTCGAGTTAGCCATTAACTCTGAACCGTTCCTGAGCGAACTGCTGACGCCGCGAGGGGGGCCGCGACGATCGGCGGTGGTTGGCGTCAGACGTGACGACCTGAGCGGTCGGTCTCTCGACGCTCTGCCTCGGTGTTGCGAACCGCCGCCGAACGGAGCGTGATCTGCGCGCCGTTTGGGAGCGAGTTGTCGGCTGCGTACTCATTACAGTTCGCGCACGGAACGCGCCGCGCTTTTGACACCGATTCCGGGTCCCGTCACAACTGCATCGGCCATCACATGATCAGCGTCGAGCTCTGCTCGGCCTCGTCAAGGCTCGTCGCTTCGCTCCGCCCCGCTGCGCGGGCCTCCGGGCCTTGACGACGCCTGCGCGCAGCTCGAAGGTAGCACTTATGTGATGGCCGAGGAAGCTCGTTGCCGTTTTCCGTATTGACCCGAGCAGCGGACAGACATATGGTGAGGATCTCGTCGGTGTCATCGCGCACCCTCTCCGCGGTCGCATCCGACGCGGAGTGCCGCAGCCGCCGCCCTCAGGGCAACGTTGCAGCTTCCACCACAATAGCTTGATCGATCGCGCGAGCTGACCGCGGGCGATCACCGCGCCTGGCGTCACGTCACGCGTATTGCTGTCGGCGTCACGCCTGCACCCGCGCTCATCGGCATCAGCGCGCCCGCACACCCGGCGCGCTGGAGCGCCCCAATCCAGCACAACACGAATCGTCATGACTTGCGTCCGCTGGGAGCGCCTATGGAGTTCATCGAGCGTACGGATGACGGGCCGGAGCCGATCTCGATCGCGCGCTGTCGGGAGTTGCTCGGCGAGGAAGCGGAATCGCTGACCGATCAGGACGTCGCGTTGATCCGCAGACACGCGGAGACCATGGCGTGCATCGTGGTCGAGATGTACCAAGAGGGTTGTCGGATCTCCGAGTAGAAGTCGTGCCCCGGAAACGCAACTTGCCCGAGCCGGTGAATGGATCTACGCTGCCAATCATGGTCGGCGCGGTGATTTACGTTCGTGTGAGCACGAAGGAGCAGACCGAGAATCTCAGCCTTCCGACTCAGCTCCGTGCCTGCGAGGAGTACTGCCGCCGCCAGGGCTATGAGATCCTCGAACGCTTTCACGAGGAAGGCGAGAGCGCCAAGACCACGGATCGCAGCCAGCTTCAGAACCTGCTCACGTACTGCCGGTTGAACAAGGGCCGCGTACATTTCGTGGTCGTGTTCAACCTGACGCGCTTCGCGCGGGACAAGTACGACCACTTCGCGCTCCGCTCTCACCTGCAGTCGCTGGGCATCTCGTTGCGCTCGGCGACAGAGCCGATCGACGACACATCGACCGGCAAATTGATGGAAGGCGTGCTTGCTGCATTCGCGCAATTTGACAACGACTGTCGGTCAGACCGAACCCGTGCCGGCATGAAGGCCGCACTGGAGCTCGGCCGCTGGGTCTTCCTGGCGCCGATCGGCTACTTGAACGCGCCGCGCGCCATGGGCAAGAGCCTGATGCCCGATCCTGAGCGGGCCCCGCTTGTGCGGCGAGCATTCGAGGAGTACGCGACCGGGCGCTTCACCAAGCAACAGCTCCTCAAGCAGTCAAGAGCCTGGGGCTTGACCAACCGGCGCGGCTGTCCGCTCACATCGCAAGCGATCGGCGTGCTGTTGAGAAACCAGCTCTATGCCGGCATCGTGGACGTCACCGAGTACGGCGTTCGCGGAAAACGCGGCGACTTCGAGCCCCTGATCTCCGAGGACCTGTTCTACCGCGTGCAGGCGGTCTTTTCCGGGCGACTTCCGCGCACCACGCCACAGCAGCGGGCACATCCCGACTTCCCGCTACGCGCCTTCGTGCGCTGCGAGTCCTGTGGCCGAGGCCTCACCGGCAGCTGGTCGAAGGGCCGTAGCGAATACTACGCGTACTACCACTGCCGCCCTGGTTGTCGCGCGGTAAACGTGACGAAGGCCAAACTCGAAGGACTGTTCGCAGACGAACTCGCCCTGCTGCAGCCAACGCCAGGCTACATGCGGCTACTCAAGGAATCTGTTCTGCAGATCTGGAAGGCCCGGAAAGCGGCCGTGCGCGAGGAAATCGCGACCGCTGAGCGTGCTGCAAAGGCGATTCAGGACAAGCTGGACCGTCTCGACGAAGCATTCCTCTTCGAGCGCTCGATCGACATCGAGACGTACGACCGCCACGCCGAGAAACTGCGCGAGGAGCTCACGCTCGCGCGGATCGACCGGCACTCAGGCCAGCTCGATGAACTCGACGTGGAGGGCATCCTCGCGTTCGCAGAACGCGTTTTGCCGCGCGCCTCAGACCTGTGGGTGCAGGCGTCACTCGAACAGCGTCAGCGGTTCCAACAACTGTTCTTTCCTGACGGAATTGCGTTCGACGGAAAGGGCTTTGTTGGAACCCGCGTAACCGCACCGGCCTTCAGCTACTTGCGGGAAATCGAGACTGAAAATGAAAGAATGGTGGACCTGACCGGGATCGAACCGGTGACCTCCTGAATGCCATTCAGGCGCGCTCCCAACTGCGCTACAGGCCCATCTTGAGGAGAGACGACCCTTTATTGTAGCGAAGAATCGAGCGTCGCGCCAAACTCGCCCTTCATCCTCGCCATCTCGTCTCATCTGGGTCGGGCGCGGCACGATCACCATCGACGCGGTGGCACGGATGTCCGGCGCCGCTCGTTCTCATCGCTTCTTCAGTCTTGGTGTTGACAGTCGACACCAAGGCACGATAGTGTCGACTACCGACACCATGACGCCGAGACCCGACTTGCTGCCAGGCACGCTCGACATGTTGATCCTGCGCACGCTCCAGCGAGACGCGTTGCACGGCTGGGCGATTTCCGAACGGATCCAGGAGATTTCTCAGGACGTCCTGGAGATCAATCAGGGCTCCCTCTACCCGGCCCTGCACCGTCTCGAGCATCGCGGATGGATCGAGGCCGAGTGGGCCGTGTCGGAGCTCGGCCGCCGCGCGAAGTACTACCGTCTCACCGCCGCTGGCCGTCGACAGCTCGCCGTCGAGACCCGCGAGTGGGAGCGCATGTCGAACGCCATCGGACGAGTGATGAAGCACGCCTGACACGATGATCACCTTCCGCGATCTCACACTTCGTCTTCGCGCGCTACTCTCGCCACGTCAGGTGGAGCACGATCTGCACGACGAGCTCTCGTTTCACATCGAGCGCGAAACCCGGAAGTTGATCGAACAGGGCATGCCGCCGCATCAGGCGCGCGCCACGGCGCAGGCGAGGTTTGGGTCGCCCACAGTCGTCGCTGACGAATGCCGTGACGAGCGCGGCATCGCGTTTGTCGACAACACCGTCCGGGACGTTCGCTTCGCGCTGCGCTCGTTCAGGCGCGCGCCGCTGACCGCCTTCACCATCGTCACGACCGTCGCGGTCGGACTTGGCGTCGTCGCGGTCCTGTTTACCATTCTGAACAGGTTCCTCTTCCGCGCTGACTCGGTCCCCGACATCAGCGAGATGTACGGGGTCGAACGGCCGCGGCTGGCCAATGGCGATCAATCGCCATTCACGCGCCCTGCGTTCGATGCGCTGCGCAGGGAAACCAGTGTCTTTACTGACGTCTACGCGAATGTTGGCGACATCGACCTGCGCGTCGATGGCCGGATGATGGCCGCGACGCTCGTCACCGGCAATTTCTTTAGCGTCGTCCGTATCAATCCCGTGATGGGACGCGCGCTCGCGCCCGCCGATGACGAGTCAGGGGGCAGCCAGGTCATCGTCCTGAGCGACAAGGGGTGGAGCCGGCATTTCACGCGCGATCCGAACGTGCTGGGAAGGACCGTGCTCGTCGGCGGGACACCATTCGAGATCGTCGGCGTGATGCCGGCGGGCTTCCGCGGCCTCGAGGTGTCGGCCCCGGACTTCTGGGCGCCACTCGCGCAGCTGGCGCAGTTCCTGCCGGTACATCGCGGTCGTGAAGACAGCGCCGGCGTGGGCATCATCGGTCGTCTGAAACCTGGCCTGTCGATGGAGGGCGCGCGCGCGCAGATTGCGGCATGGGACTCGAACCGGGAGAGTGCCACGACCGGTGGCCTGCCCCGAGCGAGCGGGAGCGAGTCGAGGGACCGCGCCGAGACCATCGTGCTGGTGCCGAAGCGGGGCACGCTTCCGCAACCGATGGAAGCCGTTGCCATCTTCACGCCGTTATTCTTTGCCTTCGGATTGATCCTGCTGATCGGCTGCGCCAACGTCGCCAACCTGTTGCTGGCGCGCGGCGTGGCGCGTCAGCGTGAGATCGGCATTCGGTTATCGCTCGGCGCCTCGCGGCGGCGCATCATCCGCCAGCTCATGACCGAAAGCGGGCTCCTCGCGCTGGCAGCGGCCGGCGGCGGCTATCTCATCTCGCGGCTCGCGCTCGGAAGCATCGTCTATTTTGCGACGCGGACAATGCCGGTGGACTTCGGTGATTCCAATCTCGACATCGCCGTACCGGCTGCCGACTGGCGCGTGGCCCTGTTTCTGGTCATCGCGGCCATGGCTGCCACTGCCTTTTTCGCGTTGATGCCCGCGCTGCAGGCGACGCGGGTCGAGCCGGTGCGCACGCTGCGCGGCGAGTTGGTCAAGAACGCACGTCCCGGCCGCGCCCGCAACGTGCTGATCGGGATCCAGGTGTTCGCATCGGCGCTGTTGTTGATCGCGTCGGCGATTTTCCTGCGCAGCGCCATGGCGTCGTCGCAATTCGATCCGGGCTTCCGCACGGTCGACACAATGATCATCCAGGTTGTCAACGAGCCGAAGCGGGCGGCGATGGTCCAGGCGATCGCGTCCGAACCAACGGTGACGACCTATGCTGCCGTGCGGCCCGGCATGCTCGCCTGGCCGGACGCAGGCTTCGCGGCGGTCGGCGCCAGCCGGACCGCGGTCCTCTACAAGTTTGTTTCGCCCGAGTACTTCGAGGTGTTCGACATTCCCATTGTGCGGGGGCGATCGTTTACAACCGCCGAACGCGATGGCGAGCACCCGGTCGTCATCGTCTCGGAATCGACGGCGCGAAAGTTGTGGCCGAACGGCAACGGCGTCGGCGAAACGTTCCGGCTCGAGCCGAATCCCGGGTCCGACGCGGACGCGAAGGATGAACCGCCGATGCCGGCGCGTCTGGTTACGGTGATCGGCGTGTCGCGCGAGGTCGCGGGTTTTCGGATTCTCGATACGAAGGAAGCCGGCATCTTCCTGCCGATCAGCGTCAACGCGCCGAAGACAGCGGTCGTGGCGCGCGTCAAGGGCGATCCCGCGCTCGCCCACCGGACGCTCGTCGATCGCCTGACCCGAGTCGATCCCAACATGGGCATGATCGCGACCATGCGCACGGTGGTAAGGCTCGAGACGTTCTTCCTGCAGATCGCGTTCTGGGTGTCGCTCGTGCTCGGCAGCCTCGCGCTGTTGTTGACCGTGTCAGGCCTCTTCAGTGTGTTGTCGTATCTCGTCGCACAGCGCACCAGGGAGATCGGCGTACGGATGGCGCTCGGCGCTTCGTCTCAGAAAGTGACGCGATTGATCCTGGCGCAGACGACGCGTCCCGTGGCCTTCGGTCTGCTGGCCGGAGTTGGACTCGCCGCATCACTGGCCACGATCCTGATCGCCCTTCCCGCGGGCGCGATGATAGCGGAGGTTGTTCGCGTGACCGATCCGATCGCGTATGTGGCGAGTCTGCTCGTCATCGTCGCGGCTTGCCTGCTCGCTGCGTGGATCCCCGCGACACGCGCCGCCCGCCTCGATCCAATGCAGACCCTCAGGCAGGAATAATTAACGTTGCGGCTGCATCAGCCAGATGTTGCTCGTTCCCTGGTTCATCAGCAGCACGATCTTGTCGGCGCCGACGCGCATGCCGTGCGGGTGTCCCCAGGTGTTCGCTTCGTGGAGGTGCTGAACGACGACTGGTGCGCCGGCTGGGTGCCGGTTGGCGGCCAGTCGCTGGGCATAGATGCAGCCGTTGCCGTCTTCGTATGAGACGTAATAGATCGTGTTGCCGTCGGGCGAGAATCTGAACATCTCGTAGCGTCCCGGCGGCGACCGTCGGCCAACGCGGATCAATTCTTTCTCGTCTACTTTTGAAGGACGGACGGGCACGAGGAACATCTCCTCAGCCGTCTCCGTGGTGAAGGCTACCCATTGGTCGTCGGGAGAGAACTGCGCACCTCCGAACCCTTTCGCCGGACTCGATACGAGTTCCGTCGATCGTCCCGACGCGATATCCATTAATTGATAGGTATGCTTATCTGGTTCAACGACGCGCAAGTGCTTGGTGCCATCCTTCGACAACGTGCTGTAATCACAGTTCTCGCACAGCTTGCGCGGGGGGCCGCCCGACGTCGTTCCCAGAAATAGAGCTCGCACCCGGCCTGGGACCCAGTACATGAACGCGCTGCCGTCGGCCGTTGCCGAAGAAATATGCTGGTCAGTGGACGAACTGACCAGCAACGTTTCCTTTCCGCTCCTGAGGTCACGGCTGCGAAACTCCGACTGGCCCCCCCGGTGAGAACAGTACAGAAGCGTGTTGCCGTCCAGCGAGAGCGCCTGGCCGTCGCTCGCCGAGTTCTTCATGATTTGCGTGCGCGGCCCCTTCACCACTGCCGCGTTGGCATCGACTGGGAGCGCCCAGTAGTCCTCGAGAATGTCGATCGCCGTAAACGCGAGCTTGCCGTCACGCGACATCGTCGGCAAGGCCTCCTGCGCTGTTCCTGACGTCAACCGTTCGGCGGCTGTGGTCAACTGAAACGTAGTCGGGTGGACGCCGACGCGCCACACGTTGGCGGCATCGCGGTTCTGCGCCGTGAAGAGCACACTTCCTCCGGTCCAGTCATTCGGGCCGGAGATGACCGCCGTGTCCTGCAAGACCTTCTGCGCTTTCAGCGCAGCCGATGCGCCGGTCCGGATGACGGTGCCGTCCTTGAGTGAGATCGCGAACCAGTCGATCGCGTCAGTTGCGGGACCCTTCGGGTCGACGCGGCCGACGGCGAGCAGATGCGAACCGTCGGGGGACCAGACCGCATATGGGCTCTCGATGGTGAGTTCCGCCTCGACCTTTTTGGGTTGGCCGCCAGTGGCGGGCACCAGCATAAGGCGGTGACCGATCCCCTCGTGAACCGCGAAAGAAAGCTGGCTTCCATCAGGAGAGAATCGCGGCCCCTCACCATTGGGCGCCAGTTTCCGCGGCTCGCCGCCAATCGTGGATACCACATAAATTCCCTCATCTTTCCCAGGCGGACTCATGTACGTGATGCGAGTGCCGTCGGGAGAGAACGACGGAGATACGGCCCCACCCTCGTGGTGCGTGAGCTGGACGGCCTGACCGCCGTCCACTTGTTGCACCCAGAGATTTGGCACTTTCGTCGTGCGATCCGAGACGTAGGCGATCAACTTACCGTCCGGCGACAGAGCCGGTTGCGCGGTGAGGCCCGCGTCAAAGGTGAGGCGGGTTAGCTCGGATGGTCGCGATGGACCGGTCGCCCGTCGCGCGAACAAGATCCATCCGGTCGCGACCACCGCGAGCGCCGCAATGGCAGCTAGAGCGGCGATGGCGACGCGGCGCGGCCGGCGGCCCGGCGTGGACACCGACGCGACCGACGTTGTCAGGCGACCCGACTCGGAATCCTCTTTCAATTCCTGGAGTGCGACCTTCAGGTCGGCCATGTGCTGCACGCGCCGGCTGGGATCCTTCTTCAAGCAGCGGTTGATGAGAACTTCGAGATCGTGTGGGAGCGGTGCGGTGATCGTGCTGACGGGGCGCGGCTCGTCGCGCAGGACCGCCGCGATTGTTGACATCGTCGTCGAGCCCTCGAACGCGCGGCGGCCTGTGGCCATTTCATACATCACCGACCCGAACGAGAAAATGTCGGACCGGGCGTCGACGATTCCGCCCTCGGCCTGTTCCGGTGACATGTAGGACGCAGTGCCAACGATCATGCCGCGTTCTGTTGGCGACCCGCCGTGCGCTTCCGTTTTGGTGTGCTGGTCGGCTGCTGTTGGGGAAACCTCTGTGAGCTTGGCCAAGCCGAAATCAAGCACCTTGACCAGGCCCTGATCGGTCACCATGACATTGGTCGGTTTCAGATCGCGATGCACGATTCCCGCAGCGTGGGCCGCCGTCAGTGCTTCGGCGATCTGCGTCGCGTGGCGAAGGAGCGGAGTGACGGCCATCGGCCGCCTCCCGATAATTTCCTCCAGCGTCTTGCCCGCCACGTGCTCCATGACGATGAAGTCGATGCCGGCCTCAGAGCCGACGTCGTAGATCGTCACGATGTTCGGGTGATTGAGCGCCGAGGCAGCCTTCGCCTCGTGCGTGAACCGCCGCCGACGGTCGTCGTCCTGCAACATCTGCGGCGGCAGAATCTTCAGGGCGACGGGACGGTTGAGACGTGTGTCGATGCCCCGATATACCTCGCCCATACCACCGGCCCCGATCGTGTCGTCGAGACGGTAATGGGACAGAGTTCTTCCACTAAGCTTCGTCATGCGTCCTCTTCGCTGGGCCAGAGACCGGGGCCGGGCGTCAGCGCTCGCGTCACTTTCCCTGCGGAACCGTCACCGGAATCGTCGATGATGAGGCGTTGCCTTTCTCGTCGACACACTCGATCACAATCGAGTACGTGCGGCCGCTGCCGGAGCCGGCACGCTCGGCTCGAAGCTCGAGTCCGAGGCTGGACGTGATCAGCCAGTCGGGTGCGGCATCGCCGTCGCCGGTGCCGTTGAGTGGTTCGTTGCTGATGACGCTCACGATGTGACAGGTGACGGCGCCGCAGTTGTCCGTCGCCGACAGCGACAACACCACCGGCTGCATCCTGTGATTCGGAGGAGACAGCTCATTCGGAGTCGCCGACGCCGACGCAATCGTCGGCGCCGTAGTGTCGACGACGGCGATCGTGACCGTGTCCGAGTCCGTCCCGCCATTGCCATCGTCCACCGTCAGCGTAACCGTGTGCACGCCAAGACCCAGCGAAACCTGCGGACTGATTCCGCTTGCCGTGCCAAAGGGCCCGGTCCACTGGTACGAGAGCGTATCGCCGTCGGGATCGGTCGAACCGGATCCATCGAGCGTCACGAGCGCAACGCAGTTCTGGCCGGCCGACACAATCTGATCCGGGCCCGCATCTGCGGCCGGCGGGCTGTTCGACAGCATCAGGTAGACCACGCCAGCGTTGGTGGTGCCCGAGACGGTAGCGGCCGGTTTGGCGATCAACAAGTCAGGCTTCCCGTCGCCGTTTAGATCGCTAGTCGGGGCGAGCTGCGATCCGAACCCGTCCGATCCTGGTTTGGGTACG
>Ga0310907_10000286_pt1 | contig 10823 bp, 9 predicted proteins | sample C48D4metaG_FD_203750 | JGI IMG/M metagenome (GOLD analysis project Ga0310907, IMG submission 203750) | Lab incubated soil microbial communities from West Virginia University Organic Research Farm, Morgantown, WV, United States - C48D4 | ecosystem: Environmental > Terrestrial > Soil >...
GGCCATCCCCTAGCCCCTCCCGATATCGGGAGGGGGATTCGCTTAGGCCTCGAGCGCGGCTTCCGCCGGCGGCTCGGCCATCGCGCCGACGTCCTCGCCGCGCGATTGAGCTCCGCCGGTCTTGCCCGCCATCGCCGAATTGGCGACCGCTTCGCAGTAAAGGCGAATGGCGCGGCTGGCGTCGTCGTTGCCCGGCACCGGGAAAGCGATGCCCTGCGGATTGGAATTGCTGTCGAGGATCGCGATCACCGGGATACCAAGGACGTTAGCTTCCTTGATGGCCAGCTCTTCCTTGTTGGTGTCGACCACGAACATGACGTCCGGAAGGCCGCCCATGTCGCGGATGCCGCCCAGCGAATTCTCCAGCTTGTCGCGCTCGCGGGTCAGCTGGAGCACTTCCTTCTTGGTGAGGCCGGCGGTGTCACCGGACAGCTGCTCCTCAAGGCTCTTGAAGCGCTTGATCGAGTTGGAAATCGTCTTCCAGTTGGTCAGCATGCCGCCGAGCCAGCGGTGATTGACGAAATGCTGGCCCGATGCGCGGGCGGCTTCCGCAATCGCATCCTGCGCCTGGCGCTTGGTGCCGACGAACAGAACCTTGCCACCGCGGGCAACCGTCTGCTGGACGAAATCAAGCGCGCGAGCGAACAGCGGAACGCTCTGCGACAGGTCGATGATATGAACGCCATTGCGGTCGCCGAAAATGTACGGCTTCATCCGCGGGTTCCAGCGGTGGGTCTGGTGGCCGAAATGCGCTCCAGCCTCGAGCAATTGCTGCATGGTGACGACATTGGTCGCCATAGGGATATCTCCTCCGGTTAAGCCTCGATGGAACCTAGTCACCGGCCAATTGGCCGGCACCGGTATGGTGGTTCCACCTGTGGGATGCGCGGGCCCCTATACGATGAAGCCAGCGATTTCAAGCGCTTCCATTCAGCCAGGCATGTTAGAACAGACACAGAACAAAGTGGGTTGACTGTTATAGAACATTATAAGAACATTAGCGCATAACAGGGAGGAATTGCCGATGTTCGCTACCTTCGTCACTTTAGCCATCATCTCGTTTGCGATGACTGGCCTGCTCGATCTGGCACGTCAGGACGGACCCAGGATCATTGCGGCGCTGCAGGGCCGTTCCTGGACTCTCGAATCGGATCCAGCGCGTCCGACAATTGTCCGCGTCAGTCCGAGCTATAAGGCGGCGAAACCGGTGGTTTCGGGGCTGCGCGCCGCTGCTTGACCCGGGCATAGCTTGCAAAGCTGAAAGGCAGCAGGGACAGGTAGACCACCGAAATCGCCAAAAGCGTCCACCACGGCTCGTTGAGGAGTGCCGCACCGAACAGGGCGACGCCCGCCAGGGCGAAGATCCGCCATCCGCGCCGGATGCGGATCGAGGACCAGCTGAACGTGGGCAGGCTGCTGATCATCAGCAGCGCGATGAACAGGATCCACGGCATCACCAGAGTCCAGCTACGGAACACCTCATTCTCGCTGATCAGCCAGAGATAGAATGGGACAAAGGCAAGACCCGCCCCGACCGGAGCAGGAACGCCGGTGTTGAAGCCGGCCGACTTGTGAGGCTGGTCACTGACGTCGATGCGGGCATTGAACCGCGCCAAACGAAGCGCGCAGCACACCGCCAGCGCCAGCGCCACGGTCCAGCCAAACTTGGGAGCTTCCTTCAAGGACCAGAAAAAGATGATCAGTGCAGGTGCCGTACCGAAGGCGATATTGTCGCTGAGCGAATCAAGCTCGGCACCGAACTTGCTTTGAGCGCGAAGCAGGCGCGCAATCCGTCCGTCCATGCCATCGAGCACGCCGGCGATGATGACCGAGGCTAACGCCTTCTCCCATTCGCCGGAAAAACCGAAGCGGATCCCGGTCAATCCGAAACAGAGCGCAAGCGCCGTGATTGCATTGGGCAGGAAGGCGCGGAATGGCAGCCCTGCCCGTTCCGGGCCATCGGTCATTGGCTGGTCCCGCGGCGCTGCGGGTCGACCCCGACTTCGCCAAGGATCGTTTCCCCGGCTATGGCCCGCTGACCAAGCAGCACCTGGCTGCCGGTCCCTGCGGGCAGGAATACGTCAACCCGGCTTCCGAACCGGATCAAGCCGATCCGTTCCCCGGCCTCGACCCGGTCTCCTTCCTTGACGAATGATAGGATTCGGCGCGCGACCAGGCCGGCAATCTGGGTAAATCCGACCATCAAGCCGTCCTCCCGCTCGACCAGGAAGTGCTGCCGCTCATTGTCTTCGCTGGCCTTGTCCAGGTCGGCGTTCAGGAACTTGCCCGGCACATAGGCGATGCGCCTGACGGTGCCGGCGATCGGCGACCGATTGATATGGACGTCGAACACGCTCATGAAAATCGAGACGCGCGTGAACTCGCCGGTGAGGCCACCCTCTCCTGCCAGCTCGAGCGGCGCATTGACCCTGCTGATCATGGTCACCAACCCGTCTGCCGGTGCGACGATCAGTTTGGGATCGGCAGGCGTCGTCCGGATCGGATCCCGGAAGAATGCCGCAACCCAGATCGTCAATCCGATGAGCAGCCAGCCAAGGAAATGATTGACCAGGCTGTACATCGCCAGGGCTGCAAAGGCCGCGATCAGCGTATATTTCCGCCCTTCCGGGTGGATCGATGGAAAACGCCATTTGACGGTCGTCAGGTGGCTGTTTGGCTTGTCGAGCTCAGGCATGGGCGCAGTCCTTAGGCACAAGCGGAACGCCCGGCAATGCCAAGGGTTCGAAGCCAGTGTTGCGCATGGCGAAACGACTGCCTAAGGCGCGCGCCGACGCATGAAATCCGGACAGGTAAGAAAAATGGCCAAGATCAAGGTTAAGAACCCGGTTGTCGAACTCGACGGCGACGAGATGACCCGCATCATCTGGCAATGGATCCGCGAACGGCTGATCCTGCCCTATCTCGACGTCGAGCTGCTCTATTTCGACCTTGGCATCGAAAAGCGGGACGAAACCGACGACCGCATTACCATCGAAGCGGCGGAAGCCATCAAGAAGCATGGGGTCGGCGTCAAATGCGCCACCATCACGCCCGACGAGGCGCGGGTCGAAGAATTCGGCCTCAAGAAGATGTGGAAGTCGCCCAATGGCACGATCCGTAATATTCTCGGCGGTACGATCTTCCGTGAACCCATCGTCATCCAAAATGTCCCGCGGCTGATCCCGGGCTGGACCGACCCAATCGTGGTCGGGCGTCATGCGTTCGGCGACCAGTACAAGGCGACCGATTTCAGGGTGCCAGGCAAGGGCAAGCTGACCATCAAGTGGGTCGGCGAAAATGGAGAGGAGATCGAGCATGAGATATTCGATTTCCCCGCGGCCGGCGTCGCCATGGGCATGTACAATCTCGACGATTCGATCCGCGATTTCGCCCGGGCGAGCCTGAACTACGGACTCCAGCGCGGCTGGCCGGTTTATCTGTCGACAAAGAATACCATCCTCAAGGCCTATGACGGTCGCTTCAAGGACATTTTCCAGGAAATCTACGACGCCGAATTCAAGGCTGCGTTCGAAAAAGCCGGGATCGAATATCAGCACCGCCTGATCGACGACATGGTCGCATCCGCCCTGAAGTGGAGCGGCAAGTTCGTCTGGGCCTGCAAAAATTACGACGGCGACGTCCAATCGGACCAGGTCGCACAGGGCTTCGGCTCCCTCGGCCTGATGACGTCGGTTCTCATGACTCCGGATGGCAAGACGGTCGAAGCCGAGGCGGCGCACGGAACCGTTACCCGTCACTATCGCCAGCATCAGCAGGGCAAGGCCACGTCGACCAATCCGATCGCATCTGTTTTTGCCTGGACCGGCGGCCTCAAGTTCCGCGGCCGCCTCGACGACACGCCGGAAGTAGTGCGCTTTGCCGAAACGCTCGAGCGGGTCTGCGTCGAGACGGTCGAAAGCGGCAAGATGACCAAGGATTTGGCCTTGTTGGTCGGGCCGGAGCAGGCCTGGATGACCACCGAGCAATTCTTCGAGGCGATCCGCGAGAATCTCGAAGCGGCGATGGCCACCGAGGCCGTCGGAGCCTAGTTCGCGAAGGCGTTCGGCGAGCGCACTCGTTCGCGCCGGACGCCGAGACCTATGATCCTTCCTGGGATCCGCCTGAGGACCGGGAAGCGGTCGAGAAGGCGTATTACCAGAGGTGCCGTCGCAATTGGCGCGCCGGGCTGGAGTAGGCGGCCGATCACGCGGTCCTGAGCTGCCTTCTGGCCCGATTGGATCATCCGTGTCGGGAACTGCCGCCGATCCTGCACTTTGTGAATGAGCGGCCCTATCTCGTCGCCATTGGCAAGCGGGCCAGCAAGGATGTTGGCGGCCGCTACCGCATCCTGGATTGCAAGATTAATGCCGATCCCGCCGATCGGCGACATGGCGTGGGCGGCATCGCCAATCGCCAGAAGTCCTGGCCGGTGCCACTCGATCAGCCGGTCGAGCTTCACCGTCAGCAGATGGAGATCTGTGACCTCATCCAATTCGCTGAGGTCGAGATCGGCGGGGGCTGCTGCTTTCACTTCGTCGCGGATCGCTTCGATTCCCCGTTCCTGATAGGCCTCGGCGGCGCCCTTCGGGATCAGGAAAGCGCATTGCCAATAATCGCCGCGGTCGATCATGACCAGCAAGCGGCCGCGCTCGACATTGCCTCGCAGAGATCCCCGCTCGCTTTTTGCCTTCGCAACCCGGAACCAGAAGACATCCATGGGTGCGCCGAGATCCTCAAGCGGAAGTACCTTGCGAGCGATCGACGATCGTCCGTCGGCTGCGATCGTTAGCGTCGCGCGGAGCTGACTTCCGTCTTCCAGCCGAACACCAACAACCTTCCCCTCCTCCTCGATGAAGCCTGCCACAGGCGAGTTCATCTGAAGTTGAAAGCCGGGAAATGCCTTCGCCTCATCACGAAGGAAGTCGAGGAAATCCCACTGCGGCATCATGGCGATGAACGGTGCTGGCGTTTGGAGGTGGGTTAAGTCGCCGATCGTCCACTCGCGTCCCGCAATGCGAAGTTCCGCTCCGTATACGCGATTGTGCGGCCGTTTGAGGAAGCGCTCGAGCATGCCGAGCTGATCGAGAATTTCCATCGTCGATGGGTGAACCGTGTCGCCGCGAAAATCGCGAAAGAAATCGGCATGCTTTTCCAGCACGGTGACCGCCACGCCGGCACGGGCAAACAGTAGCCCGGCCATGACGCCCGCGGGTCCTCCGCCGACAATCACGATATTGCTCATTGCCGACTCTTGGAGCGATGCCCCGTGAAGGGTCAAGCCTCTGACGGTGACAGGCGGTGCCTGCCGTGCTTCAAGAAGCCATGGCGGGCGAACTCCATATTACCCCGGCGCTGAGTGACACGCTGACCATCCTTGGTGCAGCGGGGATCGTTATTCCCACCTTCGCCCGGTTCAAGATTAATCCGGTTATCGGTTTCATCCTGGTCGGCATCATTGCCGGCCCATTCGGGCTGGGCGCACTGGCGGACCGCTATCCCTGGCTGGATTGGATTTCGATCAGCAATCCGGAAGGGATCGAGCGGTTTGCCGAGCTGGGCATCATCTTCCTGCTGTTTTCGATCGGGCTGGAGCTGAGCTTTCGGCGCCTGGTCGGGATGCGCACGATGGTGTTCGGTATCGGCGCCGCGGAATTGCTGGGTACCGCGATATTGATCGGCGGAACGCTGGTTCTGTTCGGATGGCAGGTGGAGCCGGCCTTGTGGCTGGCGCTGGCGCTGTCGATGTCTTCGACCGCATTGGTGTTGCCCATATCCGGGACGCAAAGCCAGGTCGGTCGGGCTGCGCTCGCCATGTTGTTATTCGAGGATCTGGCCCTGGTGCCGATGATGTTCTTGGTCGGGGCCGCGGGAAAGGCGGCCAGTGGCTTGGGCATGGTTGCCCTACAGGGCGTGGCGGTTATCCTTGCCATCCTGGTCATCGGCCGGTTCATCCTTCCAACCCTGTTTGCCCAGGCAGCCCGGTCAAAGAAGCCCGAGCTCTTTCTGGCTATCACCCTGCTAGTGGTCATTCTGTCCGCTGCGGTGAGTGCGTCAGCGGGGCTCTCAACCATCATGGGAGCGCTGGTCGCGGGCCTGGTCATTGCCGAGACCGAATATCGCAGCGAAGTCGAGGTGGTGATCGAGCCGTTCAAGGGCCTCGCTCTCGGGATTTTCCTCATTTCCGTCGGTATGACGATCGACGTCGGCAACCTGATCGGCCAGTGGCCAAAGCTCTTGGGCGCCCTCGCAGCGGTGATCCTGGTCAAGGCCGTTGTAACTGGTGTGTTGTTGAAGGTGGCTGGTGCGCCCCCTGCGGTTGCGCGCGAGACAAGCATCATGATGGCGAGCCCGTCCGAGACGACACTGATCGTATTGGGCGCAGCCGGCGTCGCTGGCATCCTTGCCGCTGACACAGTCAGCTTCTGGTCGGCCGCGACCGCGATCGGGCTGACCTTGACGCCGACGTTAGCCAGCCTTGGACGTCTTATGGCGCGAAGGGTCAGGCAAGCAGACATGGAGGAGGAGGACCTTGGCCCGACTGCCGGCAAAACGGTTATCTTCGGATTTGGCCGGGTCGGGAAGATGGTTGCGGAAATGCTGGCGGAACATGGCCGCCCCTATCTGGCCGTCGACAGCGACATTGATGGCTTCGCCGAGGCAAGAAAGGCAGGATATTCCGTGCTCTATGGCGATGTCTCGAGAAAGGAACTGATCGAGAAATTGCAACTCGACCAGGTGGTTGCGGTGGTCCTCACGATGGACGACCCGGTGTTGACTGCGCGCCTTGCCAAGCGGCTTCGGGAAGAACATCCAGCGCTCCCCATTATCGCCCGCGCGCGCGACAGCGATCATGCCGCCGCTCTTTATCGTGCTGGGGTGACCGACGCCGTGCCAGAGGCGCTGGAGGCGTCGCTTCAACTTTCGGAGGCGGTACTAGTCGACATCGGCGTTGCAATGGGCCCCGTCATCGCCTCGATCCACGAAAAGCGCAGCGAACTCCGCGCCGAGATCATGGAAGCGGGCCAGCTGGACGTAGAGCCAAGTCTCGGGCGACGGCGCGTTAGGGATACGCCGAGTCCGCAGGAGTAAAGCTCAAGGTTCCTGCGGTGTAGGTCGTGTGAGTTGGATTGTCTCCTGGATGGCGCTGCCCATCGTAAACCACCACCTTGCGGAAATCGAACGGCGACAGGCCCTCGAGGCAAGCGGTATTTACGCCGAGCTGGTTCGGATTCGAGCGGCGCTTGTGGTGGGTATAGATGCCGCAGACCGTGCAGAAATGATGTTCAGCCGTTCGCGTGTTGAAGCGGTATGTGGCGAGCTTGTCTTCGCCCTGATGTATCTTGAATCCCTCATGGGTCGAGGTGACCGCCACCGCCCCGCGCATCCGGCAAATGCTGCAGGTGCAACGACGCGCCGACGCCAGACCGAGTGGCAATTCGGCAGTGAACTTGACAGCGCCGCAATGACATTGGCCGCTTAAGGTGATCGGTTCGTTCGAACTGGTATCAGTCACGCGGCGACCTTCCCTAGCGCCTCCCGGACGGCCTGAAGTGCTTCCTTGGCCTTCGAACCGTCGGGTCCGCCGCCCTGGGCCATATCCGGACGGCCGCCGCCGCCCTGGCCGCCAAGAGCCTCAACCGCGGCTTTCACCAGCTCGACCGCCGATACTTGCGCTGCAAGGTCGTCGGTAACCCCTACCGCCACGCTACCGCGGCCTTCATTGACGGCGACTAGCGCCGCGACACCGCTTCCCAGACGTTGCTTCAAGGCGTCGATTTCGCCTCGAAGGCTCTTGGGATCGAGTCCTTCAACGACCTGGCCGAGGAAGGCTCGGCCGCCGACGTCCTCTGGGCCGGCCGCTTCGGGTTTGGCTCCACCGCCCATCGCCAGCGCCTTCCTGGCTTCGGCCAGCTCGCGCTCGAGCTTGCGGGCATTCTCGACCAGGGCGGCAACTCGCGCAGGAACCTCTTCAGGTGACGCCTTGAGCGCCGAAGCGGCCTCGCGCAGCTTCTCGTCGCGGGCGTTGAGCCATTGCCGGGCGCTCTCGCCGGTCAGCGCCTCGATCCGGCGCACGCCAGACGAGACCGCACTTTCCGCGATGATCTTGAAGATGGCGATATCGCCGGTCGCGGCGACATGGGTGCCGCCGCACAGCTCGACCGAATAATGTTTTTCGCTGAGGCGGCCCATCGACAGCACGCGAACTTCGTCGCCGTACTTCTCTCCGAATAGGGCGAGCGCGCCAGACGCAACCGCCTCATCCGGGGTCATGAGACGGGTTACGACCGGTTCATTAGCGCGGATTTCGGCATTCACATCCGCTTCGATCGCTGCGATTTCCTCGGAAGTCAGCGCCTTGGGATGCGAAAAATCAAAGCGCAACCGATCCGGCGCCACCAGGCTGCCTTTCTGGGTAACATGTTCGCCCAGCCGGCGGCGCAGCGCGGCATGAAGCAAGTGGGTCGCGCTATGGTTGGCGCGCGTCGCCGTGCGGCGCTCGACATCTACCTTCTGCTGCAGCACGTCGCCAACATTGACAGCACCCTTCACGACCTTGGTGAGGAGGGCATGGAGCTTGCCGAGAGGCTTCGAAGTGTCCTCAACAATGCCCTCGAAGCCCAAGAGAGAGCTTAGTTTTCCGGCATCGCCCACCTGCCCGCCGCTCTCTGCATAAAAGGGTGTTTGGTTGAGTAGGATGGTGACGGTCTCGCCTTCCTTGGCCTCGTTGGTCCGGAGGCCATCCTTGATCAACTCGAGGACGACCCCTTCCCCGTCGTGGCCCGAATATCCAGTGAACTCCGTCGGGCCGAGCGCCTCGACGATATCGTACCAAAGCTCATCCGAGGCTTTTTCCCCGGATCCCTTCCAAGCGGCGCGAGCGGCTGCTTTCTGCTCTGCCATGGCGGAGTCAAAGCCGGCGCGATCGACCGTCAGACCGCGGGCGCGCATTGCATCCTCGGTCAGGTCATACGGAAAGCCGAAGGTGTCGTAGAGTTTGAAGGCGGTTTCGCCAGGAAGCGTGCCGCCCTCGCCCATGTCCGTGGTCGCCTCGTCGAGCAGCTTGAGTCCATTGGCCAGCGTCTGACGGAAGCGGGTTTCTTCCTGGAGCAGCGTCGCCTCGATCAGCGGCTGGGCGCGGACCAGCTCCGGATAGGCGCTGCCCATTTCCGCCACCAACTCGGGCACCAGCCGCCACATCAGCGGCTCCTTCGCGCCAAGCAGATGGGCATGGCGCATGGCGCGGCGCATGATTCGGCGGAGGACATAGCCCCTGCCCTCATTGGCCGGCAGCACTCCGTCAGAAACGAGGAATCCCGACGCGCGAAGGTGATCGGCGATAACTCGGTGCGACGCCTGGCTCTCGCCCTCGGCGCTGGTCTTGGTGAGTTCCTCGCTGGCGGCAATCAGGGCCTTGAAGGTGTCGGTTTCATAATTGTCGTGGACGCCCTGCAGGACCGCTGCGACGCGCTCCAGTCCCATGCCGGTGTCGATGCTCTTCTTCGGCAGCTCGGAGACGATTTCACCGGCAGCCTGCTCATACTGCATGAACACCAGGTTCCAGATTTCGACGAAACGGTCGCCGTCCTCGTCGGGACTACCCGGCGGTCCTCCCGGAATATGATTGCCATGGTCGAAGAAGATCTCCGAGCATGGACCGCAGGGGCCATCATCGCCCATTGCCCAGAAATTATCCTTTGTCGGAATACGGATGATCCGGCTTTCGGGCAGGCCGGCGATCTTCTTCCAAAGATCGAACGCCTCGTCATCGGTATGGTAGACGGTGGCGGTCAGCCGGTCCGGGTCGAGCCCCCATTCCTTGGTGATGAGGGTCCAGGCGTGGTGGATCGCCTGGTCCTTGAAATAGTCGCCGAAGGAGAAATTCCCCAGCATTTCAAAGAAAGTGTGGTGGCGCGCGGTATAGCCGACATTGTCGAGGTCATTATGCTTGCCGCCGGCGCGGACGCACTTCTGGCTGCTTACGGCGGTCGAATAGGGCCGCGTCTCCAACCCGGTGAAAACATTCTTGAACGGCACCATCCCCGCATTGACGAACATCAACGTCGGGTCATTGTGCGGGACCAGCGGCGCGGACGGCACCCGCGCGTGGCCGTTTCTCTCGAAATAGTCGAGGAAGCTGCGGCGGATGTCGTTGGTCGATGTCATGAGGGTGCAGATATGGGACTTGCTGCAACGCGGCAAGCGGGCGGCTGGCTTTTGGGCTTTAGTGCGACGGAGGCGGATCCCAGTCTCCCGCGAGGCACGAACCGACGCCGTGCCGCGGAGAATATCCAAGCTCGCTCGCGGCCAGGCGGCAGTCGTATATCCGATCGATGGAACAGGGCGGCCGCCAGCCCATTGCCGCCATCTGACCGATCAAAGTCGGGCAGCGGCGCGCAATCACCGATGGGGCGTCAACCAATAGCTGTTCACAATCCTCACGAAGGAATGGCGTCACTGCGCTGATCAAATAGGTTGCAGCCGGCCCTCGGCGATGGAGCGCCCGCTCATGAGCTTCGGCCACGTCGCGGCGATCCACTCCCCGAAAAAGCCGGTACCAGGCCATGAGGTCGGGGGGTTCCGGAAAACATCGCGACATGCGGAGTGACGTCACGGTCATCGACTGGCTGGCCGACGCGACGAGCTGTTCCGCCGCCAATTTCGTCTGGTCGTAAATGTCGCGCGGCTGCGGCTCGAGCTGCTCGTCGACCCAAACCGCTCGTCCATCAGCCTGAAGCGCATGACCGTAAATCGACGTGGTGCTGGTGAGTACGAAATGGCCGGCACCGCTTGCAAATGCGAAGTCAAGCAAACGCGACGTTGCG
>Ga0310907_10000299_pt1 | contig 10648 bp, 10 predicted proteins | sample C48D4metaG_FD_203750 | JGI IMG/M metagenome (GOLD analysis project Ga0310907, IMG submission 203750) | Lab incubated soil microbial communities from West Virginia University Organic Research Farm, Morgantown, WV, United States - C48D4 | ecosystem: Environmental > Terrestrial > Soil >...
GGTGCCGTGCTGCAGCGTCTGTTTGGCACCGAGCGGCCGGCGCGTGTCGATTACGAAGTCGCGCTGGGTGGAAGCGCCCTCGCAGAAGTGGGTCGAGGCACCATCCTGCTGAGCGACGTGAGCGAGATGCCTGCCGGAGCGCAGCTGCGGATGTCGCGCCTGCTGCGCGACGGCGAGTTGCGTGTCCGGCGGACCATGGCTGCGGTCCAATTTCGGGTCATGGCTTCGGCCGCCCCTTCACTCGAGGCAGACGTTCATCACCGCCGCTTCCGGCCCGAGCTCTATCGCCGGCTTCAGCGGCTGCGCGTCGACGTTCCGCCACTCCGCGATCGGGCAGTCGATCTTCCGGCTGTGATTGACGCCGCGCTGGGGGAAATCTGTCGCGTGCGCCAGATCCCTTGCACGCTGGCTCCGGCGGCGCGAACCGCTCTCGCCGCGCTCCGCTTGGCCGGCTCGTCGATCGATGTGTCGGAGGAATGATTCGTCAGGAGGACGTGCTGGCAGATCTGCAGCAACGCGAGACACATCCGCGCGGGGGTCCCGCATTTACCAGTCTCCGCGAGGCGCGTCAGACATTTGAGCGGGATTACATCGCGAGTGTTCTGGAATCGTCGGGCTGGCGGATGACCGATGCGGCGCGCATCCTCGGCATCGAACGCGCGAACTTGTATCGAAAGACGCGTCAACTCGGCATCACGCGGTTGAAGCCTCGCCAATGACGATCATCAATCGGCCTGGTGGCCGCGTTGCCGTGCCGCTCACGGTATGCCTGTTCCTGCTTGCCGCCGAAGTCCGGGCGCAGACGCAGCCGCAGCCGCCGGAAGCGATCGAGTCGATGCCGATTCACGCCGGCCCGGTCGGTCTTCGCCCATCGGTGTCTATCACCAACCTTGGAACCGACTCCAATGTGTTCAACTCAGCCGACCATCCCCAGGACGATTTCACCGCCACGATCGTGCCTCGCATTGTTGCGCGCGTGCGTGCCGGACGTCTCCTGTTCTCCTACGGCGCCAATACCGACTTCGTCTATTTCAAAGACTTCAAGGATGAAGAATCGGTAAATTTCGGATCCGAAGGGAGGCTCGACGCGAACCTCGGTCACCTTCAGCCGTACGTCTCGACGGGTTGGGTTTCGACCAAGGATCGCCTGAACGCAGAACTCGACGCGAGAGTGCCGCGCACGCAGCGAACGATTATGGGCGGCACTCGCATCGCCGTCGCATCACGAACGTCGCTGGTCATCAACGCGCGCCGATTCGATCTCGATTTCGACGACGGGACGCAGTTCGACGGCGCCGACCTGGCGCACAATCTCAACTCGCGTGCCGACAGCGTCGAAGCTGGCGTCCAGCTCGCGCTGACGCCATTGACGACGTTGAATATGACGGCATCGCTGCAGCGCGATCGATTCGATTCGGGGCCGGAACGCGACGCCGACACATTTCGTCTCACCCCCAGCCTCCAGTTCGATCCGACCTCGCTCATTCGCGGCACTGTGATGGTGGGATACCGGCATTTCGAGACCATCGATCCTGCGCTGCCCGATTACAGCGGCGTCATCGCTCAAGTCCTGGCGGGCTACACCCTGCTGGAACGGACGAAGTTCGATCTGGACCTTATGCGGGACGTGCAGTATTCATACGAAGATCTCGAACCGTACTACCTTTCAACGGGAGGGCGGTTGACCGTCACACACCAACTGGTCGGCCCCTTTGAAGTCCAGGTGTTTGGCGGCCGACAGTCGCTCGGATACCGCACGAGTGGAGTGTCCGAAGAGAGTCGAACGGATCGCGTCGAAACCTTTGGCGGTGGCGCGGCCTATCGCTTCCATTCGCAGTTCCGCGTCGGATTCACCTGGGAACGCAACCAGCGCCGCAGCGATCTCCCCGATCGTCGCTATGAGAGAGATCGGTTGTTTGCGTCACTCACTTACGGGACCTGATGTATGTCGACGCTTCTAATCCTTTCGTTGTTGCTCCAGGCGCCAAACCCGGCACTCGCGGCTGAATACGTCGTCGGACCGCAGGACCGTTTGGCGATCACCGTATTCGACGAACCGACTCTGACCAGGACCGTGACCGTCGACAGCGACGGAACGTTCGATTTTCCGCTCGTCGGCCGTGTCAAGGCCGGCGGTCTCTCCGTGCGTCAGATCACCGGAGACCTGAAGAAGCGCCTCGGACCGCCCGACGGGTTCCTCGTGAACCCGCAGGTGAACATCGAAGTCGAGACGTATCGAAGTCAGGTCGTCTATGTGAATGGGCAGGTCCGCGCGCCAGGGGCGGTGCCACTGAAGGGCGCGATGACCATCATGGATGTGCTCGCGCAGGCTGGATCGCCCACGCCTGAGGCCGGACCCTACATCGAAGTCTATCGAAAACCCGCCGGTCAGGCCGCTGATGGTCCGCTCGATCCGGCGAAAGCGCCGGCGCCAGAACGCGTCACGATGGATGATCTTCGGAACGGCCGCGCGCAACAGATTCTCTTGCGTGATGGCGACACGGTGAATGTGCCAAAGGCGCAAACATTCATCGTCAATGGCTTCGTCCGGACTCCGAACACCTATGTCCTCGAGGGAGAGATCACGGTACAGAAAGCGATTGCGATGGCTGGCGGCGTTACCGAACGGGGCGCCGTGAGCCGCACCAAAATCCAGCGCATGGTCGACGGCAGGCTGGTCGAGATCAAAGCGAAGTTGACCGATATCGTCCAGCCGAATGACACGATCGTCGTTCCCCAGCGGTTCTTTTAGCAGCAGTGCCCATTCTCCACGTCGCGAACGGCCGCCTGTTTGGCGGCATCGAGCGGATGCTCACGACGTTCGCCGACTGTGAGGAACCCGGATGTGAATTCGTGGTTGCGACGGAGGGGCGCCTGCTCTCCGAACTTCGCGACCGTCGCGCCGCCGTACATTTCTTCGGTGACGTGCGGCTGAGTCATCCATCATCGATTGTTCGCGCGCGGTATCACCTTCGCAACTTGCTCCGCCACCGTTCCTGCACCGCTGTCGTCTGTCATGCTCCGTGGTCCCACGCGATCTTTGCCGGCGTCGCGCGTGGCTGCGGTGTTCCCGTCATCCTCTGGCAGCACGACCGCGCAACCGGGACGCCGCTCGTCGAGCGCGCCTGCCGGGCCGCCGGTGCTGATCTCGTGATCTGCAACAGCAAATGGACAGCCGCGACGGCGCACTTGCTCCAACCGCACGCACCTCGTCGCGTCATCTACTGCCCGGTCAGGATCACAGAGCCAACCCCGGAGGGACGCACCGAAATCCGCCGCCAACTCGGTGCCGGCGACGAGACCGTCGTGGTTCTCGCGGCCAGCCGGATGGAGGCATGGAAAGGACATCTCCAGCTGGTGCGCGCGCTCAGCAGCTTGCACGCCCTTCCGTGGGTGCTGTGGATTGCGGGTGGTGCACAACGCGCGCGTGAGCGTGCCCACGCCGCGGCAGTGGTCGATGAAGTTCGCAAGCTCGGTCTCGAGTCGCGAGTGACATTTCTTGGTGAACGGCGCGATGTCGACCGACTGCTGTCGGGCGCGGATGTGCTCGCGCAGCCGAACATCGAACCGGAGCCGTTCGGGATCATCTTTGCCGAAGCGCTCCGATGCGGCGTGCCAGTCGTCACGACCAACATGGGGGGCGCCCCCGAGATTGTCGATGACACCTGCGGTCGTCTCGTCGCGCCACGCGATCACGGCGGGTTGGTAAACGCACTTCATTCTCTCGTGGCCGACCGCGCGCTGCGAGACTCGCTGGGCAGTGCTGGTCCGGAACGCGCGTCGGCGATGTGCGATCCAACTCGCGTCCTGGCACAACTGTCGAACGCGATTTCATCGATCGGGATGCCTACGGCCGCATGACGAGTGCGACAGACCTTGCGCTCGAGCATCGGGCCCGACAAAGCCTGGGCGCGAGCGACGACGTGATCTATGCCGCGGCAACGAGCGCACTGCGTCACCGCAGTGCCGGCGGACGCATTGTCGACGTTGGTTGTGGCGCCGGACGGCTGCGCCCGTTCCTCGGCGACATGCTCGAGTCGTACGTTGGAATCGACGCGATTCAGTACGACGGACTTCCCGACGGAATCGCGTTCATGCGCGCGGACTTGAACCGTGATCCGATCCCGGTGCCGGACGGGTCGGCGGACGTGGCCATTTCGATCGAAACCATTGAGCACCTGGAGAATCCTCGGGCGTTCATTCGTGAACTGATCCGGATTTCCAAGCCCGGCGGCTGGATTGTCGTGACCACACCGAACCAACGAAGCCTGGTCAGCCTCGGCGCGCTCGTACTGAAGGGACACTTCTCTGCGTTCGGTGCGCGCAACTATCCGGCGCATCAGACGGCGCTGCTTGACACCGATCTGACGCGGATTGCGGCCGACAACGGTCTGTGTGACGTGGCCATCGAGTTCACCGGTGTTGGACGAATGCCGCTCTCGGGCGCGCACTATCCGCGACTGCTGTCGCGATTCTTTCGCAGGGCGATGTCTGACAACGTGCTGCTCATTGCGCGGAAGCGCGGCTGAACAGTGCGGATCACGTGCCTCAGCGTGTCGGATCAACTCGGCGGATCGGAAGTTGCGCTGCTCAGGATAGTCACGGCGCTGGAACGGTTACACCCGGACTGGCAGTTTCAGATCGTCCTCCCAGGTAACGGTCCGCTTCGCGACTCGCTGAAGGGCATGCGCGCGATCTGTTCTGTCGTCCCGATGCCCTCCGCGTTGTCGCGGCTCGGTGAGTGGCCGGCAGTGCAAGACGGGTGGCGCACGGGATCTCGGGTCGCACTCGGCATCAGGCTGTGCGGAGCTGCGGCGGTTCTGCCCGCGTACGAGTCGCGTCTTCGTCGCGTGATCGCTGACTTTCAGCCGCATGCCATTCATACCAACGGATTGAAGGCGCACGTCCTTGGTGCCCGACTTCGAACGCGTGATGCCGGTCTCGTCTGGCACCTTCATGAGTACATATCCCGACGAAAACTCACACGCTGGCTGCTCCGGCAGTACGCAGGACGCTGTTCCGCCATCGTCGCGAACTCCGCGAGCGTAGCCAGCGACGTCGCATCCAGCATCCGTCCGACACCTGACCTTCACGTCGTCGCCAACCCTGTTGATTTGGATGTCTTTGCTCCGACCGGGGTACGCCTCGATGTGGATCGACTGGCCGGACTGCCGGCTGCATCCTCCGACGTGACGCGGGTCGGGTTGATTGCCACCTACGCACGGTGGAAAGGGCACGAGGTGTTTCTGGATGCGATGAAGCAGCTCGCATCGCGAAGGTCGATTCGCGGCTACATCATTGGTGGACCGATTTACGACACTGTGAACAGCCAGTTCACGCGAACTGACCTGCAGACAATGATTGACGCCCGCGAACTCGATGGCTGCGTCGGGTTGACCGGTTTCGTCGAGCCGGCGCCAGCCATGCGTGCGCTCGACATCATCGTACACGCCAGCACGGAGCCGGAGCCGTTTGGGCTGGTGATCGCTGAAGCGATGGCGTGCGGAAGAGCAGTGGTCACCACCGGCAGTGGCGGCGCCGCCGAGCTGATTGCGGGTGGCCACGATGCGATTGTTGCACCGGCCGGAGAGGCGGGCGCTCTTGCCGACGCGATCGGGACGCTGGTAAACAATCCGGCGCTCCGTTGTGCAATCGGGGAACGCGCCCGGGAGACCGCCCGTGCGCGATTTGCGCCAGCGACGGTGGCGTCACAGCTCGGAGAGGTGTTCGAAGCCATCTCCTTTTCTTCCGCAATCGCGCAACCAGCATGATGCCCTCGGTGGCTCTCGCTCATGGCGTCGCGACCCCTTCAACGGCGGCGTCCGTTCAGTTCAGGGAGCGCTGGGGGTTTCCGGAATTCTTCGTCATCAGCCAGACAGTCATTCCCGCGTTGCTCTACTTTCCGGGCACGCAACCGTTTCGGCTGTACATCCGCATCGCATCGTTCGTCATTTCCTTTGCGACGCTACTGTGGTGGGCAGTCGCGGTGGCGAAGACCTCGCGTTCACATCCGGCGCAGCCCTGGATTTTTGCGGCCATGGCCTACGTGGTCGTCATGTTCTTGCACCCGCTGACGTCGTCAACCTTCGCAGGGCTGGCGCAATTGGTCCTGTATCTCTCAGTCATCGCGCCAATCTTCTGGGCCGGCACGTTCGTCCGCACGCCGGAGCGGCTTGCGCGATTGATGGCGCTGCTGTTGATCTGCAACGGTCTGAACGCGGTCATCGGTGTGCTGCAGGTTTATGACCCCGGCCGCTGGATGCCGCCGGAGATGTCGCGCGTAATGACCGGTTCGGTCTATGGCCTAGGCACCGTTACCTACCGCGGACCCGATGGCCGAATGATCGTTCGTCCGCCGGGCCTCTTTGATACACCCGGCGCAGTCGCGGGTCCTGGCATGTACGCGGCGCTGCTTGGACTCGTGTTTGCGACGAGCGCGATGGCGTTGTGGAAACGGGTCGCAGCCCTGGCCGGCTCATTTGCCGGAATTGCGGCGATCTACCTGAGTCAGGTTCGTGTCTCGCTCGTCGTGTCGGTCTTGATGCTGACTTCGTACTTTTCTCTTCTGCTGATGCAGGAACGACGAGCGCGCGCGATGGTGTTCGGCGGCACCGCGGTCGCGATTGTCATTGCGACGTTTTCTTTCGCGCTCGTCCTGGGCGGCGAGAGCATCGCGGAGCGGACGTTTACGCTCTTTGCGCAGGATCCGCTGGCGCTCTACGCGGGATCACGTGGCGGACAACTGTCGTACACGTTCGGCGAGCTGCTGCAGAAGTATCCAATGGGCGCCGGTCTCGGACGGTGGGGAATGATTGCGGTGTACTTCGGCAGCAGTGTGAAACCTGGTGCCGAGCCTCTGTGGGTTGAGATTCAGGTTGCCGGGTGGGCCATTGACGGCGGCTTTGCACTCCTGTTGCTCTACATTGGTGCGCTGGTCGTCACATTGTTGAGCGACGCTCGCGTGGCGCGCGCTCATCCGGATGCGCGAGTCCGCGCGTGCGCCTCCGTGGTGCTCGCAGCAAATCTCGGAACCGCCGCGCTCATTTTTACCTTCACACCTTTCGTGACGCAGATTGGCCTGCAGTTCTGGTTTCTCGCCGGCGCGCTGCACGGGCTCGTCAACACCGCGCCCGCGCGCGCAGCACGGGGTTCATGACCGCCTGGCTGTTAGCCTCCGGCGACTTCGTCCCTCTTGGTGGGATGGACACGGCCAACCATGCCCTTGCATCGTTTCTCGCGCGACGCGTGAACGGCCCGGTTCATCTCGTTGCGCATCGCGTCTCACCCGAGCTCGCCGGGCTTCCGCAGATTCGCGTGCATCGCGTGCCGCGACCGTTTGGTCTGCACAGCCTCGGTGAACCATTGCTGACGACCGTTGCGAGTCGGCACGCACGGGCGGTTCGCGATTCCGGCGGTCGTGTCATCGCGAACGGCGGCAACCTTGACGGCCGAGACGTGACGTGGGTCCACTATGTGCACGCCGCGTACCAACCGTCAGCAGTGGGTCCGCTCAATGCGGCGCTCGTGGCTGCGCGTCATCGACGTTATCTGGCCGCGGAACGCCGCGCATTGACTCAGGCCCAGCTTGTCGTGTGCAACAGCGATCGCACGGTGCAAGACGTCGTGACCCGCATCGGTGTCGATCCGCAACGAGTACGACGCGTCTATTACGGCATCGATGCCACTCGCTTTCACGATCGAAACGAGCCCGGCAGCGCAAAGGTCGCGATCGGCCGCGATCCATCCGTGCCACTTGTCCTGTTCGTTGGCGCGCTGGGCGATCGACGAAAGGGCTTCGACACCGTCTATGCGGCATGGAACGCGATGTGTCGTCGCTCACAGTGGGATGCGCATTTGCTCGTCGCGGGGGCCGGTGCGGAACTCGACCGCTGGCGCGTGCTCGCGGATCTCGACGGGATGTCGGCCCGTATGACGTTCCTCGGGTATCGCACGGATATTCCGAGTCTCATGGCCGCTGCTGATCTGATGGTGCATCCGGCGCGCTATGAAGCGTACGGTCTCGCCGCGCATGAAGCCATCTGCTGCGGCGTTCCGACAATTGTCTCCGCCGCAGCGGGGGTTGCCGAGCGATTCCCGGCCGACCTCGCGGATCTACTTCTCGACGATTGCGAGAGTGCAGCGGAACTGTGCACCAGGTTCCGACGATGGCGCGCGGCGCCGGAAGAGCTCCGTGTCCGCACGCGAGCATTTGGCGCGCAGTTGCGCACGAGAAGCTGGGACGACATGTCCCGCGAGATTGTTGATATGTCGGCATCATGATGCACGCCGGGTTCATCGACATCCCGTCATGCTGGGTGTGCGGCTCGAGGACCTTCGCACGTGAGCACGATGCGATTCTCGATCTCGACGTCTACCGCGATCAGCATCCAGAACTGGCGGAGTATTCCGGCGAGGCCGTGTGGTTCCGCCGCTGTTCGCGGTGCGGCTTCACGCAGCCGGAACGCCTGCCCGCCCTCCCCGGATTCTTCGACCTGCTGTACGACCAGCTCTGGTCGCCAGAGTGGGTTCAACAGGAGTTCGAAAGCGATTACAAGGACTTCATTTTTCGGACGATTCTCAACGGTCTCTCGAAGAGAACTGTCGTGGGACGCCGCCTGCTCGACATCGGTGCGCATGCGGGACGATTCATGCACCTCGCCAGGAGTGCAGGATGGCAACCGGAGGGAATCGAGCTTAATCCGCGCACCGCGGCGTTTGCCGCACGACGGACGGGCCTGCCGGTCCATGCCGTCAACGTCGATCGACTGCCCCTATCAGAAGGTCGTTATGGCGCGATCACGCTGATCGACGTGCTCGAACACGTCCCTGAACCGTTGACGCTGTTGTCGCGCGTGGATGATGCGCTCGAGGCCGGAGGCTGGCTCGCGGTAAAAGTGCCGTCGGGTCCGGCGCAGCGCCTGAAGGAACGGGTCCGTGCGCGCGTCCATCGAGGATATCGCCCACGCCTCGCGGACAATCTCGTGCACGTGAACCATTTCTCTCCTTCCGCGCTGCAGGCAGCGCTGGAGCGCGTCGGGCTGCGGTCGATCACGGTCGATATCGCGCCGCCCGAGCTTCCGTCGGCTGGCGGTTACCGCGGTGTCGTCTCAAATTTGTTTCGTCGATCGCTCTATCATGGCGGACGCCTCGTGCCACGCGGCGTCGACACGCCGCTCGCGCTCAATCTCCTCGCGTTTGGACAGAAGCCGGCGTGAACAATCAGGACGCGCCTGCACCGGTCGTGTTGTCCGTTGTCATTCCAACCTTCAACAACGAGACGATTCTGCGCCGCGCGATTGAAAGTTGGCAGACCTTCGCTGGAAGCGAGCCAATCGAGGTCGTCGTCGTCGAGGACGGCTGCCGCGATGGAACGCAGTCGTTTCTCACGGAGGTCGGCGAGACCGAATGGGGCCGGGCCCATTTTCGATGGATCCACATGGACGATGCGCATGAGCTGCGGTGTACGAATGCGGGATTTCGCGTCGCCCGCGGAGCGCTGCTGATGGCATGGCAGGACGACATGTTTCTGAAGGCGCGCTGGCTTGTCACCGAGCTGACCGAAATCTTCAATCGGCATCGCGATGTCGGACTTCTGGGATTGAGCCGCGGGCTCGATATGTTTCCGGTGCAAGAGCCCATCGAACGGTGGGAGGACCTGCAGGACTGGCGGCGGTTGCGGAGCACTATCGGTCCATTCCCGTGGAACTGGTTGAGGATTCAGGAAGTCGACAGCACGATCAGGCCCTGGGTCGTCCGGCGCGAATGCCTTCAGCGGGTCGGCCTGCTTGACGAAGCGTTCGTCCCCACGGAGTGGGATGAAGCCGATCTGGCGTTTCGCGTGCGCTCGGCCGGGTGGAAGGTCGCGACATGCGGATACGAGCGCCTCGGCGCGTATCGTCACGTTGGAAGCAGCACGCTGGGAACCTTATCGGATGCATACAAGGCGAGAGTGCTGCGCAACGGCCGGCTCTTTCACGATCGATGGGAATCGGAAATTGTTCGGAATCACGCACGGAGGCGCGCCACGTGGGCGCGGCCGATGTCATTCGAGCGCTGGGCGGTGACCGGGATGCAGGCGCTGCGGGCGCTGCCGCGACGTCTTGCGGAACGCCGGGGGTGAGCAACGGATGAGAAATCCCGCCTATGCCGCCGCGCAGCGTGTCTACGGCGTGGGCCTTCGCACTCTGTACGCGCGCACCGGGATGCCCTGGCGCGTTCATGACGAAATCATCCGCATCGATCCCCGCGTGCGCCACCTTGTTCCGCACGATTCTGAAACCAGGCTCTTCGCATTCCTCAAACACCACATCAACGCAGGAGACGTGGTGTTCGATGTCGGATCATTTCTTGGCGTCTACGCCATCCTCGCGTCGCGCCTTGCCGGCCCGCGCGGACGCGTCGTCGCGATCGAACCAACGGCCTCGAGCGCAGCCGTCGCTCGGCGCCATGTCGCCTTCAATGCCGAGGTGACCGCGGCACCGGTGATTCTGGTCGAAGCTGCAGCCGGCGAGCGTCGCGGCGATGCGGTGTTCTACGAGTACGACCAGCCTTACGTGAATGCTCTGACTCCGGCGGTTGACGTCAATGGCCGTGCTCGCAATCGAGTCGTCGATGTCATGACTATCGACGAGCTGTGCGATCAAATGAA
>Ga0310907_10000301_pt1 | contig 10600 bp, 11 predicted proteins | sample C48D4metaG_FD_203750 | JGI IMG/M metagenome (GOLD analysis project Ga0310907, IMG submission 203750) | Lab incubated soil microbial communities from West Virginia University Organic Research Farm, Morgantown, WV, United States - C48D4 | ecosystem: Environmental > Terrestrial > Soil >...
ATACTGCAAAAGTAAATAATGATCAAACTACTCAAATTGGAAATCAAAACAGTAATGATATAAAAGCAAATGAGGAAATTTTGGATGAGACACTTGCTGCTAAAGGTACAGCGATTCTTAATGAGGAAAATGTCGCCAATGTTGATCCAAAGACAAGGTTAACTTCAAACTATTTCTGCTTCGATTGCGGGGCAGTATTGACTACAATAGAAGACAAAAAACAACATGACTTGATCGAAATTGAAAGAAAGAATAGAAATGATTTAGAGAATGGTGGTGATTAAGTAAGGAACCAAGGTATGAAGTTTACTTTATTATTTTTGTTCATAGATATATTTAGGACCTAGGCCTAACTTTTTTGATTGTTATGAAAAATTAAGTATCATTTTGTTCATATCTTTGAATATCTATAACTACTTTATCCCCAACTTTGATCTTTAGGTCGTCATATTCTTTCATGGTTACTTTGAAGGTAGGGGCATCACCTACTGCGCCTCCACCAAACATATTAGAGATATTTGACATGGCTTTAGGCAGATTCTTCATAAGGTCTTCTGGAGAATTAAAAGCCATTACGTTGGAACCAAAAGGATTCATTTGCTTATCACCAGCTTTTAAATATTCATTTGGATCCTTGAATGATACGTATATATAAGGAGAACCATCCGTGGATGCTTCAATTTTAGCAACTATGAATTCTTTTTTCATTTATACTAATTAGTGTTGATCGATATAATAAATATTTAATTCAAAAAATTTAAGAGATTTTATATATACTTCCACTTTCTAATGAAACGACATAAATATCTCCATCCGGACCTGTTTGTATATCAGTAATGCTGCCAAACCCGGTTCCTAAAATATAATTATTAAGTTCTTCCTCTGAATCAATAACCGCGTCTTGAATTTCCAATCCGTTTCTTTGGTCATTTAATTTAAAAAAATACAGGTTACCGTTATTATTATCTCCCACCAAAATATTGTTTGTGTAGTCGGGTCCTAGGCTGGTACTATTGATGAATTCTATGTCTGTGACTGCGGTGGGCTCAAGCCAACTAATCTCTGGATCTGAATAATTAGAATTGGGTGAAAGGAACACCAGAGCTTTTATTTCGTCAGCTGATGAAGCTGGACCCATTATTGATCTCCAACCGCTATTAAATCCAGGCTCAACTAGATTTATCTCATCAGAAAAGGAGGGACCATTCTCTGTATCCCAAATATTGCCAGTAATTGGATCTACAGTAAGACCAAATGAATTTCTAATACCATATGCAAATGTTTTATCAATATTTGGAACATCGCTTTCTACAAAGGGATTATCGCCAGGTGCAGAACCCGAATGTGGATCAATTCTATAAATAGAACCAGTAAAGTCAGGGTCTCCTCCATTCTCAAAATTCTGTAATTTAGTTCTGTGGTTCAAATCCCCTATTATAACGTAAAGATTGTTGTCTTTGCCTAGAGTTATCTTTCCACCATTGTGATTTGGCCCAGGTATGGCAGGTAAATCTAAGATCAACTTTTGATTAATAAGGTCGTTACCATCCCATTCAAAACTGTATATTCTATTACGCAAGTTCTCATTGGGGTTTGTCACAGTTTGATCGGCGTCATTTTCGGTAACATAAAAGAAAACTAGTGTAGTGTTATTTTCTTTCATTACTTGCACTCCTAATAAACCGCGTTCACTTTCAAAATTGACGTCAAATTGCTTTAACGGTGTATCCTGTAGTATGCCACCTGAAATTAATTTTACGTTACCTTTTTTTTCAATCACTATGATATTCTTTCCAGAATCATCAAGAAATGCCATCCCCGTAGGTGATGTAAAATCATTGTAAATTGGTTGCAAACTGAGGTTTGGATCTTTGAGGGTTTGAGCACTAGTCAACACAATATCAAGTGACTTGGACTGAGTAATCAATAAAATCAACAAGCAGGTCCATACGGTCAATAGGCCAGTAAAGCATAAAGACCTAAGTTTAAAAGCCATTGGGATAATATTTAGAACATTTGTTATAAATTAGTATTATTTTTGATTCAAAATCTTACAGAGCCTTGTTCGGAAATCTATATTTTGGTGATTTTGAACCAAATTATTTCATCTAGGTTTTTGGTCTTAACGCTTCTATGGGGCTTATCTTTGATGCCTTCCAAGCTGGCAATAGTCCTGCTATTACACTTAGGACAACCGAGATTATCCACACTGTAACCATATCGCTCATAAAAAATAGGGGGATGAGTGGGGGGTCGCCTTCATTTCTGGGGGTAGCTTGAGATAGTGCATAACCACCACCTATACCTCCAATTAAACCCAGAGTTGCACCCAGCATACCTATTATCAAAGCTTCAAAAACAAACATTGTTAAAATGTTAGAACTTTGTGCACCTATTGCTTTTAGTGTGCCTATTTCTCTAATCCTTTCAATCACGGAAGTATACAATGTGGTAATTATACCTACTGCACCAACAATTAATGAGATGATAGCAATGCTCAACAAGAAAGATGTAATCCCGCCTGTAAATTGCTCAATGGTCTTGAGTATGGCCTTTACTGTTGTTACTCCTATATCATTTCCATACAATTTCTTGATTTCGCTTTCAACAACATCAACTAATTCATTGGATGACGCAACTACAAATAAAGAGTCATATTTGCCTGATTTTTGAAAAAGGGAATCGCCAGCGTCCAAGTTAATGACTGCTGCGTTGTCTATTGTTGGATTGCCTGTCGATTCCATTATTGCAGTAACCAAAAAATTCTTCGATACCGTATCTTGTTTTCCTGTTGTGTCATCAATAAATGAATATTCTAGTTCTACTGTCTCACCCAATGTTACAAATGGGTTGTCTTCTCCAGGAGGTTTGGCAATATTTTCTGCTATTACAATTGCAGATGGATCATTTTGTTTTATTTGAGAGCCCTCCTGTAAACCAAGGGTCGGTGCAATCACAAATAATTTATTTGGATCTATGGATAGTGCTGCGTGTGATTTTTCTTCGCCCTTAGATTTGATCAATACCTGTGATTGATAAGATGGTATAACTTCTTCGACAAAGGGCAATGAATCAATTCTGTTTATGACTGCGGCATTTAAGGTGATCTTTGAACCAGCAGAGCCTCCTCCGCCTCCGCCTCCGCCTCCTCCCGAGCCGACGGTGCCTGAGCCTTGTTCTTGACCACTTGTAACAAATAAAATATTAGGAGCTAAATTGCTAAACTGTTTATTAAAGAATTCAGTGAACCCTGCCCCTACACCATTTACTGCTACTAGTAGACTAGTTCCAGCCATAACCATTAGAATGGTTAGAAGAGACCTGATTTTTCTCTCTCTCAATGCCTGAAATGATAAAACAAATATTTCCTTAATGTCCATGGATCCTATCCCTACTTCCTATCCTTTCATAATTAGATCCAAACCTTGGTTTTGGCGGTGATGTTGATGTTGATGTTGATGTTGATGTTGATGTTGATGTTGATGGTGGTGGTGATGGTAGTAGTGAATTGCATGGACAGTATTGCAAAATTTTCATAAAGTATGTCGTCCAGATAAAAGTGGTGTTTAGTATTAAACTGAAATTAAACTGACGCAATAGACAGATCCTATCTACACCTAAGGTGTATTTATAAATTTGATGATTCTTTTTTGTCTTCATATTTTGTATTACTATGGCTTTTATCCGTGTTACCGTAATCATCACAATAATTGCTATTATATATAACAAAAAAGACTTAAAGTTATCTAAGATATTGGGATAAAATATAGATCTGCTTGTTGGCTACATGACTTAATTCGCTTGAAAAATATTTCAGGTAACTATATTTTCTTCCCGTTCTATTTCCCCATCCTTGAGATGTATTATTCTATCGGTTTTAATTGCCAATTCAGGATTATGCGTGACCATTATTATGGTTCTATCATACTTATTGGACAACATCTTTAGCAAATTAAATACTTCATTACCAGTTTTAGTATCTAGGTTACCAGTGGGTTCATCAGCCAAAATTATGGAGGGATTATTCATTAGTGCTCTAGCGATTGCAACCCGCTGTTGTTGACCACCACTCAAATTGAATGGTTTGAAACTGCCTTTGTCTTCAATTCCTAGCAATCCCATGATTTTAAAAGCCCTTTCCAACCGCTCCTTTTTATTTAATCCTGATATTATGCATGGAATTTCAATGTTCTTTAACACAGACGCCCTGTTTATCAAATTATACGACTGAAAAATGAATCCAATTGCATTGTTTCTTAAATAAGCCAGATCATGATCATTTAAAGAAAATACATCTACACCGTTGATATAGATATCTCCACTTGTCGGTCGATCCAAAGTCCCTAAAATATTTAAAAGAGTAGATTTACCACTACCAGATGGTCCTACAATAGCCACAAATTCTCCCTTTTTAACATCGAAATCAATATTTTTTAGTATCGGCGTTTCTCCAGCTGATGAAGCATAACTTTTGTAAATTCGATCGACTTTGAGGATTGGATCAGAAGAAGGAGATGAAGACGCCATTTAAGATTTCAATTCCATATTATTACGCATCTAGCTATATAAAAATTGAAAACAGTACTGGATTTATCAAAGGGTGTTTCTACCAGATTATTCCCATTACAAATGTTTTGGTTTTCATGTGTGAACCCAAATGTGGTACATTTCTATTTGAGCGAGGGAAAAATCATAAAAGTCCGATTAATTGAACAAATCAAACAATTCATTGCTATAGCCTCGACACGACATGGTCTGACCGACCTGATCTTATATTTTATCAATGATAATAGATGAATGGATTATTGGATTGATATATACATATATAAAATTTGTATGGATCTTACCATAATCCAAATTGGTGTTTTCTACCCGTTGTTTAGGGGTTAAGTTAGTGTGTTTATCTTTTCATTTCTTGAATCAATACAAGAGTGGTTCTGCGGATGGCTGTTCAGGTTTGATTACTATTTCAAAGCGATAGTCAAAATTTAAATATTGTATAGTAAAATATAATATAATATTCTTATGAAAAAAATTCATTTAATAATTTTATCCACTTTTATTATAGGGGGAATGTTATTAAATTTTGAAAATAGAGACATCTTGTCCTATGCCCAAGAGAATGTTGATAGAAACATAATACCGTTGCTTATTCCTCCATATCAGATGATTAAGGATCTGGGGTCATCAGATTTAAATAGGATTAATGTCACCTATGTTAATAATATTCCATAAGAAATAGATAGTTTATGATACCCAATAAATTTCTAAATTAATAATATAGAAATATTTATCAAAATCCATTAATATGTAAATCTAATAATTCAATTAGACATATGAATCGTGGATTGAATTTTTATGCTATTATACTTGTGACAATAGCTACTCTAGTTTTTTCTGTTAGTCAATCTGGAGTGGGTCATGCAACTACTGGTATTGATCTAGGTAATAATCCCGCTCAATCTAATCAAGTACCTGGTTTAAAATCCGATCCAAATGACAACGATGACAACAATAATGACAAGAGCAGCAATAACAATAACAACAATAATAACAATAACAATAACGATGACAACAATAATGACAAGAGCAGCAATAACAACAATAATAACAATAACAATAACGATGACAACAATAATGACAAGAGCAGCAGCAGTAGCAGCACTACTACTACTACCACCAGCAGTAGCAGCAGCAAAGGCGATGTGCCTATGGCTTTACCATTTAATTCAAATATGGCCGATGAATCCGATGATGAGAAGGATTATTCTAGTGTAATCCCTTTCCCATGATTTCAAAAATATCTGTTTTATTTTATTAGACGATTCTGTGTCTTAATGTGTCTTAATCTTTTGTTATGTGATTGTTTATTCCTATGAATTCGCCATGTCCCAAATTTTCAGGAAATACTGTGCCGTTTTCCATAATTATTTTTCCCCTCGATATAGTTGTGATGGGCCAGCCTTGCAATTTAATTCCGTCATATATTGTGTAGTCTGAGGAAGATTGCAAGAGGTCGGGGGTTACTTTTTGTACCAAATCTAGATCTATAATGACGAGATCTGCATCTGAACCTTTTTGTATAGTACCTTTTTTAGGAAACATTCCAAATATCTTTGAGGTATTGAAACTGGTTAATTCAACCATGCGCTGTATTGGCAGCTGTCTTAGATTTACTCCATAATGTAGCAAGACGGGTAACATGGTGGCTACTCCAGGAAACCCTGCTAGGGCGGTCCAAATATCATTATTTTCCCCAGACTTTAAACTCATGGTATTTGCAACATGATCGGTTCCTATGGTATCGATTACTCCGTTTTTTATTGCATTCCATAAACTAGCTACATCATTCTTGGAACGTAAGGGTGGTACAACCTTGCCCCTTAGATCACCAAAATCAACCGAGTGAGTCAAATAATGTGGACAAGTTTCAATATAGGCATTACAGCCTCCAATCTGTCGTTCATATAGTATAGCATCCAACGCACCATTTGATCCTATATGAACAAAGTAAATATTAGATCCAAATTGTCTGGCCATATTCATTATCTTTTTTATCGCGATTACTTCGCTCTCGGGAGGTCTACATTTAGACCACAAGTCTAGCGGGTTATCTTTGTTAAGGTTTGTTTGTTTACCCTTTACATTTTCTGGACTCTTGTCTGAAGCATCGTTTTTTGTTTTTGACTTTTCAAACTTCTTTTCCTCAATGAGATTCGCACACGTATTATGATCTTCTGCGTGCACGAGGACAACCGAGTTCTTAAATGTTGAAGATTTGCCGACGACACTGTTGCAGAGTTCGTCTGAAACGAACACATTTTTCGGTAGACGCAAATTTCTATACGGGGACATATCCATCAATATTCTATTATCTGTCGAACCTAGATTCATGTAGATTTTGAATGAATGTATTCCACTTTGATACAAATAAGTAATATCCTTGACTTGATCAGAATTTAGAATTGATGCATGTATGCCATAATCTATGAAATGATTCCTTGCACTAGCTTCTAGATGCTTGGATATTTCTTCCTTGTAGGATTCGTATACTCTAAGCATCCGCATAATGGTGGTAACCCCACCAACAGCAGCAGATTTGGATTCGGTTGCTGCAGCCATTTCAATAGGTGAAAATACTCCATAATGGACGTGAGGATCGATTAGTCCTGGTAACACATATTTATCATTTGCATTTATTGATTTTGAATAATTTACACTAGCTGATGAATTCGTTAGCTCTTTGATTTTTCCATTTTCTATGAGTATATTTGTTCTAAGAACACCTACTTTAGGTATAACAACATTTGCATTCTTTATTATTAAGTCACAGCTATTACTATTAATAGGACGATCATAATCGTTACTCATTATCATCACCTGATGAGTGAAAAGAATTACGGATAGCCAAGTTATTCGGTAAGATTTGGCGGATTTTCATAGACTTTATATTGGTTATTCTCAAGCGCACAATAACAAACACTTGCAGGTCGTATAAAGAATCCGGTCTCAATAATACCTGGTATTTTCTTTAGTTCTGTATCTAATTGAAGAACATTAGAATAATCGCTAAACATGACGTCTAGAATAAGATTTCCATTTTCTGTTATATAGGGATAACCCCTATCCAAAGTTCTAAGTATTGGGACGCCATTTAATTTATCCAAAAAAGGTATCGTTGCAGTTCTCCCAAACGGGAGAATTTCTAGTGGTACAGATCTTGAAAAAAGCGACACAAATTTTGAGACGTCCCCAACAATTATTGTTTTTTTAGACGAGTAGTACAAGATCTTTTCACGGAATAAGGCTCCGCCGCCGCCCTTTATCATAAAGAACTTGCTATCAATTTGATCTGCTCCGTCTATTACAATATCTAAAAAGGGGATTAATGATTCATCCACTATGTTTAACTTTTTCCTCTCGGCTTCAATTTTTATTTGTAACGAGGTGCAAATAAATTTACAATTTTCTATGATGGAAAGTGGTAACAGATTCACAATTTTAGCTATGGCTCGTCCACTACCTAATCCGATAATAAGCGGTTTAATGGATATATGATTTTCAATGATGTGTTGGGCTATGTTTTCAAAGCTTTTATCTAAGGATCCATTATTTTTAGAACCGGAACTGGGTGAAGACATAATTCTTTATAATGGAGATAATGAAAGTATATTTAAATCGATTGAAGCAGGCACAGCACTCACAACTGCTGTAATCATGACCTTATTGTAATTGTAATTCAAATAATCATGTTGTGGTTTTATTTATGAATCCCCCAATCTTTTTAATGTTTTAAGAATGTCGTTTTGTATTTTGTCAATCTCATTTAAGTCAATGTTTCTATTCATGGATTGCTTCAAATCTTGTGGAATAGATGATGTTCCTGAATCTTTCTCACTCATTTGAGAATGTACTGTGTTCGTATCATTAAATGATCCTCCTGTTTTTTTCAATCCTTCTCTTATGCTAGAATCTAATTCTGGTTTGTTGTCACTACCATCACTACCATCACTACCATCACTACCATCACTACCATCACTACCACTTTGAACCTGTGAAAATATTTCCTTGTTTTGTTTGTTAGTTGGTTTTATTTTTCTAATCTTATCTAGTGTCCAGGTAGTTTGTTTGAGGAATGTGTCTAAATGTTTTTTATCCTTATCCTTATCTGTAGAATTTGATTCACTATTATCTATCCCCAAACTTGATAGCTTCGTATCTATTTTCTTAACGTAGTCTGATAGTATTGAATTTAATTGATCTCTGTACTCGCATATTTCTTGGACCTCTAGTATAGGGTTAAGCTGAAAGGCACGTTTATCGTACTCTTCTACAAGATTGATATATTTATGTGATAGCCTGTCCCTTTCAAATTCATCTATTTTTCTTTCATCAAAATGTTGATTTATCTTGTTTAAAGCCTCTAGAGCAACTGATTTTTCAACGTAAAGACTGCTTAACTCATACTTGACATTGCCGAGAATTTTTAACCTACTCTCTCTTCGTATTCTAATAATTTGGAAAATAAAAAGGGCACAAATTACACCTAACATGGCTGAACTGGCAACTATGAGTATCTCTATCATGCTTATATGCTACTATAATGACATATTGGTTTATAAAAATAAAATAATGCTAAATAAGTAAAAATTAAAAGGCTATTTTACCCGTCTTTTTATCCATTTATATTTTCTGAGCTTTGGATCAGGGTATCCACATTTTGAACATGTTTTGCCACGCTTGTGAAATGAATTATGTCCACATCTTCTACATCTAATGTGTGTCTTCTTGCGGGTAAATTTACCCATAGATGTTGTTCCTTTTGTCAATTCCTTTTACCTCAAAACTATTTGTAGTTATTTGAACTGAGGAGGAGAAATTATAACCACATTATCTCCTCTCACAACGATATTTCCAATTTCATCTGTCTTCCCTTCTTCTAATATTTCCACAGAACTTTCTAATAATAAATTCATATGTTGATCAAAACCTTGTAAGTTTCCTCTAATAACCTTGCCACCCTTCAATTTTATCAAAACATCCCTACCGAGGCTTTCATCGAGGACTTTAACTGCCATATCTACTGACAACTTTATCTAACCTATTTTCTATCAAATGGATGTCCTATATTAAATTTAGTTTTTTACTTTTTTGTGCGAAATTAAGTAATCACCTATAGTTGTAGTCTGTTATCAAGGTCAAAATTTTTTCTATTACCTGCGAAAGCATTTTCTTTCCTTCTGTGGCATTGGCCTTAAAGGGATCTCCCCATATACCATTTTTAGTAAATTTCATAAACCCTGCCGGATTGTTAATCGACATGTTTGTACCTAATTTGTATAATGATCCGACCTCTTGACCTTTTGCATCCAATCCCGCCTTCGCAAGATCCATATTAACAAGATTTGGATGAATGGCCATCATGATCGAAGTTTCTACTTCTCCTGCATGATCAAATCCAGTTTCAAGCATTTGCCAGTAGTTAATAAAGTAGAAAAAGTCTGAATTTATAGCATATTTTGATGATAAATTCTGCCCGACATATTGCAAAAGGCCAATATTTCCGTGATGCCCATTGATAACATACATGCGTTTGATACCGTGTACTGATAGGGACTGGCAAATACAGGAAATAAGATCTACTAATATGTTATAGTCTATTGAGATATTAAAGAGGGGTTCATGCTCATAAGATACGCCATAGAAAAGAGAAGGAAGCAAGAATGCTTCAGATTTAGTTGACACAATATTCGAAATATGTTCTACAATAAGGGTATCTGTCGAAAATGGTAAATGATCTCCGTGTTGTTCTATGGAACCAAGAGGCAAAATGGCCGACTCAAAATTGAAATCTTTTATCAAGCTGGAAAATTTGTTTTGACTTATGTTCTTGATTTCCATTATTAATTTAATTAGGATCGTCGCGCTGAGCTATAAAACATATTTGATTATTTATAGCTGACTTTGCCCCAGTAGACCTCCAATTTATCCTCCAAAAACAGCTTTACTGCTTCAAGCAGTGCAAGAGCTTCAGCAATTTGACCTTTTATCTTGATAGATTCCAATGTGTCTTCTGTTAAGACCTTAAATGATTCTTGAA
>Ga0310907_10000304_pt1 | contig 10581 bp, 8 predicted proteins | sample C48D4metaG_FD_203750 | JGI IMG/M metagenome (GOLD analysis project Ga0310907, IMG submission 203750) | Lab incubated soil microbial communities from West Virginia University Organic Research Farm, Morgantown, WV, United States - C48D4 | ecosystem: Environmental > Terrestrial > Soil >...
ATGAATAAAATATTTCATACTTTGAGCCTAAAACCATGATTTATTTGATTAATTATAAAGATCAGTACTCATAAAAGCAAATTTTATATCGCGGATTTCTAATTCTAGAAATGTGGTTAGATCATCGAAATATACGTCTGATAGTGAAAAGGATGATCTAAACAATAATAATGGGTTGACGACAGATAGGTTGCCTGGTAGGTTAACCCTAATTGGGTTTGAATTCTATAATAGAATAAAATTATTTCCTTGGTGGCTACAATTTCACAAAGGACAAACGGCCGAATCAAACCTCAAGAATAATATTATAGACTTGGGCAAATCCTTGGGCTTTGAGGATAGATGGATAAAAGATATCCTGCGTCACACCATTTCTGAATTTTCAAAAAAGGGCTTGGGCACCGATTATTATGGTTATCATAATATTCAACACGAACTAGAAGCTGTTTACTTTACGCTATTATCGATTTCTGGGATTAACAAAATAGAAAATTTCAAAATATCTCAGGAAGAAACTACTTATTTATTTGTAGCTGCGTTATTTCATGACTATGATCCACTTAAGGAATTTGATAAACCTAATGAGGATTCAGTTGAATTTTTCATTAGACATGATCCTAAAATTAGAGAATTTATCGCAAAGGCAAATCTAAATATAGACTTAGTAATGATCTTGATTCATAGGACGGCTTATCCATTCAAAGGAGAAATTGAGCAATATGCGAATCAGAAGATTGATGAATTATTCGTTGAAGCTGGAATTTCCACTAGTGATCTCAAGACAAGAGAACGTTTTCGAAGTTTAGGATGGTTTCTTTCAGTGTCGGAGCGAATAGCTGGATACGCGTTGGGAAATTATGAACACGCTAGAGATATCGCTAGACGTAACGCCCATGCGTTGGGATGGCATCCTTCCGTGATTAATAAAAATTCTGTGAAATTTTTTGATAACCTTATGGTAGAAGAAAAGGAGATGTTTGATTATATTATGTCAAATGTACCTACTGAATTTAGGAAAAATTTTTATGATAACGTAGCGTACTTCAAGGAATCATGGAATAAAGAATTAGGATTAAAAGATTCCAAAAGAGGTACCAGATTAATTTTTGTTACAGAAGGCCAAAATGGGAAAGTTGATGAGAATACGGTAAAGATCCTTCTAGATATTAATAGTCGAGTTTCCACATTGATGCGGCAAAGTGAAGATTACTTCAGAAAAACAATCGCAGATAAATCTTCTATCTTGGTAACACTTAGGATGAACAACAGAACCGGTGATATTATAGGTTATGCAAAAGGTGGTCCTTTAGAAAATTATGAATTGCGCCCGGGTACGGTAGATGTGAACAAGGGATCGATGAACACTGTGTATTTGGAAGGTGTCAGCATCCTGGAGGGTTATTGGGGAGGCACCGGTGGTCACTACTTAAGGATAAAATTTTTGGGCGAAGCTATTAAAAATGATTATAGTTATGTCACCGGTTATGCTCATCGGGATGTGATATCTCAGAGAAAAAAGAAAAGCGAAATCATTGAAATCGTACAAAAGTACGATCCTGATAAATTAGATTATTACAGGATTGATCTGAACAATTCAATCTATCAAAGGATAGTTACTGATGCTTATGACATTGTTTGCTAATAAAAAGACAATGACTCTTCTTAATTCATTCATAAATTTCAAGACCATTGACTTTGTTACAGTATTCTGGAGTTTCTAAAGAATTAGTGACTGTACCAAAATGAATTTTTTTGAAAAATCGATAGACAAAAAATACACAGCGTATTAGTGAGTTACCGTCTCAGTAACTTTAGTATATATATATTGTTTGTATGGTTCAATGCAAGCTAATTGGGTGCTATTGTCATGAGTGACAAAAATCTAAAAGAATACCATCACTTATTATATTATATAGCATTACAAACAAATTTTGAAACTCATTTAGCGCAGCAATTGTATTAATCCTATCATGTTGTCATTCTCTTGATATTAGTTTTATCAAACATTGACAATTATTAATTCATCCTAAAGGTATTATAAGTAAAAATAACAAGTTTTTGCCATCTCCATGCAAGAATAGCAAATATTAATCAAATAACAACAAAAGCTTTATTAGAAACTATCTTAAATATATTATTGGTTATGTCGGGAAGTTTAGGTTTAGTAGATCATTGGTATTTAGAAGGATTATTATTGTATAGGAGGAAGCTGTATGAGGAAGCGGTCAAATGCTTTGATAGGTCTCTGGAACTATCTTCATCGAAGGGCTTCAATACTTGGTATATGAAAGGAAATTCCTTATATCAGCTGAACGAATTCAAGGAAGCGGTCAAATGCTTTGATAAATCAATCTCATAATTATATATTGTTGACACATGTATTAGATCTTAGTAAAATAGCGAAGCTATTTGTAAGAATGCTATTTCCACTATAGACTAGATAGATCGAAAAAATACAGAGAATTTATGGACAACCCCAATGGTGAATTGGATTCGCCTTGGTATGTCTAATAACAACTTAAATCTTATACTAATATTTCGGATTAGTAATTGGTTCTAGATACCAACTAGAACAACTTATTTGTTCTCAAAGTTTGGTGATTGGATTCTATTTAGAGCGACCAGGTGGAAGTTCAAACTCAAAGATATTGTCTTGGGATGACATGTTACATATCGCCAGACGAATGTGGTCATATAATCATCATACTGCTTTTTTTGAGTGAAACATTAACCTCTTCAAACCATGTTGAACTCAAAGCAATTACTCCTGCTTATGAGCCTGTATGACCTTATTGGCTTTGTCCTCTCCCGATTTTATTAATTCCTTGATAGTATCCGGAGAGAAATCTGCATTTTCAAAGATATGAGGGTACATTTCATCGCGTGAAATATAGTATATTTCTTTTATCTCTGCTCCATGATCCTCATGATATTTCTTATATTTTCGACGAATTTTACTTAAGGTATTCTTGTCTAATTGTAGTTTGTCAGCATTATTCTCAAAAATTTGATAACGTGTAATTACCCTGGACATTTTGATATTGTGCTCAGTTTTGTCTGAAAAAATAATGTCTCTGGCCCTATGATGCACTTCAGCTATATTACCGGGCAACGCGTCAACCGCCTTCGGATAATTTTCTACTAGAAATATATTCTTATCAATGACTGGCGATGCGTCTAACACTTCTCTAAGTGGAGTGTTACTTAAAAGGCCACCATCCCAGGCAAAAACACCTTTTTCAACTTCTATCCATGGAAAATTGTAAAGTGGGTAAGCAGAGGTAGCTAATATGTGCTTTGACTCTATTTGCTGCTTGAAACTATCAAATATTAAAGCTTTAGAATCCAGCACATTCACCGCGGTCAAAATAAGACGTGGGTTACTATTTACACCCGGTCTTAACTTGTCATAATCAATGTATCTATCCAATGTCTTAATCAAAGGTTTATGGTCATAAAGGTAAGTCCATTTCATTGGTGTAAAGTATTCGGGATCAGAAGCCGCATATTCAGAAAACCACCTAGGTTTGAAAAACTTTTCATTTCCAAATGCGGCAGAGCTGAAGAATGATTCTAGCTGTTTGATTTTGATCTGTTGACCCTTCTTCATTTCTACATAATTTGCGATCATATCATTATTATGAAGTGGATAGACAAAATTTTCATAGAATTGTTTCATTAGGTTTGGTCTAGAAAAATCGAAAAATTTATCATTATTAACAAAATTTTCAGAAAGCTCGAGCCAGAACTCCTCTAATAATTCATCAGGCCTATCTTTATTTCGGCTGCCTACGATAATGGCAGCATTAATCCCACCAATTGAAGTCCCAGCAATTAAATCCAAATCCAGATGATGTTTTACCAATGCCTTGTACACTCCACACCCAAAAGCACCAAGTGACCCACCACCTTGAAGTACCAGCACGTTCTCAATATTTGCTATTTTTTCTCCGGACAAATCTAAGTACAATAGAATTATAATTCTAAAAAGGTTTGATATTTGCTTATAAGAAATTTTAAATTGTTGTTTGTGTGTAATTTGAACTTTTATCTATATCGGACGTGCTTTGCGACAAAATGGCTTGACACAATAAAGTCAAGAAAAACAGAGAAAGAGTTTGGTCGTTAAAGATGCAGGTTAGTTAACCTGGCGGGTTTGCCGTTCAGGTCTGATTCAAGCTAATTCGGGGTGAAAATATTCTCCAATTCCGTAGGTAACCGAAAAATTAATCTAAATACTAAGCATTGTTTATGGGGTGATATCTATACAATAATCAAAGAAGAAACAAACCCACCTCTTCATTCTCAGTCCGGAGAATTGAATAATAATATAAATATATTATAAGGAAGGTTCTCATTGTGCATATACATAAAAGCAATAATTTGATCACTGGATTAATGACTGCAGTAGTTACACTCGCGATATTTGGTTTTGCCTTACCAAATCAGGTAATGGGTCAGAACAATGGTACTGAACAACAAAACCAGACAGATTATACCGGGTTTCATTCAAATATTGAACAGATCATAGGCCACATTGAAAAGGCTGAGTACAATAAATTCCACAATAATACTGAATTAACCTTAGGTCACACACTTCATCCAATCGACGAAGTACTTTCACTCGTCACTATCCCATTATCTACAGCCGATAGTAATCTAAATGATACCTATTTCAATGATTTGAATCAATTGGCCGGCTTAGCCGCTAATAATAATACTACATTAGAAGAATTTGAAGACAAAGGAAAGTCCTCGATAGATTTGTCCAATAATGTAATAACAACGGTCATACCAGCAGCTGTCCTAAATACTGCTGAACACAATATTAGTGTCATAAAAGATCTACTAAAAACTGCCGCTTCTGAGTACAAAGAGGGAGTTGCAGGGGGTAATATTACATTGGACTTGGAGTATCAGGATGGCTCTGCATTCTTAGATAGAGCAAATACAATGTTCAATAATACCCAAAACATTTCAAATGATACCAGTGTAATTACGACATTGTTGTCGAATTTTGCAAATCTGACAGACGCCTTCCAGAATCTAAGAGACCAATCTGTTGTTGAACAAATAATTCAGAAGATTACCAATGGTTTGAGCACAAATGGATCCTCCACTACCTCAGATGCCAGTACCAATCCAACATCCCAAGACTATATTGCCAAAATTAGAGGATTACTAAATGATGTTGTCTCTGCATACGAATCAAACGATAAAATTAAAGCCAAAGAATTAGCCACAGCTGCTTACTTGGACAACTTTGAGTACATTGAAGCTCCAATTGGTAAAGCCCTATCTGATAAAGGTGAGGCTCTACTGAGGGAAAAACTCCGTGAACAGATCGATGGAAATGCATCTATAGATGAGATCAAGCAAAATATCGCTGATATCAACAAGGTGTTAGACGAGTCAACTACCTATTTAGAGTCAAATCCACAATAATTTTTTTTCTTGGTTAAAATCCGTTTCCATCTTTACTAAAATTCTCGTTTCATTTGTAACTAACCCTGAAGAAAAAAGAAAAAACTACAGATTTAGTTTTATTATGTCAGTGTTTAGTTAGAATTATTTGACAAACCCAGGAATCATCCGAAAAGGTCTCAGTCACACTCTTTGATGAAAGATCATAAGAACTTAGTCACATAGATATAAGTTACTTAAGTTTAAACACAAGACAAATATTATCAACTTTGCAAGTGTCCTCAGTGATTACATGATATGACCAAACAAATTCTTCTTCAAACTCTAACTATTAGAAAACTAATTCTTATCATTACGATGTCTACAGTTGCCTTGTGCCTTTACCCCATAATGACCAAAGACAGTACCGCTCTGGATTTTGATAACAGAAGCCAAACATCAGATTATCTTAATAAACTACCATTAAACAGTACTGATAAGTTTACCATACTTAACCTCTTTGCAAACTTGTTAGACAGCAAAATATCTAGAGCAGTAGATGACCTTGAAATATCAAGCAGAGACGAAACCCTTAAGGAGGTACAATTTCTAAAGAATGTTAGCAGTAATTATAACGGCATCCATTCTACCTTAGATTTGGACAAAAGAAATCTAGCAAAAGATATCCTCCAACGAAATACTGATATTGCAAGTATTTTCTTTGTATTACCAAATGGAGATATCTATTTGGGAGAACCATATATGGATCAAGAACAACTTCCAAGAATTAATTTTGCAGATAGAGAATGGTATAAAGGAGTTGTTAAAAATAATCAAACCTATATTAGTTCGATTTTCATGTCTGCTTCTATAAATGCCCCTGCAATAGCTATAGCTGTCCCAGTCTACTCTCCTACTGGTGATTTGGAAAGTCAAGTTGGTTCAAGCTCTCTAAGTGGGTACTGGGTGGGAATAATAAATTTAAAATCCTTAGAAGACTTGTTCAAGAGTCTATCTCTAATTAATCAAGATCAATTTATTTTGATCGATCATAACGGTACAGAGTTTTTAGATAACAAGAAATTAAAAATTGGACCAGCTTATTCTAGTAGTCATGAAAATGATTCATCTTTGAGCTCATCTGGTAATTTGACCAAGCAAAAAATGCTTGAGACTTTTGATTATTTTGATCTAGTAAAAGACACAGGAAATGAAACTGGAACTACTTATGACAAATTTAATGTAAAAGATCAGGTGTGGATGTTTTGGAAGTCTATTAATGTCAAAGATTCTAACTGGTATGTAGTTTTAGTAACTAGAAATGATTCATAAAACCTCTTTTTCTCCATCTTTGAATGAATTCAAGATTTGTTGCATCAAATTTTTTATGAATAAATAAAGTGGTCAAATAGATCTCTTGTAGAATCTGACTATTGGGCTTTTAAGCAGACAACATTTTCACATTAGATAAAAAAATTAAGAGTTCAGCATCTGGATTTCCATGAAGGTGACAGATCCAGTATTCACATCTGCCCTACCGAATTGGACTGAGTTTGACTTTTCTTATGACTAAAGTAATAAACGTAACCATTTACATTTTGGAGTTCATCAATCATTATATATGATTGTGCTCCTGCATTCTGTTGCCTTTACTCCGTTTTTTTCACCTATGATTTTCTTTAGCCCGCTGATCATGAATTGATCAATATTATCACTAATTTTTGCACTCTCTGACGCTGAAATGCCACTATTAGGTAAGATGCCAATCTTAGGAATCGGATTCGTAGTGTTATCAGCACCACTATCAGAAATGTTATTCAATATTTGTTCAAGAATTGTACTGCTGGCAACACCTCTTACTATCTTCTTATCGACTTGTGTTTTCTGGTCGCCTATTGTCTGTATTTCTGTGACGTTGACGTCAAATTTTTCTATTATGTTATCTACTTCATCACTAGACCCACTAAATGTAATAGGGACAAATGTATTTGACTCCCCTAGGGAGTCTATCTGCAACTTTAATAATTCCTTTTCTCTTAGGGATACTAAATATTGGTATTTTTGGTAAGCTTCATCTAAAAACTCATAGCATTTGCCGTTTAAATTGATATTCACATTCTTTTGAGGGTAATAATTATATGCTGCAAAAAAAAGCAGAATACCACCAATTATGCCTATTACTATTCCAGGCACAATGATAAATTGTAAATTTCTCAGACTCTTCCCTACTCCTAAAGGTGATAACCAGAATACCAAAATAATCTTACCTTAACCTCGTATCCAGATCTCCATGTATCGTTATGGAGATAATTAATTTCAAAGTAAATGAAGTAAAGAAAAAGTCATTGGTCAGAGTTAGAGATATATAGCTTTAACTAAAATCATTTTGAACCTAAGTGTAACGTTGTGTAACCCCATTATTCTTAATAAAAATGAACCAATCAGAATTTCTAACTAGTCAAAAAATCAAACTATAACTCATGAGTTATCAATAACTCATACAGATATTTTATCTTAATTTTGCTCATATTCCAGGAGGCGATGCCAGTACATGCAGAAAGCAATCCTTGAGGGAACAATTTTTTTTAAAATGAAGAGTCTAGTAGTCTTTTCTCAATGTAAATACATGATCAATGTACCCATTAAATTACGCAATGGATAGCATATGTTGCACTAGATTCGATAGTCACACTAACTAGCTTTTAGTCTTTTTTAACAAAAATATTAAATTAAGAAATTTTACCATCGAATCATTTGGCTTTCTTGATATGAACGAGGCAGCAATATGTGATCTAAAATTCACTCCTAAATCTTGTGGAACGTTTTTACATTCTTTTTTACCAATTCGCCAAATTTATCAATAGGAATTGTTTTTATTGGATCCATGATGAAATACTTTTTCGATTCTATTTTTCCGCTCTTATCTTTTTTATATAAAGTTTCTAATCTGAGTAAGTGTTCTTTTATTTCTTTTGCGAGTTCCATGTTGCAAACTTTACTATTGCTAATTGCTAGTAGCGATGCTTGAAGCATTTCTGTCAGGTGATCCTTTCCTTTCTCTTCATGAAAATGAGGATTCCTAGTTTCGATCTGAAATATCTCTACTCCTTTTTCAACGATATCTGGTGAATCTGTAGGGAGCAATCCACCGAACTTTTCTAAAATATTAATAAATTCATATGGTTCGATAGAGTACCCACTTGAGTAATTCAAATTTTCTGCTAGTGACATCGAAAGGGCATGCTCCCCAGAATTCCCGGTCTTTATAATATCTGTTTCAAATCCGGTAATGTATGAAAGCAATGCGTTCAAATACTTGTTAGTTACCTCTGATGTTCGCCCCCATTTAGGGAATTTCAAGATGTTATTCCTTATTTTTGGTTTATAAAGCCAGGAAATCCTGATATTGCTGTAAGGTGTAGATGCCATGCCAAATCCGACTGCATATATCTTACAGTATTCGTTTACTGCTCCTGGGAAATAATTATCACTATCTATGAACCCAATATACTTTTTATTATGTATTTTAGCCATTAGAATGCCTATTATCATGCCTTCAGCTTTTCCATCGCGGATCTGTTTTTTTGAGTCTAAAATCGATGTATATTTTACTTCTTCAAATATCTTTGCAAGATCCGGGTCGCCTTGATGAATGATTATAATTTTCTTATCTGCAAATTGGGAGTATTGCTTGATCATTTCAACTTCCATTGAGAATCGATTTACAGGGGAAATCTGGCTATTGGAAACAATAACAACCATACACTCGTTAGGAATTCCACTTAAAACCCCTTCTATTAACCTTAATCTTTCATTTTTTATAGGTATGACAATTGCGAGATCCCTAAAGATGCTTGAAAGCTCATCATGATCAAACGCTCGGATCGTCCTATGTCCACCGTGAAACTCGGGAGACTTTCCTGAATCCAATTCATAAATCTTCTGGACGGCATGGAGACTAATGGCTCCTATCCTCTCCGAAAATCTAGGGGGGAAATCAAGTTTCATACCTCATTATAATTTAGCTCATAATAATACCTATTCCACAAAACTTATGGGTGAGCACATAATAATACCCATCCCGATATATTATTTAATATCGACTATGACTGTGAAAACAAAACTTGTAGCATTCGACATGGATGGCACTTTGATCCAGGGAAGATTAATAGAAGTGATTTCTAGAAAGTTCAACTTAACCGATAAAGTAAGTTTGATTCAATCTGACCCATCTCTTCTTGGATATCAGAAAACCCGATTAATAGCTTCCGTTCTTAAGGGTATCAAAGAGAAGGAGATAGTCGATTCTATTGATTCTATCCCAATAATGCATAATGCAGATAAAATTGTGTCATGGTTTAGGAAAAATGGGTACAAAACTGGTATTATAACCGATAGCTACAGCATAGCAGCTCAAGTGGTTGCAAAAAAACTTGATTTAGACTTTTGTTCAGCCAATGAGCTAATTATTAAAGACGGATCGGTCACTGGTGAAATCGAAATGCCGCTAGGATGGGAGAAAATTGGATGCCTCTGTAACATATCCATTTGTAAAAGATTTCACTTGACTCATTATGCGAAAAAGTATGGTGTTCATATTAAAGACACAATTGCCATAGGGGATACGAGAGGAGATATTTGCATGATAAAGCAAGCGGGTCTGGGTATTGCATTTATGCCAAAAGATCAAGACATCATTAGACAAAGCAAAAACATAATTCACAATCCAGATCTTATTGAAGTGCTAAATTATATGTAGTATATAAAGTGTAATACTTAAATTTGAGTAATGAGGTTATTATTATATCTTGTTATACAATAGTAATTGTTTAGGAATTTTTTAAAATGTGTGGAATTGTAGGAATATTAAGTAAGAAAGGAGAGAACGTAGCACCGTTAATTGAAAAAATGTTAACATGCATGAAAAACAGAGGACCTGACGGAGTTGGATTGGCTACAGAAGATGAAATAGTATACTCAAAAACATTTGATAAATTATTTTTTGCACAGGCTAATGCATACAACGTACTAGGGCACTCTCGATTAGCCATAGTCGGTGGATCATGTGGTTCACAGCCTTTTATTAGCTGTGACAACAAACTGGTTTTGGAGCACAACGGAGAGATTTATAATCATAGAGAATTGAGGAAAAGTTTAGAAGCCCGTCATAAATTTACG
>Ga0310907_10000310_pt1 | contig 10531 bp, 9 predicted proteins | sample C48D4metaG_FD_203750 | JGI IMG/M metagenome (GOLD analysis project Ga0310907, IMG submission 203750) | Lab incubated soil microbial communities from West Virginia University Organic Research Farm, Morgantown, WV, United States - C48D4 | ecosystem: Environmental > Terrestrial > Soil >...
ACTCCAACCGGTGAATCTGCCGGAGAGCCTATTTTTGGAGCTGAGGGTCCACTCAAGTACTATTATGCAATGGGTATCCGCAACAGCTTTGGTATAGACTTTGACCCTCTAACAGGTATCTTATGGGCGACCGAAAACGGACCAGCCGCTGGGGACGAAATAAATATGGTTGAACCTGGATTTAACAGTGGGTGGGCTCAAATCCAAGGATTTGTTGATAGTGATGTTCTCAATCGAGGTAAATCTGTCAAGGATTTGTTAATCTTAGGAGATGCCAAATACAGTGACCCGGAATTTTCTTGGAATACTACTGTTGGAGTAACTGATGCCAAATTTTTCTCATCTGACAAATTAGGAAAAGAGTATGAAAACAACCTCTTTGTGGGTGATATTAATAATGGCTATATCTACCGATTCACTCTAAACTCAGAAAGAAATTCAATCGAAATAAACAATAGTTCCTATGACGGAAATTTGGAAACTTTGGCTGATAAAGAGGTAAATAATCCAAAAGAGGTTATTCCCCTCATATTTGGTAGTGGTTTTGGAGGCATTACAGATTTAGAGGTTGGACCAGATGGTTATCTATATGTTTTGACTTATTTCGGAGAAATTTATAGAATCATTCCAAAATTAAACCTTATCAATTCAGATAACATATTACATACAAGTAAGTTACCACCACCTCTAACCCAATCCACCACCTCTATTTCTAATTCAACCCTAGTACAAATAAAAGGCATTGAGGGTAACAAGTCTTACAATCCTAATCCAGTCATGGTCAAAGAAGGTCAACAAATTCTGTGGGTAAACGGTGATGCAATTTCTCATACGGTAACCTCAAATTCTCCTGAAAATGAATCTAGAAGTGACTCCGGAAAGTTGTTTGACTCTACTGCAATATTGCCGGGGCATTCCTATAGTAAGGCCTTTGATATCCCTGGCACTTACTCGTATTATTGTTTCTACCATCCTAATATGATTGGAAAAGTATTAGTAGAGTCTAAGTGACCGTTTAGTTTCGATGAACTAATAAATAAAATCCAAAAAAATGGTTACCATTGTAATATCTACTCGTATTATATCCTGTTGTTTATTAGCAATATCTATCGAATTTCCAATCATGGATCCAGTTTTAAAACTCTGTTCTCATGACTTTGGATCAATATCTAATTATGATTTAGCACTTGTCTAGTGGAAGTTATTTTCAAAATCTTATCCCGTGCAATTTACATATACCATTTGTTACCACCGGTATATAATTGGTACTTGCATTGAGAAATTAGTAACGTGCCTTTGACTAAAATTCTTGTGTTGATTGACTGATGTTTTTTTATCACCTAATTACAAAAGGACTTAGTTCGGGAATTGATAGTAAGGAAAAATCTATGATAAAAACTAAAACAATAATAGAAAATTTTACAAACCAGAAATAATAAGGTATAACGATTAGAAGAATGTCAAATTATGGCTAAGTTGTCTTTTTAGTTTTTTTAGGAGTACTTATCATACTAAATCTAAATCATCAAACAAAATTTAGAAATATTTTGTTATAGTTCATTCAATATGCCTGACTCGGTCTGATTTACGTTTACTTTCACCTCAAAACAATCTTTTATTATAATTATAATGTGGTTTATTATACTACTTTTAATGAAATGTTCTATATGGTTTGTTTGTAATCATTGTCTATTAAATGGTATCTAAGAAAGTTACACCAAAGGATGATAAGAAAGGATTAGCATCTGCTGATCAAGAAACAAAAAAGAAGGTCGCAAGTAAAGGCGGAAAGGCAAAAGCCAAGGCCACTAGCACAAAAGCCACTAGCACAAAAGCCACTAGCACAAAAGCCACTAGCACAAAAGCCACTAGCACAAAAGCCACTAGCACAAAAGCCAAGGCCACTAGCACAAAAGCCACTACTCCTAAGAAGACCAGTGGCAGTGCTAAGAAAAAATAATATCTGATTTATAACCACTTATTTTTAGTAATTTTTATTTCTTTTTTAATTGTGTAATCATTTGAAATAATCACATGATTGAATAGTAAAACTGTGTTTTTTGAAAAATCCATTTTTGCAAGTAAGTATATTTCTTGATTTTAAATTATGCTGATTAGTCTGTAAACAACTGTTTAAGTGATTCGTATCTTTTTATATATTCAATTCCTTTTGGAGATATCGTATAATGGGGAACGTCTGTATACTCGCTATTTAATATGAGATTCTTATTGGTAACTGGCTTTATGAATTGATTAGATAATAAAGATGTTAGAGTGTGTTTATTTGTTGAAATTCTATATTTAGTCAACGGGATGGGCTGGTTTTTTAAATAAAGTAGGGCATCGTATACGCAATCATAATGGGTCCTGTAGCCTTTTGCTTTTACCTTTGATTCTGATCTTTGACTTCGAATTACCGCTGCCATGCCTGCTTATAACATCATTAGATAAACACAAATCTTAATACATCCATCGATTAAAAATACCCAACTTTTATTATAGGTAGATAAGGTAGTAAAATCATTGATAAAATAGTCAACATGTCTAAGAATAATATTATCAAAGTAAACCAGGACTTTCCAAATGATATTTCATAATTTATTTTCAGTGTTATTTATAGATAGTAACTTTAAAAAGTATGATTACCAGGAGAACTTGCGGGAGTTGATTGTATCATACACCATTGGAATGATGACTTCATAATATTAATACCGCAGCACTAACTACCGTTGTCCACATGCCATCTTTATTTCCAGCAGCAGACTGGGTAAAATTTTGTGTTTTGTATATCTTTCCTGAAAGTTTCCATTGTTCTTCATTCTGATCCCATGTAAGTGTAGGATCGGTGGGGAGTCCAATTGTAGTTGCAAGCATTTCCATGGCCAAATCCTCTGCATAATCTCCAGCCTTTGAAGCTGTTTCTCCAGTTGAATGGTGTTCTGACAAATACCCATATTGAGCATCATCCGCTGGTCTAGCTAACCCAATGGAAGCAGCAATTAGTCTGTTTGGCTCATTCGTAGCTGATCTAGCCATTACCGTAAAAACAATTTGTCCTGGTTTCAGATATTTTCTTCCTTCTTCCTTATTTACTATCTTGCACTGTGGTGGTTTGATACTAGATACGGATACCAGATTCAGATCGCTTATTGAAGCATCACGTAAGGCAAGTTCAAAGCTAGTGAGATAATCTTTGTGGGTGCCTCTACCCTTAGTAAAAAACATAATTTTCGGAATATAAGCCATAGGATCTGACAAGGGTATTTTCTTGCATAGTTCATTTTCTCCGTCCATCTCTACACAAGTTGTGTAAAGGATAGGTTAAAAACATGATTTTTGAAGTGACCGATTGGTCAATTGATTTAGCGTTTCTAAAATGTATGTATTTTTTGCCTAAGAAATACCATGATTTGCCAATTACAGATGTAGTCGAGATCCAAGAAATTGTTACACTGCAATATAAATTCGGTTTTTAGACTAGAACGGGCCCTGAATTGGTGATCCTTTAAGAAACCCGGTATGATGATATTTTTATATCGGCTTGATCATCTTTGACTTTGTATTTTGTCTGTAATGAATTTTCTTATGCAATTATCACTGCATTCATATACAACATTAGGGGAAATATGATATCTTTTCTCTTCTCAATTATCATTACTTTTACCAATCACCTTAGACATTGAGAAATAGAACCGAATACCTTTCCTAGGATTTTTGTCGAGAGTCTGAATTTGATAATTTACACGCCTGATATTCGTACATTTCTATATCAATGACAATAAATGCTAATTTTTCTAAGATAACACCAAGCAAGAGTAATGTATCAATTACTACTACCACTAATAAGCTTAAAATATACAGTAATGAATTTTGATTTAGTGGCAAAAGTCATAGCATTTCATTCATACAAGGGAGGAACAGGTAAAACCACTCTAGCAGTAAATCTTTCTGCAAACCTGGCCTCAAAGGGATACAATGTTTTGCTTGTTGATATGGATGTCTATGCTCCAAGCTTGTACGTTTACTTTAATATTCAACCCAAGAAATGGATTAATGATTACTTAAATGATAAAATTGCCTTTTGTGATTCTGTTTATGATTTTTCTCATCTAATGAAAGAATTTAATCCAAATACGCAGACCGAAGACAAAGGTGGCTCCTTTCATGCTGTTTTTTCTAATCCTTCAAAGAAAGAAATAACTGATTTAGATTCAGTCATGAGGAAGGACTCATCAAAGTCTCACATGCTTAAAAAGATGTTATATTTAAAAGAAACAAGTATTACTGTAACTGACTATGATTATATCATTTTGGATACGAGTCCTGGTATTCGATATTGGTCAATTAATTCATTGGCCATTTCGGATACTATCTTTTTGTCATTAAAGATGGATAATATAGACGTAGAGGGCACTAAGCATATGGCTTTGGATGTGTATGGTTCTTTCACAAGCTATGGAACTAGATCCTACTTGTTGTTAAATCGAGTTGCAGGCTATTGCGAACCGCCTTTAACCATGGAATCAGGCAACCCTATTTCTAATGAAAATACTTCCTCATTTAAATCCCTGCTACTTGAACAAAATGAAACAATTAAGAATTTAGAAAAGCTAATAAAAATGAATGTTATTTCGATGATTCCTTGTTATTGTGATATGCAATTTGAAAGACAGGAGTATTTAACTGTCTTAAGAAATCCAAATCATCCTTTTTCAAAGAAAGTCGATGAATTATCAAATAAAATGGGCTAGTCTATATCGACTTTGATTGTTAAGGATGTTTAATCCTCAAAAAACATAACCTCTTTAATAGAAAAAAAGAAATATCTACATAACATAATAATCTAGAATGAAACATTTCCCAGGTAGTGACATCATAGGTAGAAACTTGAAACCACCCGATCTTGGGGTGTACCTAATTTCTGGACCAAAACTATCGGGAAAATTACATTATTGCAATAATTTTATTTTGAATGGCTTAACAGACGGTGTTTTTTGTATTTGTATCAGCTCTTCATTCATTGAAAAACAATATAAGAGTATTTTCTTTTCTGGATTGGAAGACCTGTGTCTTAATTTGAAGGTATTAAATCCATATACATTGAAAGGAGACGATAGAGTAGGGTTTGAAAATAGTCACGCGCTAACACATCTTTTTGAAGAAGTCAGACAATTGATTGACTCCAACTCAAATCGACCTGTTTACTTTGTGTTAAGTTCATTGACTAACTTTCTAGAAAATTTTAGCGATCAAGATGTAACCAAATTTGTTACTAGTTTAGTCTTTCTGCTCAAAAACCATGAGGTAAATTCAATATTTACTATTGATAACGCAGACCCAACTTCATCCATATTTGTTAACAAGATAGCACATCTTTTTGACGGACTGTTTGAAACTAAATTACCTTCAGATTCTTCCCAGTTACAAAGATACATAAAACTAGTATCCATGTTTGGGAATAATAATCTTAAATCAGATTGGATAAATTATACGCTAGACGATAACAATATCATTACTTCTATTAGTAATCAAAGCAGATTAATCTGTAATTTATGTAAGGAACAAATTAATGAATCTCCTGTATTCTATCAAGAACTTTCTTTTCATCAGGAGCATTTACCCGTATATATGAAATTATTTAATTTTTATGGAAATTCGAAAATTGCAGAATTTGGTTCGTCTGGAATTTTATATACTAATTTCTTTTTTATTGATATCGTTGGATTGTCAGATCCTTCCTTATCAGTTAAGAATCAAATAGAAAAGATCCAGATACTAAATAATTTGATCAATTCATGTAATTCTTATAAAAAGGACCGCGAAAAAAAGATCCTTCCTACTGGCGACGGCATGGCGATTGGATTCTTGACTGACCCTAAACTGCCTGTAGAATTAAGCTTGGAACTTCACAAAAAACTGGGAATACATAATTCAAATTCGCCAAACCAATCAATAATACAAGTACGTATTGGAATTGGTTCGGGCCATGTTTTTATTGTCAATGACTTAAATGACAATCAAAATTTATGGGGTCCAGGCATAATACTTGCTAGAAGAGTTATGGATTTAGGAGATCAAGGCCACATATTGATCGAGGGGAGTTTTGCTGTTAACCTGTTTAATATTGACAGTGAATTAAAGAAAGACATACATTATCTTGGCAATTACTTTATAAAACATAACCAAAAAATTGATGTTTATTCCCTGCACAATCAATATGCGGGCAACGCAGAAATTCCGCAAAAATTTTTAGACTTACATAAATCCATTTGATACATTCTATATGATCAACGATTAATCTAGACTATAAAATGATGATTAACCAATTTCATTATTATGGAGTTCATTTGCTATTGCTGGTTTTATTTTATGCTAACCAAGTTTAGTAATACTATTTCTTCTTAAAACTCTGGCTATAGTCCATCACAATTATTGACGATCATCCAATTTTAATTGCTCAATTGTACCAATATTTGCATAACTTAAGAATATTCGCTATATCTTTTTGTAAGGGGAGGGTATTAACAGCTTATTAGGGTATGTTAATCATTTTTGAGAATGTTTTTATATCTTTATCCAGTAAAAAGCCCGTATGGCTGTTTTTCTCGATGTTCATAAAGTGCCATTTAAAGAAGAGAATCTCCAAGAGCTTGTCAATGCTCCTGCAGATGAATACGGAGTTACACATGTCAACTTATTTTATAACATGGAAGCGGGTGTATGTTTTTGTTTATTAAACGCTCCTGATAAAGAGGCAGTCATAAAGCATCATGATAAGGTTAATATAGAATGCGAATGGATCACAGAAGTTAGCATGGCAACAGGTAATGAATCTCTAAAATATGGTAGCCGCTGAGTATATTGGAAGCCAAAAACTTAACTCAGATAAAATTCATTGTATTGCAGTAAATCTCACGCTGTGAAAAGAACGGAACTCGGTAATTTACAATTTATTACCATTATTATATGGAGAATCAAAAGAGCAAAGATAATCTTATATCTGTTGGTTGATTAATAACCTAAAGTTATCAGAAATGCCCCATGATATTGGCATACAGGAAGTCAATGTAAATCATACTCTTGAGGAAGCCCTAAACCTAATATCTAAAATATTTTCCAATACTCAGCGATATTTAGAAATAATTGTAAGTCAAGATTGGTTATGCCATTTAGTGGAGAATCCATCAATTTTTACACTTATGAAGAAATTGAAATCCCGCAGTATTGATGCTAAGATCGTAGTCGAAATAAGCAAGATGAATGTTAATTGTTCGAAGCGACTAATGAAGTATTCTGATATAAAACATTCACAAGGATTAGTAGGTTGCAGCTTTAGGAATGAACAATCATACTGTTCCTGTCATATCTCAGAAAATAAATTGATTGATCCGGGGCAGGAGATAGAATCGTTCGAGAAATTGACCCATTTTTTCTATGTTGATAACGTGCATTTTGTCAGACAACAAGAAATTTTATTTAAACCTTTATGGCGGGAATCCATCTCAGCAAGGGAAAAAATAACTGAAATTGAAAAAGGGGTAATGGAAGTCATATTAAACCACAAATCCCAATCAGAAATGGACGTCGATTCAAATAAAATACTTTTTCGCATAATGGAATCTTGCGTAGATCAAATACTAATATTAATTCCCACAACTGATCTCTTTTGGAGTTTTTATTGTAGCAAAATGTTTGATTCAATTTCAAAGATGTTGGTCAAAGATGTGACAGTGAAGATACTAATTCATTTAGAAGAGGGACAAACGACTTTAAAAGACGAAATACGACATAAACTCAAGGAATTCTCTCGGGATTTGGATATTAATACTAATTTTTTCTCAAAAAAAATTCCCCAATCTCATTTATCACTAATCGTAGATAACGTTGTTCTAATAGATATTGATTACAGCAGAGAAAAATCTATTCTTTCTATTGACCCTATAAATCCCGTAGTGTCCTTTTCCATTAATGATACTCGAGTATCATCCTCATCGTCAGTTTTTGATATATTGTGGATACAATCTGATTTTGAAAGACAAAAAAAGATAAAACAAACATATTTTGATATTTTTAAAGGATTCAATATGAAAAGCGAAAATTATAGTAGGGATTGGAATTTTAAAAAGAAGGACAGTAAGTAATTTTACATCCATTCCCTCATTCTCTCTGAAATAAAAAAAGCTTTGCTCAAGTCAATCAATCGATTTGGCCCATTGAATTGATTCTAGAATAGATAAATATTTATAATTAGTAACTATATATGTTAGGTTTATTCACCATTAGTATTCTATAGTTTCATTGATTCTATTATTATTCATTATGTATCATGGTATCGAAATAAATCAGAAAGCATCACAAAAAAATGAACTGTATTTTTATTCCATCTTGATCGTAAACATAAAATGATGATTCCTGGCGATATTCTAATTCTAGTAGGTTTTCATCAATAGATATGCCATTACTAAGGAGTTGGTTTTTCAATGAGTTTTTCTCTTTATTATCATCAGGTATTTGTATTGCAAAATGGTCTAGCCCTACGTTGCTCAAGTTATTTGCACTATTAGGTAGGATATTTGTCCCAATCCAACTATTTGTAGCAACGTGATGATGATATCTATCTGCGGCAAAAAAATTGGCCCCAGGGTAGGATGCAGTATGGTAAAGACCAATCATATCTTGATAAAACTTCTTGGCTTTAGGAAGGTTTGATACGTGTAAATGAACGTGACCTATCGACGTTTTTTTGGGAAAACCCTTCCACGTTCCATAACTTTCACTATTTAGCAAATTTTTGACATCTAATGGTTCTGTAACCATGTGTATTTTGTTTTGGCCAGTCCAGATCCATTCAGATGGGTGCCTATCGTGGTAAACCTCGATTCCATTATTATCAGGGTCGTGGAGATATAGAGACTCTGAGACCGCGTGGTCAGCCATACCCTCATAGTATTGTGGTCTGAGATTTTCCTGAATGTGTTGCAGAAATGACGCTAAAAATTTTCTTTCAGGCAGTAATATAGCAAAATGATAAAGTCCCGCCTCTCTTTTTATTATGCTGGGATTACTTGTTATATTACTATCAACGCTATCTATCTGACTTAAGACCAGCAGCGATGAAACCCCGTCTTGTCCAGGTTCGTATGTGCCAAGATATGATGTGTTATTCTCTGAACTTTTTTGTACCATCCTAAATCCTAAAATGGATTCGTAAAAATCTATGGAATTCTGTAAGTTGGAGACTTTTAGATGCACATGATCTATCTTTAAAGACGGATTAGCGATAAACCTATTATCTTTCTTATTACTATTATTACTATTATTATGATCCACGTGTATATTTCGCCTCTGATCTATTTAATACCAAATGTCAGTTCAAAAGATCAAACTAAAAAAATAACTAGATATTAAGACTGAAATAGTATGTTATATTATTTTGGATAGTAACCTTCTTTTCCTGTGTTTATTTGCTGAAATCAATTTGAAATTGGGCTCTATGCATTTGGTTATGTATGTTAAACGGGGTATACTTGATAAAGCCCATAATAACTCAAGAATTGTCTTTTTAAACTCTCCTAAAAAGTAACGACATATATTCTGTCGAAAACCTTACTAAGGTTGATAGTGATATCTCTTATACAGGAAAGTAATTATGAATCAACTCTTTTCCTATAATCAGTTCTCATCAAGCGGTTTCATATTTTTATATTTGGAAAAAAGCGTAAAAACCTACCCTATGATTTTCCATTAATTGTGTTGTCTTCTGCGCTGTATTGTTATCTTGACTCAGTTCGAAAGTGTACCTCCTGACAATTTTGATGTATTTATGGGCATAACAGGAATGACTATTTCTAGACCAATCGATTCTTTCAGTAGTATCTTCTTTAATTTGACCGTCAATGAATCATTATGAGTCAAAGATAGAATCATTATGAGTCAAAGATAGCCTTATCAGTAACATTGAAAATTTGCCTGGTCATAGTATACAAAAAGATACCAAGGATTGACTGCTCATCAATAGGTTATCGTGAGTGTAAAAAAAATTAAGATTTTTCGTGCAGTTTCGAGCACAAATAAATCATTTAGATTTATGAAGCTTGAAGCAATGTTACAAAGTTAAGGTGTACGGCTTGTTTCTAACATTCCTCCTTCCATTACATTCTCTCTTTCTGAAGCTGATGGCATTTCTAGACCAAGTTCCCCATATCCTTCAGCAAGTTTTTCATTCACATGGACTACTGCAGTATTGATGTTCTCATAGGCGCTGCCCACTCTTTCTGGAAGAGCATCTGCTTCTTCCTGGGTTGTAATAACACTACCAGGAGGGACAAATTTGTCGTCTGCAACTTCTACTCCACCTGTTATAGTGCTAGAAACTCCAACTGCTACATCATTTCCTAGTTTTGCATCAAATACCAAGCTTTCCATTCCAACAAATGTGTTATTTCCTACATATGCAGGTCCATGTATCAAAACACCATGTGCTAAGCTTACATTTTCACCCACATATACAGAATACCCGTCATCAAACCTG
>Ga0310907_10000325_pt1 | contig 10370 bp, 10 predicted proteins | sample C48D4metaG_FD_203750 | JGI IMG/M metagenome (GOLD analysis project Ga0310907, IMG submission 203750) | Lab incubated soil microbial communities from West Virginia University Organic Research Farm, Morgantown, WV, United States - C48D4 | ecosystem: Environmental > Terrestrial > Soil >...
CGATGAGCACGGGCGCGCCGACGATGGCGGCGACGATGCCCGCCTCGAGCTCGGCCGGCGCCACGACCACCCGGCCGATCACGTCGGCGGCCACGAGCACGATCGCGCCGAGCACCCCCGCGAGCGGCGTGAGCCAGCGGTAGTCGGCGCCGACGAGGCCGCGGGCCGCGTGCGCCACGGCGAGTCCGAGCAGGGCGATGGGGCCGGCGAGCGACGTGGCGGTCGCGGCCAGCACGATGACGGCCACGGCCGTGACGATCCGGGTGGTCGAGAGCCGCACGCCGAGTCCGCGCGCGACGTCGTCGCCGAGCGCGAGCAGGTTCATGCGCCCCGCGAGCCACGCCGCGAGCACGAGGCCGCCGACCAGGAACGGCCAGAGGACGCTCGCCGTCTCGAGGCCGCGCCCGGCGAGCGAGCCGACCGACCAGAACCGGTACTGCGAGAGCGTGCCGACGTCGCGGATCAGCAGGAGCGTGATGAGCGGGGTCGTCGCGGCCGTGACGGCCGCGCCGGTGAGCGCGAGCCGGGCGGGGCTCGCCCCGCCGCCCACGGAGCCGATCAGGAAGACGACGACCGCGGCGAGCGCGGCGCCGCCGAAGGCGAACCAGATGAAGCCGAACGGCGAGGCGACGCCGAGGAACGAGATGGCGGTGACGACGGCGAGCGACGCTCCCGCGTTGATGCCGAGGAGGCCGGGGTCGGCGAGCGGGTTGCGCGTGGCGCCCTGGAGGATGGCGGCCACCACGCCGAACGCGGCGCCCGCCATGATGCCGATGATCACCCGCGGCAGCCGCAGGTCGCGCACGACGACCTGGTCGGGGTCGCCGGGCACGGGCGCCGTGAAGGCCTGCACGACGACGTCGAACGGGATCTGCCGGGCGCCGATGGCGAGGCTCGCGATCGCGACGACCGCGAGCAGCCCGACGGCGATCCCGAGCGTGGCCGCCGGCGGGAGCCTCCGGCGGATCCGCCGGTCGGGCGCGCCGGTCGGGTGCGTCACCGTGGCGGTGCGCGGCATCGGGTCGACCACCCTCGTCAGTCGAGCTCGGCGCGCCCCATGCGCCAGTAGCCCATGAACGCCACCTGGCGGCGGTCGAGGCCGGCCTCGCGCACGAGGAAGCGACGGAGGGTGGTGATGGCGGCGGCCTCACCCGCGAGCCACGCGTAGCACTCGCCGTCGAGGCTGTGCCCCTCGGGCACGTCCCACAGCGGGGTGTCGGCCAGGTCCTCGTGCTCGGCCGCGGCGAGCGCCTCGGCGGCCGCGTCGACGTCGACGTCGTTCGTCGGGAGGCCGCGGGCGGCGAGGTGGCGCACCACCCAGTCGCGCACGGCGGGCACGAGCAGGCCGCCGTGGCCGCAGCCGGCCTCGTCGCGGGCGAGCCAGCGCACCTCGACACCGGCCGGAGCGCGCATCTCGAGCCGGTCGCCGTCGGCGGGCACCTCGATGAGGGCGACGCCCGAGGCGTCGGCCGGGAGCGACTCGACGATCGAGGCGATCGCGGGTGCGGCCGTCTCGTCGCCGGCGAGCAGCAGCGTCTCGACCTCGCCCGGACGCCAGTCGATGCCGACCGTGCGGCCGACACTCAGCTCGTCGGGGCCGATGAGCACGATCTCGTCGCCGGGTGTCGCCGCCTCGGCCCACGCCGAGGCGGGACCGGCGTCGCCGTGGCCGACGAACACGATGTCGACCTCGCGTTCCTCGGGCCGCACCGCGCGCACCGTGTAGGTGCGGAAGGGGTTGCGCAGCTCGGCGGGCAGCTCGCGCCAGGCGCCGTACCAGTCGTCGCCGTCGGGGAACGCCGCGAACCCGATCTCGGGGAGCGGGAGCACGACCTTCACGCGCTGGTCGAGCCCGGCCGTGCCGAAGTCGCGGAGGTCGTCGCCCGCGAACGTGACGCTCGTGAAGTGCGGTGCGAGGCGTTCGACCCGCGAGACCTGCACTCGGAAGCTGCGATAGGCAGGGCGCTCGCGCGGGGCGGCTTCAGCGAGTGAGGTAAGCATTACCTAAGTCTTGCACACGGTCCCATGTGTCGTGAATCGCGGCGTCACACACAGCTCGGGGCCGTCACCACATCGACGGATGCCGGTACCGCCGCCGCACGCGGCGCTCGAGCTGCGCGCCCAGTGCGAACAGCGTCGCCTCGCCGCCCGGGCGACCGATGAGCTGCACGCCCATGGGAAGGCCGTCGGCGGTGTCCTCGACCGGCACGGTGATGGCGGGCAGCCCCGAGACGTTGACGAACGACGTGAACGGCGTGAACTGCACCTGCTGCGCGAAGTTCCGCTCCCCGTCCTCCTGGTCGTACCAGCCGATCGGCGGCGGCGGGGTCGCGAGCGCGGGGGTGAGCACGGCGTCGAAGGACGAGAAGCGGCGGATGACGCGCTCCTCGAAGCCCGCGAGCCACGCGAGCGCCTCGGCGAGCTGTCGTGCCGGCACGGCGCGCCCGCGCTCGACCAGCCACTGCGTCAGCGGCTCGAGCAGGGCCTCGTCCGCGCCGTCGACCGGGATCGTGGCGGCGCCGGCCTGCCAGATCGTGCGGAACGCGTCGGGATAGCCCGGCTCGGGCTCGGGCGCCATCGCCTCGATTCCGTGCCCGAGGCCCTCGAACGCCGCGATGGCCCGGTCGAGCGCCGACCGGGCCTCCTCGGACACCTCGATGTCGTAGCCGTCGTCCCACGGCGAGTCGGTCATCACGCCGAGCTGGAAGCGGCCCTCGCCGCGGATCGCCGCGCCGAGGTACGGCCCGTCGTCGCCGGGCGCGCGCACGGCGTAGCGGTGCGCCGCCGGATACCCGGTCGGCGCGATGAGTCCGTCGAGCAGCAGCGCCGCGTCGGCGACGGTGCGCGCGATGGGTCCCGCGACCCCGAGGCCGGCGAGCGTCGCGAGCCCCGGTCCCGCCGGCACCCGCCCCCGCGACGGCTTCACGCCGACGAGCCCGCACGCGGCGGCGGGGATCCGGATCGAGCCGCCGCCGTCGGTGCCCGGTGCGAACGGGAGCATCCCGGCGGCGACGGCGGCAGCCGCTCCCCCGCTCGACCCGCCCGCGCCGAGCGCGGGGTCCCAGGGATTGCGCGTGGGCGGGCCCACGAGGCCCTCGGTGTACGACGGCAGTCCGAACTCGGGCGTCGCGGTCTTGCCGAGGCTCACCGCTCCGGCGTCGTCGACGGCCCGCACGAGCTCGTCGGACTCGTCGGGCACGAAGTCCGCGAACGCCCGCGATCCGAACCGCGCCGGCACGCCCGCGCGCCGGTGCAGGTCCTTGTCGGCGAGCGGCAGGCCCCACAGCGGCGCGGCCGTCGGCACCTGCTCCTCGACGTGCCGGGCGCGCTCGAGCGCAGCCTCGGGCGTCACCGTGGCGAACGCCCCGACGCCCGGGTCGAGGCGCTCGATGCGGTCGAGGTAGTGCTGCGCCAGCTCGACCGGCGAGACCTCGCGTCGCTGCAGCAGCTGGTGGAGCTCGAGGGCGGTGTACTCGTGCAGCTCGCTCATCCTCCGAGCCTAGGACCGGCGGGCGACCGTCGCCGCTATCGTGAGGGCATGCGCGCGGGCGGGAGCGGCGGGTCGGGGGTCGGGGCGTCGATCGTGGCGCATCCCCTGTGGTGGGGCGCCGCGTGGTCGGCCGTGTTCGCCGCTCTCGTGATCGTCGCCGTCGTGGCGGCCTGGCCCGCCTGGGCGTGGATCGTGCTGGCCGCGCTCCTCATCGCCCCGTGCCTCGTCGCCACGATCGTGGTGCTGACCGGGACCCCGCGCGACCACCTGCACGCCCGGTCGAGCGTGTTCGGGCACTTCTTCGTGCGCTACCTCGCGCTCGTGTTCGCCTTCCTGACCTGGGCCGTCTCGATCATCCTGGGCGCCGCGATCTCGACGTCGATCCAGGCCGCCGCCCGCGGCGACGAGGACGAGATCGTGGGCCTCGGGCTCCAGCTGCTGGGAACCCTCACGCCGGTGGTCGTCGCGCTGCTCTGGCTCGGCCTCGTGGTGCGCTGCGCCTGGTTCCTCGGCCGGCTCCGGGGATGGGGTGAGGCGCCCGCCACGAGCGAGGTGCCCGCGCGCCTGCTCGCCGACCGCCCGGCGCTGCGGCGCGTGGCGATCGGGCTCGCGCACCCCGGGCTGCTCCTGGCCGTCGGCGTGGTCGCCGGCATCACGGCGCTGTTCGCGCCCCAGGGCGAGGTGACGCTGGTCCTGTGACCGGATGCCCCGGCGCGACGCCGTCGGCTGGCCCGCGCACGCGGCATCCGCCCGCCGGCCCCTACTTCAGCGACTTCTGCAGCAGCACCGTGCCGAGCCAGCGGTCGAACTTGAAGCCGACCCGCCCCATCCGCCCGATCTCCTTGAAGCCGAACCGCTCGTGCAGGGTGATCGACGCCTCTGCCCCCTGGTCGGCGATGACGGCGAGCATCTCCTTGAGTCCCGCCGCCCTGCTGGCGTCGATGAGCGCCCCGAGCAGTGCCCGCCCGAGACCCTTGCCGGATGCCGCGGGACCGAGGTAGATCGAGTCCTCGACGGTGTACCGGTAGGCGCGTTTCTGCTTCCACGGGGCGACGAGCGCGTAGCCGAGCAGCTGCCCGGTCGGCGACTCGGCAACGAGGAACGGGAGGCCGAGCTTCTGCAGTTGCGCGAACTTGTGCTTCCACTCGCGCAGCGTCATGGCGTCCTCGTCGAAGGTCACGGTCGAGTTCGCGACGTAGTGGTTGTAGATCTCGCGCACCGCGGGCATGTCGGCGAGGCGGGCCTCGCGGATGGCGTACTCGAAGGTCGCCTCGGGTGCCTCGGCCTTGCGCAGGTGGCGCGGCAGCACCCGGCGTTCCTGGTATTCCTCCTCGAGCATCGCGCCAGACTACTCCGCGGAGATGACAGCCGGATGACGTGGTGCGGGCGTCGCGGGCAGGCGCCAGTCGACCGCTCGGCCGCCCTGCGCCTCGAGCAGCGCGTTGGCCCGGCTGAAGGGCTTCGACCCGAAGAATCCGCGGCTCGCCGAGAGCGGGCTGGGGTGCACGGACTCGATGACGGGCGTCGCGCCGAGCAGCGGCTTGAGGTTCTGCGCGTCGCGCCCCCACAGGATCGCGACGAGCGGCGTGCCGCGCGCCACGAGCGTGCGGATGGCGTGGTCGGTCACGTCCTCCCAGCCCTTGCCGCGGTGCGAGGCGGGCGTGCCGGGACGCACCGTGAGCACCCGGTTGAGCAGCATGACGCCGTTGGTGCTCCACGAGGTGAGGTCGCCGTGGTCGGGCGTCGGCACGCCGAGGTCGTCGCCGAGCTCCTTGTAGATGTTGGCGAGGCTCCGCGGGACCGGGCGCACGTGGGGGTCGACGGCGAACGACAGGCCGATCGGATGCCCCGGCGTCGGGTACGGATCCTGCCCCACGATGAGCACCCGCACGTCCTCCATCGGCGCCCCGAACGCACGGAGCACGCGATCGCCGCTCGGCAGGTAGCCGCGGCCCGCAGCTGTCTCGGCGCGGAGGAAGTCGCCGAGCTCGGCGATCCTCGGGCCGACGGGTGCGAGCGCGCCGGCCCAGCCCGGGTCGATCAGGCCGGCCTCGGCGAGCTGGTCGAGGGTCATCGCCACGTCAGGACCCGATCGTGGAGACGAGCACGCCCTGGTCGGTCGGCAGGACGCGCCAGACGCTGCCCGCCCCTTCCACCCGGAGGCCGCCGTCGCCCACGATCAGCGCCGTGCGCTCGTCGATGCCGAGGCCGCCGGCGACGAGCCCGGATTCGACCGCGGCGACCAGTCGGGAGAGCATGCCGCGCTCGGCGACGTGCACCTCGATGGCCACGTCGACGAGGCCGAGGCCGGCCTCGATCTCGAGCTCCATTCCCGGCTCGTCGGGATCCTCCGGCGACACGCGCACGCCGCCGATGCGCGAGCCGCCGCCGAACGAGCCCTCGGCCGCGATCATCGCGCCGGCCGAGACCCCGAGGTAGGGCACTCCGCCGGCGACGAGACGCCGCAGCTCTCCGGACACGGGCTCGAGTCCGGCGCGCACCTCCTCGACGATGCCGCCGCCCACGGCGATGCCGTCGACGTCGGCGATCGCGGTGAGCCCGATCGGCTCGCCGGGTCGGCCAGCGGTGCGCTGCGCCTCGATCTCGGTGCCGCCGCCGGCCGCGGCGAGCAGCTCCGCGAGCGCCGCGGCCTTCTCCTCGGCCTCGGGGTGCAACGAGATCACGGCGATGCGCGGTCGTTCGCGACCTGCCGCACGGGCCCGCAGGGCGGCCTCCGCGACGAACGGCGCGTACAGCGGGGCATCCGTTGTCTCGGTCGCGCCGCCGCCGACGAGGTGCACGCTCACGCGGCACCCTCCCCGACGGTGACCGGCGGACGCGCCGACCAGGGGAACACGATCCAGTCCTCGGTCTCGCGGTAGGCGAAGTCGGGCACGAGCACCGTGCGCGGCTTCACGTAGAGCGTGGCCGAGCGCACCTCGGCGCCGGCCTCGACGAGCAGGGCGACGACCTTCGCGAGCGTGCGACCCGAGTCCGAGACGTCGTCGATGAGGAGCACCGACTTGCCGGCGACCGCCGGGACGTCGAGCATCGGCGGGTGCAGCACGGGCTCTGGCAGGCGCTCGTCGACGCCCGTGTAGAACTCCACGTTGATCGAGCCGCACTGCTTGGTGCCGAGCGCGTACGAGATGGCGCCCGCCAGCAGCAGGCCGCCCCGCGCGATCGCGATCACGACGTCGGGACGGAATCCCGAGGCGAGCACCTCGCTCGCGAGGGAGCGCGAGGCGCCCTCGAAATCGTCCCAGGTCAGCACCTCGCGCCGGGGCTCGTCGAGGCCGGCGTCATTCGCGTCGAAGGTCATGGATTCAGGGTAGTCGGCGGCCGGGCGTCAGTCCGTCGGGTCGGTCGGCGCCGAGTCCGCGGCGGTCGAGCGGCGCTGCTTCTCCTGGTCCCTGGCGGATCCGATCTGCTCGTTGATGAGCGAGATGATCGTCGCCGACGCCGTTCCGACGATGGCGATGCCCCCCGCCATGAGGAAGACCGCGTAGAAGCGTCCCGCGGGGGTGATCGGGTACTCGTCGCCGTATCCGACGGTGGCGACCGTGACGATGGCCCACCAGATCGAGTCGCCGAACGTCGTGATGTTCGCGCCCGGCGCGTCGCGCTCGGCGTTCAGGGTGGCGAGCGAGATGAAGTACACGAAGACCACCGCGTAGCTCGCGGCATAGATGAGGATGTTGGTGCGGACCGCGTTCCCGCTGCGCCGCTGCAGGTACGGCACCTCCCGGAGCAGCACGAGCACGCGCAGCGCACGGAAGATCGGCAGCACCGCGGAGAGCACCTCCACCGGGTGCCGCCAGACGAAGCGCCACTTGTGGCCCCGCGGCGTCAGGACGATCCGCACCACGACGTCGACCAGGAAGACCGCCCACGAGATGAGCAGCGTCCACCCGATCCACGCCCGCGCCTGCCCCCGCTCCTCGGGGAGGAGGACCCAGAACGAGTACGCGACGATGAAGAGGATGCCGAGCACGACCAACGGGGTGGCGGTGTACCGCTCCCAGGCCGTCCGTCGTGCGGTGGTCCGCTCGGCGGCCATCACTCCGGGTCCTTCCGCACCTCGAGCGGACCGCGGGCGAGGCGGGTTGCCGCGGCCTGCGCGACGGGCCGCACCACGATGAGGTCGAGATCCACGTGCCGGGGCTTCAGCACCGCGTCGGCGATCACCGCCGCGACGTCGTCGGCGACGAGCGGCTCGGGCACGTCGTCGTAGACCTTGTCGGCGCGCTCGCGGTCGCCGCCGAAGCGCACGAGCGCGAACTCGTCGGTGCGCACCATCCCGGGCGCCACCTCGACGACACGCAGCGGCTCGCCGTTCAGCTCGAGTCGCAGCACGGCCGTCAGCGCGTGCGCGGCGAACTTCGCGGCGTTGTAGCCGGCGCCGCCGACGTAGGGCTCGTGGCCCGCGACCGACGTGACGTTGACGATGTCGGCGACGCCGCGTTCGACGGCGCCCCGGCGCAGGACGGGCAGCAGCGCGCTCGTCACGCGCTTGAGCGCGATCACGTTGACGTCGAGCATCCAGATCCAGTCCTCGACCGAGCCGTGCTCGACCGAGTCGAGGCCCTTCGCGCCGCCGGCGTTGTTCACGAGCGCGTGCACGGGGCCGGTCGCCTCGAGGTGGTCGCGCAGGGCGTCGACGTCCTCCTGCCGCGTGAGGTCGGCGGTGAAGACGGATGCCCCGGTCTCCTCGGCGAGCTCGCGCAGCCGGTCCTCGCGGCGGGCGACGCCCACCACTTCCCACCCGGCGGCGCGGAAGGCGCGCACGGTCGCCGCGCCGATCCCCGAACTCGCACCGGTCACGACCACCCGCAGCACTCCCATGGCGCCCATTGTGCCGCGCCGACGGCGGATGCCGCGAACGGCGTGCCGTGGCCCTGCGCGGGCGGCCCGCGGCATCCGCTCGCCGTGCGCCCGGCCGACGCGGTGCGGTTGAATGGAGCGATGCAGACGACGCCGCCCGCGACGACCTCGACGAAGCGACGCGTGCCGCTCTGGGACAACGCGCGGTGGATCGCGATCACGCTCGTCGTGATCGGGCACGGCATCCTGCCGCTCATCTCCGAGGACGACCTCGCCTACAGCGTCTACCTGTTCATCTACTCGTTCCACGTCGCCGTGTTCGTGACGGTGGCCGGGTACTTCGCGAAGTCGGGGCCGCCGAACGCGCGGTCGCTGCGGCAGATCCTCACCGACATCGTCTTCCCGTACTTCATCTTCGAGACGATCTGGACCGTGCTCCGCTGGGTGCTCGGCGGCGGGTTCTCCCTCGACTACACGACCGCGTCGTGGACGCTGTGGTTCCTCATCGCGCTCGCGCTCTGGCGCATCTCGCTGCCCTACCTCGTGCTGCTGCGCTTCCCGCTCCTCATCGCGATCGCGATCTCGATCGGCGCGGGGTACACCGAGACGATCGACTCCACGCTCGCCCTGTCGCGCACGTTCGGCATGCTGCCGTTCTTCGTGTTCGGCTGGAAGCTCCGGCAGTGGCAGCTCACGGGCCGCTGGCTCGCGCTCCCCACCCGGGTCGCCTGGCGCTGGCGGGCGGGGGCGATCGCACTCTTCGCCGCGGTGCTCGTGCTCATGCCGATCGCCATCGAGACCTGGCGCGACCTGAAGCTGCGCCGCTTCATGCTCTACGACGAGTCGTACGTCGCGATCGGCTACGACGAGCCGTGGTCGGGCGCCATCCGGCTCGTGCTCCTGCTCTCGGCGATGCTCTTCTCGGTGGCGTTCCTCGTGCTCATGCCCCGCCGGACGACGTGGTTCACGGCCTTCGGCACCGCGACCATGTACATCTACCTGCTGCACTCGTTCGTGCTGTTCCCGTTCCGGGAGACGGGCATCCTCGCGGGCGAGCAGCCGTTCTGGGTGCTGCCGGCGATGATCCTGTTCTGCATCGGCATCTCGGTCGTGCTCTCGCTGAAGCCCGTGCGGCGCGTCTTCCGCCCGCTGGTCGAGCCCCGGGCGCGCTGGCTGTTCCGGCCGCAGCCGTCCACCGCGACCGGCACCCTCGTGCTGCCTCCCGGCGCCATGCCGCCGCTGCCGCCGCCGTCGGCGCCCGAGGACCCGACCGCCCCGGAGGCGCCGAAGCCCCCCGCGTGACGGCGCGTCGCCCACGATGACGCCGTGTGTCGGCATCCGTTGCCCGTCTCAGGGTGCCGTCGTAACGTGTCTCGCGGTTGCGGCGGGTCCGCACACCCGACCGAGAAGGAGACCTCATGGCAGAGCACGCCGCCGACTGGCGCTTCGAGACGAAGCAGGTGCACTCAGGCGCCGCCCCCGACCCGGTGACCAACGCCAGGGCCACCCCGATCTACCAGACCACGTCCTACGTGTTCGACAACGCGCAGCACGCGCAGAACCTCTTCGCGCTCGCCGAGTTCGGCAACATCTACACGCGCATCATGAACCCGACCCAGGCCGTCGTCGAGGAGCGCATCGCCGCGCTCGAAGGGGGCACCGGCGCCCTCCTCGTCGCCTCGGGCCAGGCGGCCGAGACGTTCGCCGTGCTGAACATCGCGCAGGCGGGCGACCACATCGTCTCGTCGTCGTCGATCTACGGCGGCACGTACAACCTCTTCAAGTACACGCTCGCGAAGCTCGGGATCGAGACCACGTTCGTCGAGAACCAGGACGACGCCGACGAGTGGCGCCGCGCGGTGCGCCCGAACACCAAGCTCTTCTTCGCCGAGACCATCGGCAACCCGAAGATCAACATCCTCGACATCGAGCTCGTGTCGGGCGTCGCGCACGAGGCCGGCATCCCGCTCATCGTCGACAACACGATCGCGACGCCGTACCTCATCCGCCCGTTCGAGCACGGCGCCGACATCGTCATCCACTCGGCGACGAAGTT